>Ga0208112_100671_pt1 | contig 21853 bp, 19 predicted proteins | sample HotLakConsoUCCLE_FD_184736 | JGI IMG/M metagenome (GOLD analysis project Ga0208112, IMG submission 184736) | Hypersaline microbial mat communities from Hot Lake, Washington, USA - Hot Lake Consortium UCC-LE (SPAdes) (version 2) ... | reverse complement strand
ATCGGGGTCTCCATGTAGTCCGGGGTTGAAGTCAGCAAACTCCACCTCGACCATACACCTCGATGGCCACCCAGGATCACACCGTTGACGGCACTGAAATTACACCAGCTCCTTGGACGCTACCCGCCTCATCTCCAAACCCGGGCTGGCTCACGATCAGGTCAGGCCAGATGATTGCCGCCTCGGCCAAATATTGCTGATATGCCGCAAGAGCCTGATTACCCACCTCCCAAGTATTGATTCCCGCATCCGCGTTACTCACAACCGGAAGAAAATTCAGATCGCGCATGCGCCTGACATCAAGGATTGTCGTTGCCTGGCCGGGAATCACCGCCCCGTTTTCGTCGAGTCTCGCCTCCAACTCGATCCGATTGTTTCCAAGTTGCGGATAGATCCGGTGCCCATAAAACAAAGACAAGACCTGATCGCGGTAACGAGCGAATTCTTCGCGCGACAATGCGGCGATCCGTTCTTCCAGACCTGGAAATTCGTCACGCAGGGGCTCTGTTGCCGGGCTCCGGGCTCTACCTTGACTCTCGGCAACAACCTGACTGCCCTCGATGATCCGGACCCCCGTCAATGCCTCCGGGTTTTCCGGGCTTTCGTATATCGGATCATTTCGATTCGGATAATCGGGATCGTCCAGCTTCGTCTGATCGATTCGCGCTCTGGCCTGCGCATAGAGATCGTTCAGCAAGTTACCGAAACCCGGCTCGTGAGCAATGTTCCCGAAACTGCCGACTGGTTCGGAAACCAGTGCGGGCGTGTATACACTCGGCTCCGACGTTTCAGAAGTCCCGAAACGAACATCACGGAAGCCCTCTTGGAGATATCTGGTTGCGTCCAGAACCAGACTTTCGGGGCCGGTCAGGAAAAAGCCTGTACCACCTGCATAAAAAAGATTCAGATCCTGCCCAAAATGTTCCGGCGCAAATTCTCTCAATTGCCGGACGATTTCTTGGGAACCAAGACCGATGAGATGGTTTCCTAATTCATGATCAATTGTGTTTGTTGGTTTCAGCCCACTAAATTCAAGTTATTCAGCCCTGAATATAGATTCATTTACTCCATTGTTCAGAAATAATGGAATTGCATCAGCGGTCATCAGACCGGTATTTCTGTCTATCAGACCGTTAGCAACCACTCTTGCCAGTTCATCAGCCGTCTGGATGTCGCCTGCGTAACGAGCCATGACTGATTGCATGAGGGATGAATTGGTGACGGTGGGATTATTCTGCAGGAATTGCTGCGGATCCAACAGTTGCGCCAGATTCGGATTGATTCGCTGATCAACGGCGGGAGCATTGTCCCGCGGCCTCAGCGCCTGCAACTGCTCATTCAGACGTTGCGCAGCTGCGGGATCCTGTTGCTGAATTGAGAAGATGAGTGCATCTCTGACGGGTTGGCCGGCCTGCCCAGTCCGGGCCTGGAACTCGGCTTCGGTCTCGAGGGGGCGTCGACGCTGGGCCCAGAAGTCGCCACCAGGCGCAATTTGTTCCATGAATTGTTCATTTGCTGACCGGGCTGCCGCTGGGTCACGGATTCCCAGTTGCTGCTCAACATAGATCCGCTCGAAGAAAGTGAGCTCCCCACTATCGATCAGAGCCCGTCTTTGCTTCGGGTTCATGGAGTTGACCATGTGCTCGAATTGCGGGGTTGTGAACAAACTTCCGCCCATATCCAAAGGCGAACGCTGGATCTGCGAGGGCTCGAAAGTGCCTTCCACGAAGAGGTTGAAGAGGTTATCGAAGTTGAGGCCCTGTTGCAGCCGTGCGCGCACCTCGTCCTGCCAGTTACCGGTCCCCAGATTCGTATTGATCGAGCCATCGGGGTTGAGCATGTGCTCGAAGCCCGCACCCGGCTCCCAGAGGCGCTCACCGGTGCCGAAATTGATATTCCAGCTCCGAAGCGCCTCCTCCAGATCCACCCCCTGTTGCTGCACTACCCGAGACAGCCCGGTCGGCCCGGGGGTCTGCCCGCCCGATGTGACCGTGCCACCCGGTTGCTGCGACGCGAGCGCGCCGGCATCCTCACCCGTCGTTGGCAGCATGCGCCCGGCCTGTTGCTGCCAGGTCGTCCCCGGGAAGATGCCGCTCGCCTGCTGGGCAAGATTTGTTGAGCCACCCTGCGGAGCCGGAGCCACGACGGGACCACCCGGTTGGGTGGCGAGGGCGCCGCCCTGCGGCGGCACCACAACTCGCTCAAAGGTTTGGGTTTGAGGATTATATTCCAGTCTGATTTGCTGACGCCCCTCAGCCGTACCCGGCAACTGGTCCTGACGGGCGCCCGTATAGACCGTCCCTTCCCCCTGCAGATGGGGGATGCTGCCAGACCCGATTCGGGCGCCGGTGATCATGAAGGCAGATCCGAGCCCAGTGGCTGCCGCCATTCCAGCATCCCCGCGGATATCGTTCACCGATGCTTCATAGCTTTCGATAAAAGGTTCCGAATAACCAGCTGTCACCAGAGAATCCGGGCTCGGCAGATTGGGAAGGGAGGAATACCCTGCAGGGTCCAGAGAACCCGGTCGATTCAACTCCATGAGCAATCGCGCCAGCATCGACCCACCAGTCGCATCATTCGGCAGATGGACAACGCCGTCATGGCCGATATGGAGCGGAATGCCGCGCTGCTGGAGCGCAAAATTCGTCGCCGAGCGCGCAATATCCTCGCGCTCCGCCGTAGGTAGGCCGAACAACCGGTTGATCTCATTGGCCAGCCTATTCACCGCATTCGCAAAGAAACCCGGATCATCGCGCAGGCCCGTCAGTTCCAGCACATCCAGCCCCACCGTCGGCGCACTCGCCCCGGGAAGGGGCGCGTTCGGATCGACGATCTCTGCATCAGTCTGCGTCACGAGCGGCGCCTGTTCTGCCGGAACCGCGCCCTTGTTCGGGTCAAACGCCTCCGACGCCACAAGATGCCCCTTCGAAACAGGATCAGGCTTGGGATCAACAGCAGGCTCGGGATCAACAGCAGGCTCGGGATCGGGCGTCGTCCTCAGATCCAAAACCATCATAGGCTGGTCTGTGCCACCAGAAAGATCGAATTTCCCCCCCTTCTCCTCAATATAAGCCACACCCGCATCAGCCGATCCTTCGATCGCAGCAGCACCCTGATTTCTCAAAATATCAAGAGCCGAAGTCATAACACTATCCTTCCATCAAAAATCTCAAAATCACTCGCCATCAATTACTTCAAAATTTTGGCAGACGATTAGTAAGGCACTCTTGAGAAGAACCTTTGCTATTGCGTTACCAAGGCTTCAAGGGCACCTGACGGAGGGCTTCAGCATGCCGCAATTCAAATCGGATTCAGAACCTTAGCCATCGGCAACAAGCCCGACGATAATTTATAATTAATAATAAAAAATCAATAGATTCAACATATATTATATTACTTTTTATTATACAATATCCGCAACCACCGCATTCAGGATCGGAAAACCCTCCGGACTTACGGCGATCCGGCCCGGCGCGGGTTGCCGGATGAATCCCTGCGCTTCGAGATCCGTGATGCGCTCTCGTGCCAGCCTGCGCCCGGACAGCGCCTCGTAGCGCGCTATCTCGATACCCTCGGCCAGACGCAACCCCATCAGCAGGAACTCGTCGCCCTGCTCTTCGCGGGTGAGTGCATCGAAGACCGTGACGCCGTGCCCCTGGCGCTCGGTCATCGCGAGCCAGGTTTCGGGATGTTTCTCGGTCTCGCTGGCCATGCGCCCGAGCGGCGTCACCACGCGACCATGGGCGCCGGGGCCGATACCGACATATTCGCCGTAGCGCCAATAGACGAGGTTATGCCGCGATTGCGCCTCCGGTCTGGCATGGTTGGAGATCTCGTAGGCCGGCAGGCCATGTCTGGCGCAGATGTCCTGGGTCACGTCGAAAAGGGCGCGCCCGGTCTCCTCATCCGGCGTGGCGAGCTTGCCGGCCCGGTGCAGGGCCGCGAACACGGTGCCCGGCTCGATGGTCAGTTGATAGAGCGAGAGATGCTCCACCGCATGCCCGATCGCCTCCTCCAGTTCCCGCGCCCAGGCCTGCGGCGTCTGTCCGGGGCGGGCATAGATCAGATCGAAGGAATACCGCTCGAAGATACCCGAAGCGGTGCGCACCGCCGCCATTGCCTCTTCCGCACTGTGCATGCGCCCCAGAGCCTTGAGATCGGCGTCATTCATGGCCTGCACACCAAGCGAAACCCGATTCACACCCGCCGCGCGATAACCGCGAAAACGTTCGGCCTCGACGCTGGTCGGATTGGCTTCGAGCGTCACCTCCGCATCCGGCGCCACCGACCACGCCTGCCCGACCGCATCGAGCAAGGCCGCAACCGTCTGTGGCGCCATCAGCGACGGCGTGCCGCCACCGAGGAAGATGCTCGTGACCACACGCTGCGGCGTGAGGTCGCGCATATGTGCGATCTCGCGCCGGAACCCGGCGATATAACGCGCCTGATCGACCGGCGCATGCCGGACATGGCTGTTGAAATCACAGTAGGGGCACTTCGCCGCGCAGAAGGGCCAGTGCAGATAGACGCCGAAGCCGGCGTCACGGGTCGGATGCTCGATCATGCCGATGGTTTGCTGGAAAGCCGGGACTTTGGCAACATGCCTGTTGCGCGACATGCTGCCCGGCGGTGCCGTGGCGCTTGCGACGATGACGGACCGGGGATAACCATGAGCCATGTCGATACGCATCACCGGCCTCTACCGCTATCCCGTCAAGGGCCTCTCGCCCGAAGCCCTGCCCCGGATCCACCTCGATACGGGCGGGCATGTCCCGGGTGACCGGATCTTTGCCGTCGAGAACGGCGATTCGGGTTTTGATCCGCACGATCCGCAACACCGGGCTAAGACGCATTATCTCATGCTGATGCGCGACGAGGCACTGGCCCGCCTCGAGACGACCTATAATGCCGATACCGACATGTTGAGCATCAGCTGCGACGGGGCCGTCCGGCTGCGCGCCGCTTGCGCAGACAAAAGGGGGCAGGAGGCCATTGCAGCCTTCTTGAGGGACTATCTGGGCGAGGCAGGCCTGCGCGGAGAGCCGCGCCTGCTGCAGGCGCCGCAGGGTTATCGTTTCACCGACTCACCACGCGGCTTCGTCTCCATCATCAATCTGGCCAGCGTCGCCGCCGTGGAGAGCTTCGTCGGCGCACCGGTCGATCCGTTACGCTTTCGCGGCAATCTGCATGTGGAAGGCCTGCCCGCCTGGGGGGAGTTCGCCCTCGTGGGCAAGACGCTGACGGCCCCCTCCGGCCTGCAATTGCGGATCACCGCGCCGATCGTGCGCTGCGCCGCCACCAATGTCGATCCAGTGACAGGCCTGCGTGATCTGGCCATCCCGCAGGCATTGATGCGTCATCTCGGCCATATGGATTGCGGCGTCTATGCCGAGATCATCGCGCCGGGCAGTCTGGCGACGGGAGGGCATCTCGCGGTCGATGACGGGGCGAGCGAGCCCCCCCTGCCGTTCTGAAGCGCGCGGCGTGAGGACACGTCGCAGACACGCGCGGAGACTGCCGGATAGTCGGCAGCCTCCAACGCCCCTTGTGTTGATTACTCGGCGGCCGTCTTGTCGGAGTCGCCCTCACCTTTCGAAGACGGTTTCTCCTCGGCTTCGGTCGCGGTAGCGGTGCCCTTGCGCGTGGTGCGCCGGGGAGTCGTCGTTGCGGCGCGACGGCGCTTCGGCTTGGCCTCGGCCTCCTCTGCCGGAGCCGCTTCCTCTGTCGAACGCGCGACCGGACGCGTGAGAAAATCGGGCAGGCTCGCCTGCTCGACCGCTTCCTCACTCACCGCCGGCGCAGCACGTCGACGCCCGCGACGCGGAGCGGCTTCCTCACGTGACGGGGCATCCTCGCGAGCCGGACCTTCAACATGCGGCGTCGGAGCGTCGGACCGCGCGCTGCGGTCCAGCGGTTCCGCCGGCGCACTGCTGTCCTGTGCAGGTCTCTGGAAGCGCTCGCGACGATCTCCCCGTCCACGGGGCTGGTAGTCGCGCTCATCCTGGCGGTCGGGACGCGGATCGAAACTCGGCGGCTGCGGCTGCAAGGCCGGGTCGACATCCTCGCGCGGTACCCGCTGCGGCTGGGAGGCACGCTCACCCTGGCCATGTGCGTGACCATAGCCGTAACCGCCGCCCTCCTCCTCGTCGTCGCCGTCATCGTCGGAGCGACCGTTTCCGTATTGCTGGCGCATCGATTCCTGCGCTGTCGCAATGATACGCAGGTAATGCTCGGCATGCTGGAAGTAGTTTTCCGCCGCGACCGGATCGCCGCTCGCCTGCGCGTCACGGGCGAGCTGGCCGTATTTCTCGGCAATATGCTGCGCGGTGCCGCGCACCTTCACGTCCGGCCCGTTGGATTCGTAGCTCCGCGTGAGTGGATTGGGACCCTTGCTGCGGCTGCGACCACGCATGCGTCGATTGTTCTGTCCTGGTCTCATGGATGCTTTTCGACCTTCACTGTCACTCGATGCCGTTATCTCTCGCTCATGCCGTTGCGATACCGTCAGCTTGCGCTATCGTCACCTTGCGACATCCGGTTCCATGCGAGAGCCTCGCCCCACGCGAGAGAATGACGCCGGACGGGCTGTTGCCGATCGTCCATGCGAACGTCCGTCATCTGGCGAATGCGCCCGGGAAAACAGCCCGGCTCATCATCTTGGATGTCGGATTCCTGTTGCTGCCGAGCAAAGCTCATCAATGCAGCGAGAAAGCGCAAGCCCAACCCGTTGGGAACCTCATCGATTCGGCTTCGGAATACCGAGCTTTCCGCGTTTTCGGTTTGCAAACTAACCGCTCGTGCCTCGCAGGCCAAGCATTATTTGCACGGAAAAACGGATTAATTCGTAAACCCCGGATTGCACCATGCGCATGCCCGCAGTCATTTCCATGTCATAAGGCGATTTCACTCTCGCGCGTGAAGGTCTGGGCGCGAATCACACCGCCGAGATCACGCTCGCATCCGCACGGCTCGAATCCACGCGCCCGCAGGATCGCCTGCACGGCATCGGCCTGATCGTGACCATGCTCAAGCGCCAGCACGCCGCCCGGGCGCAGCAGGCGAAGCGCCGAAGCGGCGATGGGGCCGTAGGGGGAAAGCCCGTCCGGCCCACCGTCGAGCGCGCGATGCGGATCGTAGCCGGACACTTCCCGGGCGAGCCCGGCGATCTCTCGCGCCGGAATATAGGGCGGGTTGGACACGATCAGATCGAATCCGGCTTCCTGACCGCGTGGCGAAGCGCATGCCAGCGCCCGGGCCCAGTCACCGACAAGGAAAGCCGCGCGCTGCGCGAGGGCAAGGCTGCGGGCGTTGTCCCGCGCCGTCCGCACAGCCTCCTCGGACCAATCGAGGCCGACCCCGAAGGCATCCGCACGCTCAGCCAGCAGCGCCAGCAGGATACAGCCGCTTCCGGTTCCCAGGTCCAGGATCCGCGCCGCCCGGCGCCGGCTGGCGCGCTGGCGCAGGGCGAGCGCGACAAGTGCCTCCGTATCCGGGCGCGGCTCCAGGGTCTCCGGCGCGAGCTTGAAGGGCAGCCCCCAGAATTCCCGTCGCCCGAGAATCCGGAAAACCGGCTCGCCGGCAAGCCGACGGCCGAGGAAGCCGTCAAGCCGGCTCGCGGCTGCCGCGTCGAGGGGATGATCAGGATCGCGCGCCAGAGAAGTCGCATCGCAGGCAGCGGCCTCGCACAGAAGAATACGCGCATCGAGTGCCGCTTCGCCGATTCCGGCCTGCGCAAGCATCCGGCGCGCCATGCGCAGAGCGGCATCACGCCCTGTCCCGGGCGGGATCGACGCGACTGGAAAATGCGGCGTCACAGCCCCGCCTCGGCGAGCAGGGCCGCCTGATGCGCGGCAATGAGCGCAGCGATGATCTCGTCGAGCGCCTCTCCCGAGATGACCTCGGGAAGCTTGTAGAGGGTTAGACCTATGCGATGATCGGTCACACGTCCTTGCGGGAAATTGTAGGTGCGAATGCGCTCGGAACGATCTCCCGAACCGACTTGCGCCTTGCGGTCTGCGGCGCGTTCCGAATCCCGCGCGCTGCGCTCGCGGTCATAGAGGCGCGCGCGCAGGAGCTGCATGGCGCGCGCCTTGTTCTTGTGCTGGGAGCGCTCATCCTGAACGACGACCGCGATGCCGGTCGGCTCGTGGGTGATGCGCACGGCCGATTCCGTGCGGTTGACGTGCTGTCCCCCGGCCCCGCCGGCGCGCATGGTATCGATACGCAAATCACGCTCGTCGATGGCGAGATCGACCTCCTGCGCCTCGGGCATCACCGCCACGGTCGCCGCCGAGGTGTGGATGCGCCCGCCCGCCTCGGTTTCCGGTACACGCTGGACCCGGTGCACACCGCTCTCGAATTTCAGCCGCGCGAAGACACCGCGCCCGGACACTTCGGCGATGATTTCCTTGTACCCGCCGACCGTGCCCTCACTCGCCGCGATCAGGGATACGCGCCATCCATGAATCTCGGCGTAGTGGGCGTACATCCGGAAGAGATCCCCCGCGAAGAGTGCGGCCTCGTCGCCGCCGGTTCCGGCGCGAATCTCGAGAATGGCGCTCTTTTCATCCGCTGCATCCCGGGGCAGCAACATCAATTGCAGATGCCGCGCGGCCTCGTCGACGCGCGCACGGGCAGTGCCGCGCTCTTCCTCCGCGAGATCACGCATCTCGCGATCCGTGGCCGGGTCGGAAAGAAGGGCCTCGACACCCTCGAGTTCGGCCCGGGCGGCCCGATAATCGTGGATCGCGGCGACGACCGGTCCGAGTTCGGCCAGCTCACGCGACAGCGAGACGAAGGTCTCGGCATCCGGTCCTGCGGCGAGGGTGGCCGTCAGAACCGCATGGCGATCGACGACGGCGTCGAGACGGTCTTGCGGAAAGATGATGCTCATGAAACCGATCTGTACGCGCCCGCCACAATGCGGCACCGCGCCCGATATAGGCCATCCTGATACAGATCGCTACGCCCCGCCATGGGCAATACGGGCAGACTGTGCTCGCGGCGCGACTGCGCTGCGGGCCGTCTCAGCGGCGCGTTGCGAGTTCGTTGCGCTGCGTCGCCTGCGAGCCGACACCGTCGAAATGGCCCGGCGAATCACCCAGACGCAGGGATGGCTGACAGGTCGGAGTACAGGAATAGGATTCGCGCGCGAGCCCGCGTTGTACCGTCACCACCGCTTCAGTCGTGGCTTCGACGCTGATCATCGATTCGGCGAGCAATGCTCCGGTCGAATCGAGGGCGATCAGGTTGGTCGTGCCGTAGCTTTTCCCGGTGACCACGAGGATGCCATTACGCTGAACGGTGACGTCGGCGATGATCGGATTGCCGACGATGACCGTCTGGGTGCGCTCTGGAAGACGGACCACGCGTGCATGATCCAGTTGCACGGCGACACTGCCATTCGCCACTTGCGCCCCGCCTGCATCCTCGCGCGGCGCCGGGGCATCTTCCGGAATCGCTACCGTGCGTGGACTCCCGACATCTTCGGAAGCACTGGCCGTGGCATCCTGTCCCGATCGGGGGCGGGCGATCTCCGGGCTGGCGGTCACGTCACGCGGCGCGGCGTCAGGGCGCGGCGCGGCCTCATTCCCGGACGGGGCAGTCGGCTGCATCTGGGCAAGCTGGCTTCCCGGCTGTGCGGACAACTCCTCCACGGCACCTTGTGGGGCCTCGGCCTGCGCATTGGCATCGGAAGGCTGCTGCCAGAGCACGAAGGCGAGCGCGGGAGCAGCACCCGCCGCGATCACGCTGAGGGACGTCAAGGCGCGTTTCGTTCGACGTGACATGCTCAACTCGCTCGCTGCGCCGCTCGGCTCTCGCAAAAACCGACAGCGGCGAAATCTGTAGATTGCCGGTCTTTATGGGAGGAGAATGGTGAACGAATGCCTAACTGCGGCGCAATTACCCGAAAATAGCGCGCACAAGGCGCATGCGTACCGGGTCGGTGCGATACCTGTGCGGCACATTCCTGTATAGAAACAAAGTTGTCTTCCAAATAAAACCCCAGCGTTTTGAATTTCTTAACCAGCAAATATTCAAATAATAACCTCAATATTCAAATATAAACCAATTATTAGCTACTCCAGTCAGGTATAAAATTTTTAACCATAGAGGCTGTTATTTGAAATTATGATTTGAGACCTTGCAAAATTAACTTTGTCGCAACGGCTCGCATCTAGGGTGCACTCATCTTCAACGTGTCTCCACAGGCAAACGCCGTTGAAGACATCAACAGGCAACCGTGACAGGAGCTTACACCATGACCCATCTCTTCAAGCGCTTTGCGCAGGACGAATCCGGCGCGACCGCCATCGAATACGGTCTGATCGCCGCCCTGGTCGCTGTCGCGATCATCACCGCGCTGACCACGCTTGGCAACAACCTGACGGCTACGTTCAACGAAGTGTCCGGTGAACTGACCGAGGCTGGCGACGGCGGCGGCGGCGGCGACGGCGGCGGCGACGGCGGCGGCGATTGATCGCAGGAATCACTGGGCGACGCGCACGGCGCGTCGCCCATGAGCGCCTTTCACCCATTCTCCATGGGCTGTAGACACCTGCCCGCCCTCAGGAGTTTGTCGATGCTGACGGAGGGTCGCGTGATGAAAACGTTGCTGAAGCGTTTCGCCGCGGACCAGTCCGGCGCAACCGCGATCGAATATGCGCTGATCGCAGTGATCGTTTCGATCGCCATCGTGGCCAGCATGCGCACGATCGGCGATTCGGTCATCGGCCTGTTCGACTATGTCGTCGAGAACCTCGCCGCAGATGCCGAGGAAAACCCCGATGGCTGATGCGCCCGGCGCCGATACGGCTCGATCCCCACCGACCCTTCCCGAGAACGGAGCTGCGCAACCTCGCTGGACCTGCGCACTACGCGCCCCTTAAACCAAGAATTGTATTTTTCTTCGCCCAGCCCCCACGCTACATATCTGATTAACCATAAGTTGACGTTTGCATGATCAACTCCCGGCGTCATCACAAGCGACGCGTGGGTGTATCCGTCATGAAACGAGCCCAGATCATCGTTCTCGGCATTGCCGTCACAGCAGGCATCGGCGCCCTCATGCTGATGCGCGGGGACCGCGATCCTCCGCCGCCGGAACCGCAGGTCATCACCCGGGAAGCACCGCGTGCACCGACGACGCAGGTGCTTGTTGCAGCTGTTGATCTTCCCATGGGGCGCACCATTGCGGAACCTGATCTGCGCTGGCAGGACTGGCCGGCCAATGCCGTTCCGGCAGGCTTGCTCACCCGCACCGACGACACGCGCATTGCCGATGATATCGCGGGCTCCATCGCCCGATCCCAGATTCTCGCAGGCGAGCCGATCCGGCGCGAGCGGCTGATTCGCTCCGATGGCGGCGGTTTCATGTCGGCGATCCTTCCCGCCGGCAAGCGCGCGGTGGCGATCTCGATTGATACCCGTGGTTCGAGCACGGCGGGTGGCTTCATCCTCCCCAATGACCGTGTCGATGTGCTGCGCACGCAACGCAACGAAGACGGGACCGGCCAGGGCGAAGGCCACATCACCGAAATTCTTCTGCGCAACATCCGCATCCTCGCCATCGGCAAGAACGTGCAGACCGACGAGCAGGGCAATTCCTTCGTCGATGGCGAGACCGCGACGCTGGAACTGACCCCCGCACAGGCCGAGATCATCACCCTGGCCCAGCGCACGGGCCATGTCTCCCTCGCCCTGCGCTCGCTGGCGGATGCGGAGCTCGGAGAGGACGAGGAAATAGACCAGGACAGGCGCGGCCTGAACGTGGTGCGCTTCGGCGTATCGCGCCAGACGGCGACCCCGTGAACGGACGCCCCAGCAGGATCGCAAGCGAGACGAGTGTCATGAAGCACCCCCGACAGTTCTCAGCCGCCGCAAAAACGAGACAAGGAGCGATCATGTCCGCCCAGGCATCATCAGCGCAGCATGCCCTCGGGCAGCGCTGTCTTGCGACCGGCTGCGAAGCGGCTTTCCGGGAGACCGGGCGCGAAGCGGCAATGCCGCGGCTTGCGGCGCTCGCCGTCGTACTCGGCCTCACTCTGGCGACCGTTCAGCCCCATTCTGCAGCGCTTGCTGCTGATTACAAGGCGCAAGGGCATGATTCGGCCAGCACGGATCGGCGTACGCACGCCCTTGCGCACAGTGACGGCGCCGTGATTCGCATCAATGATCATGAGGGGACGCGCACCCGGCGCATTCCGCTCTCGATCGGCAAGTCGCTCATCATCGACCTTCCGCGTGACGCGGAGGAAGTCTTTGTCGCCAATCCCGCGATTGCCAATGCCATCGTGCGTTCCACGCGCAAGATCTTTCTGATCGGCCAGGCGGACGGGGCGACCTCCGTCTTCGTCTTCGGTGAGGATGGCCGCCAGCTGGCAACGCTCGAGGTCACGGTCGGGCGCGATCTGGGCGATCTGCGCGACACCCTGCGCGAGTCCTTTCCCCGAACCAGCATCGACGTTCAGCCCGCAGGCGACTCGATCATCCTTACCGGCAGCGTGAACAGCGCCTCCGAAGCACAAAAGGCAGTCGATATCGCCGAAGCCTTCGTCGGCGCCGGCGACGGCGATCTCTCCGGTCGCGGGGCGGTTATCAACTCCCTGACCATCGAGGAGCAGGATCAGGTGATGCTGCGGGTCGCGGTTGTGGAAATTTCCCGGACCGTTCTGAAGGAACTGGGTATCCAGACCAATGCGGGCTGGTCGACATCGATGAATCCGCTGCCCTCCAATCTGCGGTTCGACACCACCGGCGGGGGTACGAGCTTGTCAGGCGGATTCGGCGGCAGCGGCTTCGACATCGACGTCACCCTGAACGCGATGGAGAATGCCGGGCTTTCGCGTACGCTCGCCGAGCCGACGCTGGTGACCGTCTCCGGTGAAGGCGCGTCCTTCATGGCAGGCGGCGAGATCCCGATTTTGCAACCATGCCCTTCCGGGGCGACGAATTGCACCCCGAGCGTCAACTTCAAGCCTTTCGGCATCAATCTGGCCTTCACGCCGGTCGTTCTGTCGGAGAACCGGATATCGCTTCGCGTCGCAACGGAAGTCTCCGAACTCGATTTCGAAACCGGCGCCCGGATCGGCAGCGGGACAATTCCCGGCATGCGCGTGCGCAAATCCGAAACCAGTGTCGAACTGCCCTCCGGTGCCGTGATGATGACGGCGGGGCTGATCAGCAGCCAGACCATCCAGGGCATCGGCGGCACGCCGGGCCTGATGAACATCCCGGTCCTCGGCGCCCTGTTCCGCTCGCGTGACTACCAGCGCCGCGAGACCGAATTGATGATCATGGTCACACCATACATCGCGGAGCCGATGCAGCCGAGCGAGGCAGCCCGCCCGGATGACGGATTCGTCGAGGCTTTCGATCCCCAGGCTGTACTGCTGGGGCGTCTCAACCAGATCTACGGGACAGCTGGCGCCTCCAATCCCGAACGCGGCGTTCGCGGGCGCTTCGGCTTCATCGCCGATTGAGAGCTGGCACCTCCGGGAACACGTATGCGCATTATCGCCGAAAGGTCTCAACCGATGTTCGCCACGCAGACCAAGAGTTCGCTCCCCACTCCAGCAGCAATGCACCTGCCTCGCAAGGCGGGACTAGTCATCACCGTGTTGACCGGCCTCGTCCTCGCGGCCTGTTCGCAGGATCGGGTGGTGCAGACGGGGTCGATCTATCCTTACGATTACCGCGACCGGCATCCGATCGTCCTCAGCGAGAAGCCTCATCATCTCGACATCTTCGTGCGTGGCGCGAGGCTGGACGAGCGCCAGAAGGATGATATCGAGAGCTTTGCCGGGCTCTACATCAACGAAGGGCGCGGGCGCATCAGTGCCCAGATTCCCGGGAATGTCGGCGGCGCCGAGCGCACCTACAAGGCCGTGCGCCATGCCCTGGCAGAGGCGGGTGTTCCGGCACAGGCCGTGTCTCGTTCGCATTACGAACCGCGCCAGAGCGGCCTCGCCGCACCGATCCGCCTCACCTTCCACAAGATGAAAGCCACCGTCGACAGCCGCTGTGGCCAGTGGCCGCAGGATCTCGGGGTCAGCGATCCCGGCTTCAACATGCGCAACGAGCCCTACTGGAATCACGGATGCGCGACGCAGAGCAACATGGCCGCCCAGATTGCCGATCCGGTGGATCTCGTCCGTGGGCGGGCACTCGGCGATATCGATACACTGAGACGCTCCGCAGATATCCGCAATCTGCGCGAAGGCAACGATCCGTCCACGGAATACCGGCAGGACGGTCGGGGCGGCATCAGCTCTATCGGGAACTGAGGCGTTGCAGGTCAGGGGAATGAACATGTCGGATACCACGACGAACGAAGACGAGATGATCGGACCGGTTCCACGGGTTACGATCCAGGCATTCTGTGACACCCCGGATATCGCGCAGGCTCTACAGGCGGCGGGCGAGGATCGCCGGATGCAGAAGGCCCATCTGCGTGTCCAGGCAGGCGGCGCTCCGGCGGCGGTTGCGGCTTTTGCGCAGGCGCCGACCCCCAATGTCATCATCCTCGAAGTCGAACGCGAAGGGCAGAAGGATTTTCTCGACCAGCTCGACAGGCTCGCGCAGGTCTGTGACGCAGGCACGAAAGTGCTCGTGGTAGGTCATGTCAACGATGTCCTGCTCTATCGCGACCTGGTCCGGCGCGGTGTGAGCGACTATCTCATCGCCCCGATCAGCCCGATCGACGCCGTCCGCGCCATCTCCGGGCTCTTCACCAATCCCGGCGCCGAGCCGGTGGGCCGGATCGTGGCCGTCGTCGGCGCCAAGGGGGGCGTGGGTGCCTCGACCGTGGCGCATAACCTGGCCTGGTCCTTCTCGCGTGATCTGGATACCGCGACAGTGGTCGCCGATCTCGACATCGCCTTCGGAACAGCGGGTCTGGATTTCAACCAGGACCCGCCGCAGGGCATCGCGGAAGCGATCTTTGCACCCGATCGCCTCGACGCCAATGTCGTCGACCGGCTGATGTCGAAATGCTCCGAAAAGCTGTCGCTCCTCGCCGCACCGGCCATGCTGGAGCGGACCTGCGACCTGACGGAAACCGCATTCGACCAGCTCTTCGATCTCCTGCGGGCGAGCGTGCCGTGCATCGTGCTCGATATCCCCCATGTCTGGTGCGCCTGGTCGCGGCGGACACTGCTTGCGGCGGACGATATCGTCGTGGTCGCGGCGCCCGAACTGGCCTCCCTGCGCAACACCAAGAACATCGTCGATCTGCTGCGGCAGAACCGTCCCAACGACCGTCCACCGCATGTTGTGCTCAACCAGGTGGGCATCCCCAAGCGTCCCGAGATCGCCACGGTCGACTTCGCCAAGGCGATCGGTCAGGATCTCACTGCGGAGATGCCTTTCGACGCCAACCTGTTCGGGACGGCTGCCAATAACGGGCAGATGCTCGCCGAAATCCAGCCCGGGTGCCGTCCGGCCGAGATCTTCACCGAGATCGCCGCGACCGTCTTCGGACGTCCGGAAATCGGCAAGAAGAGCGGCGGTCTGTTCGAACCCATTCTCGCCAAGCTGACGAGACGCAAGAAGGCCTCCTGACGGGAGGCCCGTGCACGTGAACCCGGGAGCAAGCTGACGCAATGTTCGGGAAGAGATCGACCCTCGGAAACACGCATCCGCCGGCGCCGAGCGCGCCGCAGCCGAAGCCTGCTCACACCCCTCCCGCGAGTGAGCCGGCAGTTCCCGTCCTGACCGTCGATGCGCCGACGGAACGCCGGTTCAATGCCGATCCGTTGCCACCCCCGACACCAGTCAAGCAGGAGCCCGTGGCAGTCGAGACGCGGCAGCGCTCCGACGAATACTACCAGACCAAAAGCATGATCTTCGGCGCGCTGATCGAGGCCATCGATCTGGCGCAGCTCGCGCGTCTCGATACCGAATCGGCGCGCGAGGAAATCCGTGACATCGTCAACGAGATCATCGCCCTCAAAAACGTCGTCCTCTCCATCGCCGAGCAGGAAGAGTTGCTCGACGACATCTGTAACGACGTTCTCGGTTACGGCCCCCTGGAGCCACTGCTGGCGCGCGACGACATCGCCGACATCATGGTGAACAACGCGCGCAAGACCTATATCGAAGTCAACGGCAAGATCCAGCTGACCAATATCCGCTTCCGCGACGAGCAGCAGCTGATGAATATCTGCCAGCGCATCGTCAGCCAGGTCGGTCGGCGCGTGGATGAATCGAGCCCGATCTGCGATGCGCGCCTGCCCGACGGCTCGCGCGTCAACGTGATCGCGCCGCCGCTCGCCATCGACGGGCCGGCCCTCACGATCCGCAAGTTCAAGAAGGACAAGCTGACTCTCGATCAACTGGTCAAGTTCGGCGCCGTCTCGCCGGCGGGGGCCGAAGTCCTCAAGATCATCGGCAAGGTTCGCGCCAATGTGGTGATCTCCGGCGGTACCGGCTCGGGAAAGACGACGCTCCTGAACTGCCTGACGAACTATATCGAGCATGACGAACGCGTCATCACCTGCGAGGACGCCGCAGAGTTGCAGTTGCAACAGCCCCATGTGGTGCGCCTCGAAACCCGCCCGCCCAATCTCGAAGGCCAGGGCCAGGTGACCATGCGCGATCTGGTGCGCAACTGCCTGCGCATGCGTCCCGAACGCATCATCGTCGGCGAGGTCCGCGGCCCGGAAGCCTTCGACCTGCTGCAGGCGATGAATACGGGCCATGACGGCTCGATGGGAACCCTGCACGCCAACTCGCCGCGCGAATGCCTCTCGCGTATCGAATCGATGATCACCATGGGCGGCTTCGCCCTGCCCTCGAAGACCATCCGGGAAATGATCGTCTCGTCGATCGACGTCGTGATCCAGGCCGCGCGCCTGCGCGACGGCTCGCGCCGCATCACCCACATCACCGAGGTGCTGGGCATGGAAGGCGACGTGATCGTGACGCAGGACGTCGTGCTCTACGACATTCTCGGCGAGGATCAGAACGGGCGTCTGATCGGCAACCACCGCTCCACCGGTGTCGGGCGCCCGGCCTTCTGGGAACGCGCACGCTACTATGGCGTCGAGGAACAACTGGCGACTGCCCTCGATGCCATGGAGACGACGGACTCGGCGGTTTGATGCCGCCCGGATACGAGAGCGAACACCATGGACCCGCTTGACCTCATCCTTGTCGCCCTGATCGCCGTTTCGGCGGGAGGGGTCGCCTATGCGCTGCTTTATCCCAGTCTTTCCGGGGACAAGCGCGCCGAGGAGCGGCAGCGGGCCCTGACGGAGCGCGCCTCCGGTCAGCGCATTGAGCGGACAACCCGCGATGCCGGCGTGCGCCGCGAGCAGATTGCCCAGACCCTCAAGGAAATCGAGGAGAAGCGTGGCGCCAGGAAGAAGTCCCTGCCGGACCGCCTCGCCCATGCCGGGCTCGACTGGAAACCGGCGCGCTTCTACCTGATCAGCGCGGTCACGGGGCTGCTGATCGGACTTCTGCTCTTCGCAATGACCGGCGGGAGCCTGATCATCGCCGGGCTCGCAGCATTCACGGGCGCTCTCGGCCTGCCCAACTGGGCCCTCAGCTTTCTGGCAAAACGACGTATCGAGAAATTCATCACGGAACTGCCAAACGCCATGGACATCATCGTGCGCGGTATCCGCGCCGGCCTGCCGCTGGGCGATTGCATCCGGGAAATCGCCGCCTCGACAGAGGATCCGATCCGAACGGAATTCCGCCTCATTGCCGAATCCCAGGCCATGGGCGTGACGCTCTCCGATGCGCTCGAAAAAATGGCCGAGCGCATTCCGGTGGCGGAATCCTCGTTCTTTGCCACCGTCATCACCATCCAGACCAAATCCGGCGGCAATCTCTCGGAGGCGATCAACAACCTTTCCCGCGTCTTGCGCGAGCGCAAGAAGATGAAGGGCAAGGTCCAGGCCATGAGCATGGAGGCCAAGGCCTCGGCGGCGATCATCGCCGCCCTGCCCTTCACGGTCGCCTTCCTCACCTATCTGTCCAGCCCCGACTACATCGAGCTGCTCTGGCTCACCATTACCGGCAAGGTGGTGCTGGGGGTTTGCGCTTTCTGGATGCTCATCGGGGTCACGGTCATGAAGAACATGATCTCCTTCGACATCTGAACCGGTCAGGACGCGACGCATGATCTGGCAAGCCATCACCGATCCCGATTTCCTCGCCATGATGCTGGCCGTGGTCGCAGCCATCGCCACGGTCTACACCGTCGCTATGCCGCTCCTGCTCAATGACAGCCTCGAGAAGCGCATGAAGGCGGTCGCTCTCGAACGGGACCAGATTCGGACCCGTGAGCGCGAGCGCCTCGCCCGGCAGGGGCGCGGTTCGTTGCGTCAGCGTCCGGGCGAGAAGATCCGCAGCTTCGTGGACCGGTTCAAGCTCTCCGACTGGCTCGGAACGGAAGACGCCAAGCGCCAGCTGGTGCAAGCCGGCTTTCGCGGGCAAAAGGCCGAATACACCTTTCTCGTCTTCCGGCTGGTGATGCCTATCGGCTTCCTCGTCTTTGCAACTTTCTATCTCTTCGTGGTCGAGGATTTCGGCCTCGGGGCGCTCCTGCGCATCGCGATCGTGATTCTGGCCGCCTATATCGGCATCAAGGCCCCGGAGCTCTATCTACGCAATGCCACCGACAAACGCCGCGCCTCGATCAAGCGGGCCTGGCCGGATGCCCTTGATTTGCTGCTGATCTGCGCGGAATCCGGCAGTTCGATGGAGCAGGCCTTCCGCAGGGTGAGCACCGAAGTCGGACGCTCCTCTCTCGAACTGGCCGAGGAAATGGCCCTGACCACGGCGGAATTGTCCTACCTCCCCGAGCGGCGCATGGCGTATGAAAATCTCGCCGCGCGCACGGGGCTCGAACCGGTCCAATCCGTTGTCACGGCCCTGGTCCAGGCCGAGCGCTACGGCACGCCGATCGGGCAGGCCCTGCGCGTGCTCGCCCAGGAGAGCCGCGATACGCGCATGAACGAGGCCGAGAAGAAAGCCGCAGCCCTGCCTCCCAAGCTGACAGTGCCGATGATCCTGTTCTTCCTGCCGGTACTCTTCGCCGTGATCATGACACCGGCCCTGATCCAGGTCTTCGAGTGGAAGTGATGCTGCGCGGGCCGGGAACAACTGTCTTGCCGCATTCAGACTGCGTCAGCGGATCTGACTGACGGAGATGAGTCCCCCGGGCGCCTGGGCGAAGATTTTCCCTTAGAGCGCCCGACCTGACGGAGTCAGGCCGGGCGCTCCAAGTGATTGTTCGACGCATCATTTTTCCGTCAGCCGGTATCCACCTGACGGAATGATGCTCTAACGGCATGGCATTCGGGACCGGTTTCGGCTAGATCCGAAACAGATTCATCCTGCTTCGAACCCGTGAAAGGCCCGGCATGTCGGTCGCCTCTCGCGCCGGTCTCGCCTTTGCCCTGGCCGGCGCCACCTCCTACGGCATCAGCATCGTCTTCGCCCGCATGGCCACGCAGGCCGGATTGTCCGGCGTCTCGGTCGCGCTCTATCGCGTCGTGGCCATGTTCATGGTCGCTGCCCTGATCGCGGTGATCTGGCGCCAGCGCCCGGTGATCGCTGCGGGAGAAGGCCGGGCCATCCTCGCGCTCGCCCTGGGCGGCGCCGGCGTGGGCATCGGCTATATGAGCGCCGTGGCCTTCATCCCGGTTTCGGTCGCGGTGGTGATCTTCTTCACCTTCCCGATCCTGATCGTGCTGTTGTCGCCGCTGGTCGATGGCGGCGGCATGCGCGGCTCGCTGCTCGTCCTCGCCGCCATCGCCTTCACCGGCGTGGCGCTGGTGATCGGCCCCGGGATCGGGGCACTGGACTGGCGCGGCGTCGCCCTGGCCGGGCTCGCCAGTATCTCGGCGACACTGCAGTTCTTCGCCGGAACGCGCACCCATGCCACCACGACGCTCTCCAAGATCTTCTGGGTCAATCTCGCGGTGATTCCCGCCTGCCTGATCGTCGGCGCCCTGCTGTCGGCGCTCGACCCGCCCGCCGCCCTTCGCGTGGCGCCGGCTGCGCTGACCCTTCTGATCGTGACCTACATGGCGGCTCTCGTCTTCCAGCTGGCAGCCCTGGTGCGCGCCTCGGCCGTCGTGGTCGGGCTCGCCTTCTGCGCCGAGCCCGTCATTGCCACTGCGGCCTCGGCCATTCTGCTCGGGGAGCGCCTCTCGCCGCTGCAATTTGCCGGCGGAGCCCTTGTCGTCGGCGCCGTTGCCGCCAATGTGCTGATGGAGAACCGTCGCAGCCGCGCCCTCGCCACACGCCGCGCCCTCACGGAGTGACACGCATGACCACACAAACCGCGAACCAGCGTCCGCAACCTCTGCCGCTGACCATCCTCACCGGGTTCCTCGGCTCGGGCAAGACCACCTTGCTCAACCGCATTCTGCACGATCCGGAGATGGCGGATACGGTGGTGATCGTGAACGAGTTTGGCGAGATCGGCCTCGATCACATGCTGGTAGAGACCGTCGACGAGGGCATGATCCTGCTCTCGGCCGGCTGCCTGTGCTGCTCGGTACGCGGCGACCTGATCCATACGCTGGAAGACCTGCTGCGCAAGCGCGACAACAACCGCATCACCCCGTTCCGCCGCGTCGTGATCGAAACCACGGGTCTCGCCGATCCGGCGCCGATCCTGCATGCGGTGCTCTACCACCCCTATCTCTCGATGCGTTTTGCGGTTCAGGGCCTCGTCACCGTCGTCGATACGATGGCCGGAGAGGCAACGCTCGATACTCATGAAGAGGCAGTGCGCCAGGCCGCCATGGCCGACCGGCTGGTCCTGTCCAAGACCGATCTCGCCGAGGCGGGCCGTGTTGCGAAGCTGAAGCAGCGCCTGCACCGGCTCAATCCCGGCGCCGAGATCCTCGATGCCACCGAGGCGCTCGATCTCCCGGCCCTCGTCGCAGGCGGCCCCTTCGCCACCGATGGCAAGAGTGCGGATGTGACGCGCTGGCTCTCCGCCGAAGCCGTCGCCGAGGCGGAGGCGCAGGCCCATGCGCGTCAGCACGATGATGAGCGTCAGCACGATCATGGTCATCACGGCCATGATCACCACCACGATCATGGTCACCACCATCACGACGTGAACCGGCACGACGCCTCGATCCGCGCCTTCTGCCTGACGCATGATCAGCCGCTGCCCCAGCGCAGTCTCGATCTGTTTCTCGATCTCCTGCGCTCGAGTCACGGTGCGAAGCTCTTGCGTGTGAAGGGTCTCGTCTGTCTTGCCGAGGATCCCGACCACCCGGTGGTGCTGCACGGCGTCCAGCATGTCGTGCATGTCCCCGCCATTCTCGACGCCTGGCCGGATGATGACCATCGCACCCGCCTCGTCTTCATCGTGAAGGATCTCGATCGCGAAGCGGTCGAGGGCCTGTGGAAAGCCTTCCTCGGCGAGGTCGGCATTGACAGGCCCGATGCGGCGGCCCTCGCCGACAACCCCCTGCGGGTTCAATGGGCGGGGTGAACCCCGTAGCAGGCGCAGTTAACGTTAAGAGAGGATGAATCGTCGCACGTCCCCGATCTGGAACGGGCCTTGTCTCTCAAATGGTCAAGCAGCGGATCGGCTCGATCTGCCGTACCAAAAAGAGACATCCGGGACGGATCGAAGGAGAGAGACGATGTGGGCGCGATCTACGCAAGGCACAGGGCGTCTGGTCGATCAGGACCCGCATGACAAGCGGGGCAGCGCACCTGCGGAATCCCGGACCGGCGATGCGGTCGGGACTTACCGGATCACCATGATCGCGGCGCGCGACGCGGAACTGATCGCCCTCCATTACAAGCGCGCACAAAGACTTGCGCTGGATCCGGACCCGTTCGTGCAGCCGGCTGCACGAACGGG
>Ga0208112_100667_pt1 | contig 21959 bp, 19 predicted proteins | sample HotLakConsoUCCLE_FD_184736 | JGI IMG/M metagenome (GOLD analysis project Ga0208112, IMG submission 184736) | Hypersaline microbial mat communities from Hot Lake, Washington, USA - Hot Lake Consortium UCC-LE (SPAdes) (version 2) ... | reverse complement strand
GCGCACCATATCGGCCCCCTCGATCGAGAGCCGGTAGAGCGCTTTTGCGCGCTCGGAGCCGGCATAGAGCGATATCAGCGAGAGGCTGGCAGCGTAGCCCGGCGAGACGAAGCCGCCATTGCGCCCGGACGCGCCCCAGCCGACGCGTTCCGCTTCGAGCACAACGACGCGCTTCCCGACGCGCGCCAGTTCCCTGGCAGCCGTCAACCCGGCGAAGCCGCCACCGATGATGCAGACATCCGCTTCATGCTCGCCTTGGAGCCTCGGATAAGCCGCCGTATCCGAGAGCGTGCGTGCGTACCAGCTGTCGATATAGCCCATGACTCTTCCCGCCCCGCGATGAAACCGCGAGATTTAAGCGCATCACGCGGTGTCGGGCCATGGGTATGTTCGTGATCGACCGGATATGCTCCATGCCGCGAGGGGCACCTGAACGGTCCCGATCACCCGGTTTTGGCCACCAGCCCGAGTTCCGAGAGTTTGGCGTGGATATCGGCGATGGAGCGTTTCAGCTTCAGGCTGATGACGGAATCGGTCACGCCCTCGTTCACCATCTCCCGCAATTGCTGGACTTCCTCGTAGCTCCAGGAGCGGTCATGCAGCTTGTCGTTCTGGGCCATCGCAACCTCCTTCGTGATCTGCAGGGCAACGCTTGCGATCAATGAGGGGTCAACGCCGTAGAGCCCCGGCGGTTCAGCATCTGCGCGGTTTTTCGTATATCGCCCGCGTCAGCAATTTACTATTGCTTTGTTGCGGCACCATGGGCCGCAATTACCGACGACCCATATCCGACGAGGATCCACCATGACGACACCGCCGATGCAACCGGCACCCGGTTTCGCCCACCCCGATCCGGCCATGATGCGCGCCTATGGCGCACCCGTCGCCTATGCCGGTTTCTGGATACGGTTCTTCGCGTATCTGGTGGATTACTTCGTGCTCTTGTTCATCACGCTGGCGACGGTCTTCCTGATCGCGGCAGGCGACGGCATGGGGGCCGGGGACACCTTCTCCACCATGGTCATGCTGGCATCTTTCCTGCTCAGCCTGCTCTATTTCCCCTTGTTCAACGCCTCTGCCTGGCAGGGCACGCCCGGCAAGCGCCTGCTCGGCATCCGTCTGATGCGTGTGGACGGACAGAGCATTTCGTTCCTGCGGGCGCTCGGGCGTCACCTCGCCCAAATCCTCTCGGCGCTGATCCTGATGATCGGCTATCTGATGATCGGCCTGACCCGTGAGAAGACCGGGTTGCACGATCTCATTGCGGGCACCCGGGTCGTCTACGGACGCGCGGGGGCATGATGCATCGACGGGCCCCGCCCCACAGACCGGCCATCCGGAGCGTAACATGACGACAACACCCCCCGACGATCCCGCCCGCATTCCGCCGCCCGGCGGCAATCCGCAAGGTGATCCACATGGCGATCCACATGGCGCCCGCAAGCTTCCCGCGGCCGCGCCGGACAAACCGCCCCATCCGCTGGACGGGCAATGGTACCTGCATCTCGACGGCCAGAACTGGGGGCCCTATGACGGTCATGCGCTCAAGGGCTACCTGGCCGAGGGCCGGATCGGGCCGGATACCAGCGTGGCGCGGGTGGGTTCGCAGGAATGGACATTGCTGTCGAACGACCGCGTTCTGCGTGACCTCCTGCGTCACCCACCGGGCATGCCGGGCGTGCCGGCGGTGACGGCGGGCAGCGTTTCCACCGGTAATGGCGGCACCATCGTGCAGATCCACCAGCATGCTCCGCCACCCATCGCCGCCTATGCCGCGGCATCGGGAGATATCGGCCCCAAGAGCCCCGGCCTCGCCCTTTTTCTCTCGTTCCTCTTCGCCGGTCTCGGCCAGTTCTACAACGGAGAGGTCGGCAAGGGGCTGGTCATGCTGATCCTCACCATCCTGCTCTGGCTGCTGTTCCTGGGATGGATCATCTGGATCTGGAGCATGATCGATGCCTACAGCTCCGCCAAGCGGCTCAACATTGTCGCCAATGCGGGCTTGTGGCGACAATGACCGATCCCGGCGACGTCAGCGGCAGGACGCGACTGCCCGTCCACCCACCGCCGCCACCGGTGCGCCATTGCCCTTCCTGCAGCGCGCCCGTGCCGGCACGGGCCGTGATCTGCCCCGCCTGCGGCGTGATTCTCGCCGTCGAGGCCACGGATGCACGCATCCGCCGGAACACCGCGCGGCTGCACAAGCGTCTGCGCGAGGCGGTGATGCGCTTTCTGCGCCAGCGCTACGCGGTCCTCTGGCTGATGGCCCTGCTGCCGCTTGCGATCGCGCCCGCCATCGCCGCGCTCGTCTATTGCAGCTGGCGGGTGCTGCGGCCCGGTTCGGATGATCCGCCGCGCGCGCTTGCGCAATACGCGCTGATCGGCGCCGTGGCGCTGGTCAATCTGCTGCTCACCTACCATTTCGGACAGGGAGCTCTCCTGACGCTTGCCGGCTGGGCCGGCAGCTTGAGCGATTCGGTCGAATCCTTCCTGCGCGACCTGCTTCCTGCGCCCCCCTTCCAGCCCGGGGAGCCGTCCGGACGCATTCGCCCGGCCTGAATCCCACGCAGATCTGCCGGTCCTGAAGCTGTGGAGGGCGTGGCGCACGGCCTCCTCTCGCGCTGCTCCTGTGCTATCACCGCATCCGGTGCAATGCGGCGGGAGCGGGCATGACGGTCGGTGTGGATATGGGCGTGACGGATCCGGGCGAGAGCCCGGCCATGCTGGATCTGGAGGAGCTTCTGGCCACGCGTCTGCTGGTCCAGGGCAATTCCGGCTCGGGCAAGTCGCATCTCCTGCGCCGGCTTCTCGAACAGAGCGCGCCCTGGGTGCAGCAGGCGGTGATCGATCCGGAGGGCGATTTCGTCACGCTGGCCGAGCGCTTCGGCCATATCGTCGTCGATGCCGAGCGCGGCGAGGCTGATCTCCAGCGCATCGCCGCGCGGGTGCGCCAGCACCGGGTTTCCGTCGTGCTCAATCTCGAAGGGCTCGAGGCCGAGCAGCAGATGCGCGCGGCGGCGGCCTTTCTGGGCGGGTTGTTCGATGCCGAGCGGGATCACTGGTACCCGATGCTCGTCGTCGTCGACGAGGCCCAGCTCTTCGCACCCACCGCTGCGGGCGAATTCTCCGACGATGCGCGCAAGGTCTCGCTCGGCGCCATGACCAATCTGATGTGTCGCGGGCGCAAACGCGGGCTCGCCGGCGTCATCGCCACGCAGCGTCTCGCCAAACTCGCCAAGAACGTCGCGGCGGAGGCCTCCAACTTCCTGATGGGGCGCACCTTTCTCGATATCGACATGATGCGCGCTGCCGATCTGCTCGGCATGGAGCGCCGCCAGGCGGAGGCGTTCCGCGATCTCGCGCGCGGCCATTTCATCGCGCTCGGACCCGCCCTGTCGCGCCGCCCGATCCCGATTCGCATCGGCGATGTGGAAACGCAGGCGCGCTCGACTTCGCCGAAGCTGATGCCGTTGCCCGAGCAGCCTGCGGAAGAGGCGCGCGACCTGATCTTCGCACCGCCCACGGCCGAGGAGCGCGAACACGAGCGCGACCAGATCCAGCGCCGGCCGGCCCCCGCGCCGATGCCCTCGACCAACGATCTCCTCGCCCGGGTCGTGCGCGAGCGCCCGGCCATGACGGCGCCGGACGCGCCCGAGGCCGATCCACAGGCGCGCGAGGCGGGGCTGAATGCGGTGATGGGGGAGATCCTCACCGATGCCGATGCCTCGTTCCGCTCGCATGCGGTGCTGTATCAGGATTTTCTGGTGCGCTGCCGGATCAGGCGCGTGCCGGGCGGCCCGCCCGATCTCGCCGAATTCCGCCGTCGCCTCACCGTGGCGCGGGCGGGCGTCGACGCGCAGATTGCGGAGAACCCGCAATGGGAGGCGGCTTTGCGCGGCGCCGAGGGTTTGCCCGAGGACATCCAGGGCGTCTACCTGCTGTTCGCTCGCGCCGCCTTGGAGGGCGCGCCATGTCCGCCCGACGGCGAGATCGCCCGCATCTGCGGCAGCCGCTCACCGGGTCGTGCCCGGCGTCTGGTGCAATACATGGAACAGCGCGGCTACATCGTCTGCCGCAACGATCTGCGCGGCGCCCGCATCGTCGCACTCCCCGATCTGGGCTGGGAGACGCGCGCGGGCGATGCCAATGCAGAGATGGCACCGGAGCCGCCGACGCGGGTGGCGGAAGGCGGCTGAGGGCTTCGGTTCAACCCGGTACAGCAAACCCCCACACGCCACTGCGCTTGATCTCGGCATCCTCCAGAACGCGCGTCGTGGGGACGCTGTATTCAGCCAGCCGTGTCAGCGTCTTTGGCAGATAGGCCCGACCCGGATCGCCGATCAGCACTGTGCTGCCGGCGCGATGCAGCGCCTCCAGCCAGGCGATGACGCGCACGGCGAGGTCGCGCTCGTAGCAGATATCGCCGGCGAGAACGACGTCCCAGTCCTCCCGTGAACCGATCAGATCCATCCCGCGCGGTTCGAGGGTCACACCGTTTGCGGCGGCGTTGAGTGGCATCGCGGCCAGCGCGAAAGGGTCGATATCGGCGCTCTCCACCCGCGCCGCTCCGGCCTTTGCGGCGGCGATACCGACGAGCCCCGAGCCGGCGGCGAAATCGAGCACGCGTTTGCCGCGCACGATCTGCGGATTGTCGAGGATGTAGCGCGCGAGCGCCTGCCCGCCCGCCCAGGCGAAGGCCCAGAAGGGCGGCGGCAGGCCGAGCGCGCCGAGTTCCTCCTCGGTCTTCTCCCAGAGCGCCGTGGCCTCATCCGCCACATGGAGGCTGATCTCCGGCGTGTGCGAGACCGGCGTGAGGCGGGTATGGGCGCGGATGAAGGCTTCGCGCTGCGCGGCGATGTCGATGGCCGGATCCGGTTCGAATACCTTCGTCACAGATCGAACAACGAGCCCTGGCCGATCGCCGGTTTGCGCGCAGCGGGTTTGGTCGTGGCAGGCTTGGTCATGGCAGGCTTGGTCATGGCGTCTTTCGTGCCCGCTTGCTTCCGGCTCGCGGCTTTGGTGCTCTGGGCTCCAGTATCCGCATCGTCCGGTGCCGGCGGCTTCGCACCGGATCCCGGGTCGGCACCATCGGTGATCTGCGCAGCGCGCGCGCCGTCATGGAAGGTGAGGATGACAGGATCATGCGTGCGCAAAGTGACGCCGTCGCGCACCAGCGCGCCATCGCCATCCGTCACCAGCACGAAGCCGCGTTCGAGCGTCGCCTCATGGCTGTAACTGCGCAGCAGCGAAAAGCGGCTTTCCAACAACGCCCGGCGCTCGCGCAGGCCCGCCGCGTGGAGATAGCGCAGGCGCGCACCGAGATCGTCGAGGCGCGGGCGCAGCCGCGTGGTCAGGGCCGAGAGCGCCTGGCGCGGGCGCTCGCCGACAGCATCGAGCGCAGCGCGGGCGCGGGCCGCGGCGAGGCGCGGGGAGGCGCGCTCCAGCCGCTGCCCGATCTGCGAGAACCGCCGCTCCAGCCCCCGCGCATTGGCCCGCAAAGCCGCCGGCAGGCGCGCGCCGGCGAGATCGAGCCGCTGGCGCTTGGTGGACAGGATCTCGTCCGGCGTCGGCAGGGCGCGCGCCGCCGAGCGCAGATCCGCGCGCAGCCGCTCCAGCCGGCGCAGCATCGCATCCTCGTGGCGATGGGCGAGATCATGCACGGTGGCGAGCAGATCGAGCCGCACCGGCACCACCATTTCCGCCGCGCCCGTCGGCGTCGGCGCGCGCCGGTCGGCGACGAGGTCGATCAGCGTCCAGTCGGTCTCGTGACCGACGGCGGAGATGACGGGGATGGCGCTCCCGGCCACCGCATGCACCAGATCCTCGTCGTTGAACCCCCACAGATCCTCGATCGAGCCGCCGCCCCGGGCCACGATGATCACGTCGGGACGCGGGATGGCGCCGCCGGGTTCGAGCGCATTGAACCCGCGCACGCCGGCTGCCACTTCCTCGCCGCTGGTCTCGCCCTGCACGCGCACGGGCCAGACCAGGACGTGGCGCGGAAACCGGTCCTGCAGGCGATGCAGGATGTCGCGGATCACCGCCCCGGTCGGCGAGGTGACGACGCCGATCACGCGCGGCAGATAGGGCAGGGGGCGCTTGCGTTCCGGCGCGAACAGGCCCTGCGCCTCGAGCTTGCGCTTGCGCTCGTCGAGCAGCGCCATCAGCGCGCCGACGCCGGCGGGTTCGATCGTGTCGATAATGATCTGATAACTGGATTTGCCGGCGAATGTGGTGATCCGCCCCGTGGCGACCACTTCCAGCCCCTCCTGCGGCTTGATGCGCAGGCGGCCATAGATCCCGCGCCAGATCACCGCGTCGATGCGCGCGTTCTGATCCTTGAGCGAGAAATAGCAATGGCCCGACGAATGCGGGCCGCGAAAGCCGGAAATCTCGCCGCGCAGGCGAACATGGCCGAACGCATCCTCGATGGTGCGCTTGAGCGCGCCGGAGAGTTCGGAGACGGTAAATTCGGCGGCATTGGAGACAGGCTGGTTCATGCTTTCCTTGTAGCGCAGATTCGGGGGCGAATGAAAATCACCGGCGTGAGAATTCTGGCGCGAAAACCCTGAGTGAAAACCCTGATCGTGGTCTCCGGGGGTCAGGACTCGCTTGATCCCCTCCTTCCGTTGGGGCAATCTTCCACGGTCAGACAGGGCGCGAACGTCCCGGCTGATCGGGGGGCGCAACATTGGAGGGCGCCATGCCGTTGTTTCGCGTACGATTTCTGAAACGTGTCTGTGACGCAACCGGGCACGAAGCACTGATCTGCCAACGCTGGTTCGATGTCCAGGCCGAATGCGAGGCTGGCGCTGTCGATGATGCGCAGGGGCAGTTCCGGCAGCTGGAACGGATTCCTGACTGGCGCCTGCGTGCCGATCAGGTCGAGGCCGAGACGCTCGACCATGCCCAAAACCGTGCGTGACGCATTGCGGTATCGGGCACGCACCGTCAACCGCCGAAGCGATCCCGCCAGGCGGGCAGAGCGCCCTCATGGGGAAGAGATGTCGCCGTGAACACGCCGCGCGCGATCGCGCGGGCCAGGACGTTGGCCGCCATGGCGCCAATCATGGTCAGATCGTTGACCGGGTCGGCAAGTGGACGCGCCCCTGTCGCGGCGGCGAAGATCGTATCGCCATCGAAGGGCGCGTGGGTGACGTCGAGCGCGCGGGCGAGTCCGTCATTCGCGGCGATGGCGACACGCGTGGCCTGCGCCTTGGTCAGGGCGGCATCGGTCGCGATGATGGCGAGGGTGGTGCCCGGTTGCGGCCCGCCCTTCCAATGCGGGCGATGACGGGCGCCGGGCGGTGTCAGTGGCCAGCCGAGCCCGCCGAACTCGTCGCCGATTTCGAGCCCGCCCGCCCAGAAATGCGGCCCGCCTTCGATTAATGTCGAGCCCACAGCGTTCACCACCGCGAGCGCCGCCACCATGTGACCGCTCGCGAGCCGTACCGAGGCGGAGCCGACGCCGCCTTTCAGGTCGACCGTCGTCGCCCCGTATCCCGCGCCGACCGAGCCGAGCGCCACCCGCGCGCCAGCATCCTCGCAGGCCGTATAAGCGAGTTCGCGATAGGGCGGGTAGCGGCCCCAATCCTTGTCGCCGCCATTGAGCAGATCGAAACAGATCGCCTGTGGCACGATCGGGATCAGCGCCGCGCCGAGGCGGAAACCGATACCGCGTGCTCGCAGCCAGGCCTGGACCCCCGAAGCTGCGTCGAGTCCGTATCCCGAGCCGCCGGAGAGGACGAGTGCGTGGACGGTCTCTACCGTGGCATCGGGCGCCAGGGCGGCAAGATCGCGCCCTGCCGAAGCACCGCCGAGCGCCGAGGTGCCGACGGTGGCCGGTTCGTCGAAAAGCACGACGCTGACCCCCGAGGCGAGTGCCGTGTCATGGGCTTGGCCGAGGCGCAGACCGGGAATATCGGCGAGGCTGTTGGTCGGCCCGGTGAGGCTCGTCGGCAGGCCTGTTTCGCTGCGCTGCGTCATCCTGATGCGCCCCTTATTGATCTTTCCCAATGGAACCGTGTCGCAAACAGTCTATCACGCAGGATCACGAGGCCGCGAGAGCGTGTCGTGGTGGCTTTTCCTGCGCGTGATCGGGAGCTAGAAGCGGGGCATGATGGAAATTTCGATACTGGCCGCCCTCACCGGCGGATTGATCAGCTTCCTGTCGCCCTGCGTGCTGCCGCTGGTGCCGCCCTACATGACCTATCTGGCCGGCGCCTCGCTGGATCAGATCGAGGATTCGGATGATCCGGAATTGCGTAAACGGGCGATCAGAACGGCGATCGTGTTCGTTCTGGGATTCACCACCGTCTTCACCCTGCTCGGTGCCACGGCTTCCGCCCTGGGGCAGCTGGTGCGGCAATACATGGATCTGTTCGGCATCGTTGCCGGGGTCATCATCATCCTGATGGGTTTGCACTTCCTCGGCGTCTTCCGCATCGCCTTGCTCTATCGCGAGGCGCGTTTCCAGGGCGGTTCCAATGTCGGCCTCTGGGGTGCCTATGTGATGGGGCTCGCCTTCGCCTTTGGCTGGACGCCCTGCATCGGCCCGATCCTCGCCGCCATCCTCGCGGTTGCGGGGACGGAGCAGAGCGTGGCGCAGGGCGCCTTCCTGCTGATGGTCTATTCCGCCGGGATGGGCATTCCCTTCATCCTCGCCGCCTTCGCGATGCGGCCCTTCGTGAATTTCCTCAAACGCATGAAGAGCCGTTTCGGCATGGTCGAGAAGGCGATGGGCGGCTTGCTCGTTCTCACCGGAATCGCATTCCTGACCGGCGGTATCGAGATGATGGCCTTCTGGATGCTGGAGACTTTCCCCGTGCTCGGGCGTCTGGGCTGATTTTCGCGCAAAGGCCATCCCCATCCCCCGCGCATGCGCTAGATTGTGGGCGTGATGAGTTACGATCCGCAAGATCTCAGCCTGAATGCCCGGCGTCTGCGTCTCGATACGCTGGTGCGTCTGCGCTGGCTCGCCGTGACCGGGCAGAGCCTCGCGGTGTTCGGCGTGCATTTCGGGCTCGGCTATACGCTGCCCTTCGCCGCCTGCCTCACGCTGATCGGTCTCTCGGCGGTCCTCAACATCGCCATCCGCATCCGCTATCCCGCGAGCCATCGCCTGCACGATGATACGGCGACGGGCCTGCTTGCCTTCGACATCGTCCAGCTCGCCTTGCTGCTCTTCCTCACCGGCGGATTGCAGAATCCCTTCAGCCTGCTCTTCCTCGCCCCCGTCCTGATTTCGGCGACGGCCCTGCCGCCTTTGCGCACGCTGTTTCTGGGGTTGCTTGCCGTAGGCTGCGCGACGCTGCTGGCGCTCGCGCATCTGCCATTGCCCTGGATACCGGGCGAGACTTTCCAGATGCCGTTTCTCTATATCAGCGGCAAATGGTTCGCGATCCTGCTCGGCGCCGCCTTCATCGGCGTCTATGCCTGGCGCATCGCGGAGGAGGGACGCCAGCTCGCGCAGGCGCTGGCCGCGACGGAGCTGGTCCTCGCGCGCGAGCAGCATCTCTCCCAGATCGACGGACTCGCCGCTGCCGCCGCGCATGAACTGGGAACGCCGCTCGCGACGATCACCGTCGTCGCCAAGGAGCTCGCCCGGCGCGCCCCGGCGGATACGGAGACGGCGGAGGATCTCGCCCTGTTGCGCGATCAGGCCGAGCGCTGCCGCGCCATCCTCGGCAAGCTGACCTCGCTGAGTGCGGAGGACAAACGCGGGTTTCTGGAGCGAATCACCTTGGGGCATCTGATCGAGGAGATCGTCGATCCGCAGCGCGGTATCGGTGTGCCGCTGCATGTCGATATCCGGGGTGAGGGCGCCGAGCCCTATTGCCAGCGCAATGCCGGGCTGATCTACGGTCTGGCCAATCTGATCGACAATGCCGTCGATTTTGCCGATTCCGACGTGCATGTGATCGCGCGCTGGGATGCGCGCGAGGTGCGCGTCGAGATTCACGATGACGGGCCCGGTATTCGCCCCGATATCCTGTTGCGGCTGGGCGAGCCCTATGTGACGAGCCGGGGCGCGGACAAACGCGGGCGCGGCGAGCGCATGCAGGGTCACGGGCTGGGGGTCTTCATCGCCAAGACGCTGATCGAGCGCACCGGCGCGCAACTCACACTCACCAACCAGCCCGCGCCAGGGCACGGCGCGATCGCGCGCATCCTCTGGCGGCGCGAAACTTTCGAATGGCGTGATCCCGCTTTCGACATGCAGGAACTGGATAACGCGCCCGATGAGCCTATTTTGGAATCGGAACAGGTTTTCGGCACGCGCGGGTCATCGGATCGCGATCCCCGCACGTAATTCGAACGAGGGCGGCGCTCGCGCATCGAAAGCCGGCAGAGCGCGCCTTGAGACGAGGAGAGAGAATGATGATCGAGGCCGAAATCGAGCGAGATGCCGTGATCGAAGGAGATAACGCGCTGCTCATCGTCGATGACGACCGCCCGTTCTCGACGCGCCTGGCCCGCGCCATGGAGAGCCGTGGCTATCGGGTGACCGTCGCCGAGAGCGTGGCCGAGGGCATCGCGCAGGTTGACGCCGCGCCCCCCGCTTTCGCCATCATCGACATGCGCCTCGGCGACGGAAACGGGCTCGAGGTGATCACCCGGCTGAAGGAGCGGCGTCCGGAAGCGCGCGGTGTCGTGCTCACCGGCTACGGCAATATCGCCACAGCGGTGACAGCCGTGAAGATGGGCGCTTTCGATTACCTCGCCAAGCCGGCGGATGCGGACGAGATCGATGCCGCGCTCAAGGCCGGCCCGGAGGGGCGCGCCGATCCGCCGGAGAATCCGATGTCGGCTGATCGCGTGCGCTGGGAGCATATCCAGCGCGTCTATGAACTGTGCGGACGCAACGTCTCCGAGACCGCACGCCGGCTCAACATGCACCGCCGCACGCTGCAGCGCATCCTGGCCAAACGCGCTCCGCGCTGACGCCTTCGTCAGGAGAGGCGTTCGCGTTTCAGCCGGATTCCGGCGGCGTCGCGATCGAAAGTGTCGGGCGTCACGCCGTCATGGCGCAACGCGTGTTTCTGCAGCTTGCCACTGGCGGTCTTGGGCAGATCCCGTGTCACGCGGATATAGCGGGGCACCATGAAATGCGGCACGCGCTCGGCCAGAAACGCGACCAGTTCTCCCGCGTCGATGGTTTTACCTTCCACGGGGGTGACGATGGCGAGGACGTCGTCCTCGGTCTCGTCGCTCGCCACCGCCACCGCCACCGCTTCGCGCACGGCAGGATGGGCGGTGATCTCGGCTTCGAGCGCGAAGGATGAAATATTCTCTCCGCGCCTTCGGATCACGTCCTTGATGCGATCGACGAAGAAGTACCGGCCCTGATCGTCCCGCCGGAACGCATCTCCCGTGTGGAACCAGCCGTTTCGCATGGATTCGGCCGTGGCCTGCGGGTTGCGGTAATAACCCGCGAACAGCGCCCAGGGGCGGTGCGAGCGGATCACCAGTTCGCCGACGCCGCCGCTTGCGACGGGGATGTCGTTCTCGTCGACGATACGCAGTTCGAAGGGCGCACGCGGCATCCCTGCAAGGCCCGCATCATTGCCGTCTTCTCCGATCCCCGGTCCCGCGATGAGGGGGCTCGCGATCTCGGTCATGTTGTAGACCGTGTAGAGCGCGGCACCGAAACGCGCGCGGAAACGCGGGGCGCCTTCGCCGAAGGGGACGATATAGACCTTCGCGAGCGGGTGGTGGCGATCCTTCGCGTCAGCCGGCGCCTTGAGCAGGAAATTCGCCATCACGCCGAGCAGCAGCACCACCGTGGAGCCGGTATCGCGGATTGCCTGCCAGAAATCACCCGTGCGGAATTCCGGAATCATCGCCATGGTCGCGCCGCGGGCGAGGCTCGCATGGACATAGAGCGTGCTGCCGCAGTGGAAGATCGGCCCGGCGATCATGCAGCAATCATCGGGCCCGATCGCCTCGATGGCTTCCGGCCCCATCGTGTAATGCTGGATATAGGTGAAGAGCACGCCTTTGGGTGCGCCGGTCGTGCCGGAGGTATACATCACCGCCTGCACGTCGAAGGGCCGGATCGGCGCTTCGAGCGCGAGGGCGGTCTCATCGATGCCGGCCGGGTCGCGCAGGGGGGCGATGGTGAGGCCGGCAATGGCGGTGGGTTCACCATCGCCCGCGACCGTCAGGACATCGCGCAGGGCACCGTGATCGATCTCGCGCAGCCGGGCGATCAGGGCGGGATGGGCGATCATCAGGCGGGCATCGGCATTGTCGAGGATCTGCGCCAGGGATTGCCCGCGCGCGGCGGTATTCAGCGGGATGTAGACGGCGCCGAGATAGTTGATCGCAAACCAGGTCACGAGCAGATCCGGGCCGTTGCCCATCCAGCACAGCACATGCGCCCCCTGACGGATGCCGGCCTGCGCGAGGGCGCAAGCGCGTGCGCGCACGCGGTCGAGGAGTTCGCCGTAGCTCCACACTTCCGGCGCGCGCTCGCGCCCGTGCCAGAAACGGATGCAATCGCGCTCGGGATGCGTGCGCGCACGGTCTTCGAGCATGTCGCGCAGGACGCAGTCTTCGCGCGGCGGTACGGCATCCGGCGCAATCGGCGTCAAGCCTGCCATGGTATCTCTCCCGATTTCATTCTCGTCGCGACCGCGACGCGCTCTCGGGCGGCGCCGCGATGCGCTTCTGGGCGCCGACAGGCAAACGCGAGCAGCGTGCCGCTGTCCAGCGCGCGCATACAAGCCGGGTCTGGGGATTTTGGGCAGGCGAACCCGTCCGTCAGCGCTGGCCTGCTTGCCTGCGCCGTTTTTGCGGTCGCAAAGCCGGGGTTTCCGCGTTAGAAGCATTGCATTCGGGATCCGGAGGAACAGATGGCGTTATTGATTCTCGGGCTGGTGCTCTTCATCGGCGTCCACAGCTTCACGATGATGCGTGAACGGCGCGCGGCGGCGATCGCGAAGCTGGGTCTGAACGGTTACAAGGGCGTTTATTCGGCTCTGGCACTGCTCGGTTTCGTTCTGATCGTGATCGGTTTTGCGCAATACCGCGCTGACGGCTATATCCAGATCTGGTGGCCACCGATCTGGACACAGCATCTCGCGGCCTTGCTCGTTCTGTTCTCCTTCATCCTCCTGCCGGCCGCCTATATGCCCGGCTATATCAAGGCGAAGGCGAAGCACCCGATGCTCGCTGCGGTGAAGATCTGGGCGCTGGCGCATCTGCTCGCCAATGGCGATCTCGGTTCGATCATTCTTTTCGGTTCGCTGCTTGCCTGGGCCGTGGTCGCACGGATTTCGGTAAAGCGGCGCAAGGATGCACCCTCCGCCGTCAGCGCGCCGGTGACCCGTCCGCAGGCGAAATACGACCTGATCGCGCTGGTGATCGGGCTCGTTGCCTATGTCGCATTCGCCTTCTGGCTGCATTATCTGCTGATCGGGGTGCCCGTCTTCACGGCCTGAGGAGAACGTCATGTCGGCACAATCGGCCAACCGCCGGCTCACGGCGCCGGACATCGCCGCGCGCAAAGGCGATGCCGAAGCTGCGCCGATCGTCGCGCTCACCGCCTATACGGCACCAATGGCGCGGCTCGTCGATCAGGTGGCGGATGTCATTCTCGTCGGCGATTCGCTCGGCATGGTGGTGTATGGCTACGATTCGACCCTGCCGGTGACTGTCGACATGATGATCCTGCATGCGCAGGCGGTGATGCGCGCCTCGACGCGGGCTCTGGTCGTGGTCGATCTGCCCTTCGCTGCCTATGAGGCCGGTCCCGTGCAGGCTTTCGAGGCGGCGGCGCGGATCATGAAGGAGACCGGCTGCGGCGCGGTGAAGCTCGAGGGCGGGGCGCATATGGCGGAGACCGTGCGCTTCATCACGCAAAGGGGCATTCCGGTGATGGGTCATACCGGGCTCACGCCGCAAGCGATCGCAACGCTGGGAAGCTTTCGCGCGCAGGGGCGCGAGCGGGCGCAATGGCCGCAGATGATTGCCGATGCGCAGGCGATTGCCGAGGCCGGCGCCTTCTCCGTTGTGGTCGAAGCCGTGGCCGAGCCGCTCGCGGTGGAGATCACGAAAGCCGTGCATGTGCCTGTCATCGGCATCGGGGCTTCGGCGCAATGCGACGGGCAGATCCTCGTGCTCGACGACATGCTGGGGCTCACCCCGCGCACACCGAAATTCGTCAGGCGCTATGCCGAGATCGGGGCGCAGGCCGAGCGGGCGCTTGCCGATTATGCGCAGGAGGTGCGTGAGCGACGCTTTCCGTCGCCGCAGCAGACCTATCCCGAACGCAAGGGCTGATCAGAAAGCCTGAGCCGGGCCGATTCCGTCACGCTGCGTGCGGCAGGGCCTGATAGCTGTTGAGCGGCAGGTGGACGAGCACGATCGTGCCGATGCCGACCTGCGAGCGGATGCGCAGATTGCCGCCATGCAGTTCCGCGAGGGATTTGGCGATGGCAAGGCCGAGCCCGGACCCCTGATAGGTGCGCGAGAACTCGCTCTCGACCTGCTCGAAGGGGCGGCCGATCTTCTTCATGGCTTCCTGCGGGATACCGATACCGTCATCTTCCACGTAGAGATTGATCGCATCGTTGACCACGCGCGCTCTGAGTGCGATGCGCCCGTTCTCCTCGGTGAACTTGACGGCATTCTGCAGGAGATTGACGAGGATCTGCTGGATGGCGCGCTCGTCGGCGAAGAGCCGGGCCTGGGGCGCTTTCTCGATGGTGAATTCGAGCCCCTTGGCGCGGGCGAGTTCGCCGATCATGCGCGATGCGCGCTCGATCACGTCGTCCACCGCGATATCCTGCTTCTCGAGCTTGATGCGTCCGGCCTCGATGCGCGACATGTCGAGGATGTCGTTGATCACCGAGAGCAGATATTCTCCCGATGAGCGAATATCATGGCAATATTCGCCGTATTTGCCGTTACCCAGCGGACCGAAGACGCCACTTTCCATGACTTCCGCAAAGCCGATGATGGCGTTGAGGGGCGTGCGCAATTCGTGGCTCATATTGGCGAGGAATTCGGATTTGGCGCGGCTTGCGCCCTCGGCCTCGGCCTTCTGTTCGAGATAGCGCTCGGCCAGATCGGCGAGTTGCTGGGTCTGGGTTTCGAGCTTCTGGCGGGAGACGCGCAGATCGCTGATGGTGGCCTTGAGGCGGCGCTCGGAATCGAGCAGGCGCTCCTCCTGGCGCTTGAGCGCGGTAATGTCCGTGCCGACGGAGACATAGCCGCCGTCACCGGTGCGGCGCTCGTTGATCTGCAGCCAGCGCCCGTCCGCGAGCTCGGCCTCGAAGCTGCGCGCTCCGGTCTCGCGTCCGGCATTGCGGGGCAGTTCCTGCTCGACGATCGGCTGATCGGCTTCCGCCATGACCAGCGCATAGGCGGTGCCCGGCGCAGCTTTGGCATGGTCGAGCCCGTGCAACTCGCGGAATTTCGAATTGCACAGAACCAGCCGGTTTCCCGAATCCCAGAGCACAAAGGCCTCCGAGATCGCATCGACCGCGTCGCGCAGGCGCATATCGGCCTCGGCGGTGCGCTGTGCGAGCTGGCGCTGGTCGGTGACATCGACGCAGATCCCGATCAGATGCCGCGACCCGTCATCCTGATCATCGACGAGCTCGGCCCGCGCGCGCAGCCAGACCCAGCGGCCCTGTATATCGCGGATACGGAATTCGTGATCGACCACCGATGAGCGCGAAGCGGCGAGTTCATCGGCGAGCGCGAAGAAATCCGTGTCGTCGGGGTGAATCAGGCCGTTGACGTCGCCGAAGGAGAGGAATTCGTCCTCGCGGCTATAGCCGAGCATGGCATACATCGAATCCGACCAGTAGATGCGCCCACGCGCGATATCCCAGTCCCACAGGCCGCAGCGTCCGCGGTTGAGAGCGGAATCGATCCGCCGCCCGACCTTCTGGCAGATATGGTCCGCCGTACGCGCCCGCGAGGCTTGCAGGAAATAGGCGGCACCGAGGCCGATCAGAACGACGATGGTGGCCGCCAGCAGTGAAAACTGTGACTGGCTGCGTTGCCGGCTCGCGGCAAGGATGCTCTGCGCCGTATGGATCACCGCAAGATGCGCGCCGTCGCCCAGCGCATGCAGGCTGGCGATCACGGCGGTTTCATCGGGCAGTGTCGCGGAGACGGCACCGGCATCCGCGCTCAGGGCATGCAGGGCCGGATCCTGCCCGAGCAGGTCGTGCAGGGTGTTGACGCCGGCAGGCCGGTATTTGCCCCCGGCAATTCCGAGAATTGCACCATCGCGATCGGCCAGGGCGAGAAAACGGCCTGTCCGGTCGAGCTCGGGGGGGAGTTCCTGCATGAATGTGTCGAGGCCGGCCTGACGCGCATGTTCGGACCTGTCGACGAGGCTGTTGACTGCCAGCTCACCGATGAGCGTGGCTTCGGTCGCGGCCTGGACAAGGGCCGCCTGATGATCACTGCGGGATTGGAGGAAGACGGTGGTGCCGAGAGTGATGAGGAAGATGCCGAGCAGGACGGGAACGGCGCGCTTGAGCCATGGGTCGGCGCGCTCGAGCCGTCCGAGTGCCGGGTGAGCGCCAGCCCCGATGACGCCCAATATGCTCCCGCCGCGCGCAGAAGCGCACGTTGTCTCCGCGCCGGTCATGCGCAGACCCCCATGGTGTTCGGTTATCTGGTCCCGGGAGACGTGCCGCATCTGCCCGAATCACACATAATAGAATCCTGTAGAAAATTTTTGTCCAGACTTGCATTCAGCAATTTTTAAGGTTCGCGAAATTCTACGCCGCACGGTTTGAAGCGCTCGCACTGAGTATGATTCAAGGCTTTGGAATTTCGAATCTATTCGTGATGGCCGTGAAGTCGGACCGAAACGTCTGTCCGGTGATTCGCGCGCAAGGCGTCACAATCCCGGAATTGCGGCAGCGCACAATGAGGCTGCCGCACTGCGAATTATCCACTGCGGAGGCAAATCACCCGGAACCGGGATCAAGTCAGTCGAGCGTGCGCTGCACGATATCGGCGACGTCGCCGGACAGGCCGTCACGCGATGCGACGCGTTCGAGCGCCGCCTGCGCCTTCGCCCGCCGTCCCGGCTCCATCATCCGCCATGAATTGAAGGCGGTCAGCAAGCGGGCCGCGACCTGCGGGTTGCGCGCATCGAGCGCGATCACCTGATCGGCGAGGAAATCATAGCCCGCGCCGTCCGCCCGGTGGAACTGGGTCGGATTGTTCATGGCGAAGGCGCCGATCAGCGCGCGCACGCGGTTGGGGTTGTTGATGGAGAAGGCGGTATCCTGCATCAGCTCGGCGATTGCGGCGAGGGTGTCGGGTTCGGCGCGGCCGGATTGCAGCGCGAACCACTTGTCGATGACCAGCGGCTCGTCGTCGAAGCGGTTGCGGAAATCGGTGAGCAGGCGCTGACGCAGGGCGTCCGGCACCGTCGGGCTATGGACGGCGCTGGTCAGGGCGGCGAGCCGATCCGTCATGTTGTCGGCATTGTCATATTGGGCTGCGAGCGCTTCAATGATTCCCGCAGCATCGGCCTTGACCAGAAGGTCGAGTGCGATGTTGCGCAGTGCCCGCACACCGGCGGACGCGGCATCCGGGCTGTAGGGGCCGGCTGCGACCGGTATCGCGCGCAGGGCCTCGAGGCGTGGCGCGAGCGCGCGCGCGATCGTGTCGCGAAGGGCTTCGCGAGCCCGGTGGATCGCGTCGGGATCGACATCCTTGCCGATCTCCTGAGCGATCTCCGATTCCGGTGGCAGGGTCAGCATCAAGGCTGCGAAGGCGGGATCCTGCGCGGCTTGCGCATCGAGAAAGCTTCCCAGCGCCTCGGCCAGCGCCTGCGTGGCGGTTTCGCCGGCGGCATCGCCCTCGTCGCGGGCCGCGCGCGTCAGGAGCCGTGTCGCGACATTCTGGCCCGCCTGCCAGCGGTTGAAGGCGTCGCTGTCATGGCGGACCAGCGTCAGGAGACCGGTATCGTCGAGATCGAGGCTCAGCCGCACCGGCGCGGAGAAGCCGCGCAGCACACTTGGCACGGGGCGCGCGTCGACATCCCTGAAAATCAGGCTGTCACTGGAATGACGCAGCACGAAGACGCCGTCGCTCAGGCCTTCCGCCCGGTGATCGAGCGCCCCGCCATCATGATCGACGAGGCCGAGCGCGATGGGGATGACCAGCGGATCCTTCGTCGGCTGGCCTGGTGTGGACGGGGTCGATTGCGCGAAATCGAGGCGGTATTGCCGCTTGTCGGAATCGTAATGGCTCGAGACGACGACACGCGGCGTGCCGGCCTGCTCGTACCAGAGCGCGAAATGCGTCAGGTCCTGACCCGAGGCTCGCGCAAAACAGGCAAGGAAAGCCTCGACCGTGGTGGCCTCGTTGTCGTGGCGCGCGAAATACAGATCCATGCCGCGGGCGAAGGCGTCGTCGCCGAGCAGGATCTTGAGCATGCGGATGATCTCGGCGCCCTTCTCGTAAACGGTCGCCGTGTAGAAGTTGTTGATCTCGCGGTATTCGCGCGGGCGCACCGGATGGGCCAGCGGGCCGGCATCCTCGGTGAACTGGCGCGCGCGCAGGGTGCGCACCGCGTTGATGCGCTCGACCGCGCGCGAGCGCTCGTCGCTGGAGAATTCCTGATCGCGAAAGACGGTCAGGCCTTCCTTGAGGCAGAGCTGGAACCAGTCGCGGCAGGTGATGCGGTTGCCGGTCCAGTTGTGGAAATATTCATGCGCGATGATCGCCTCGATATGGGCGTAATCGGCATCCGTCGCGGTTTCGGGCGAGGCGAGGACATATTTGTCGTTGAAGATGTTGAGGCCCTTGTTCTCCATCGCGCCCATGTTGAAATCGGAGACGGCGACGATGTTGAACACGTCGAGATCATATTCGCGCCCGAACACGTCCTCGTCCCAGCGCATCGAGCGCTCCAGCGCGTCCAGCGCATAATGCGCGCGCGCTTGCTTGCCGCTTTCCACGTAAATCGCCAGCCGGACCGCGCGCCCGCCCTTCGTCACGTAATCGCGCGAGACGCTGCCGAGATTTCCGCCCACCAGCGCGAAGAGATAGGACGGTTTGGGATGCGGGTCGTCCCAGACGGCGAAATGACGCCCGCCGGGGAGATCGCCGGCAGCGACGGGGTTGCCATTACCCAGCAGGATCGGCGCCTCTTCGCGGGCAGCTTCGATGCGGGTGGTATAGACTGCCATCACGTCGGGGCGGTCGAGGAAATAGGTGATGCGGCGAAAACCTTCCGCCTCACATTGGGTGCAATAGACCCCGTTCGAGCGATACAGCCCCATCAGCTTGGTGTTGGCGGTGGGATCGATCACCGTCTCGATAGTCAGGCTGAACGCGTCCCGGGGCGGGTTCGCGATGGTGAGCCGGTCCGGCTGGCAGGTATAGGCGGTTTCCGCCAGCGTCTCGCCGTTGAGCGCGAGTGCTTCGAGCGCGAGTTCATCCCCATCGAGCGTGAGCGGCGCGCCGGGCGTGCCTTCCGGATTGGGCCGGATCGCGAGCATGGCCCGCACCTTCGTGGCATGCGCATCAAGGGAAATGTCGAGATCGACCCGGTCGATCAGGTAATCGCTCGGGCGGTATTCCTCGAGGCGGATCGCGCGGGGGCTCTCGGTACGCATGAAGACTCCGTTGCTTGTTGCGAGTTCCGGCTTTCCGGATCCGGCGCGTTGTAGCGCGTTCGATGCCGCCGCGCCAATGCAGGTGATGCGACAACGGCTCTGCAAATGGTCGGAGACTGGCTCTATTTTGTGGCAGCGACCTTGAAATAGCGCATCAGAATTCCGTGATAGATCGCCGCGAGCCCCTCGAGGTCGGAAATGGCGACGTGTTCATCCACCTTGTGCATGGTCTGGCCGACGAGGCCGAATTCGACCACGGGGCAATAGCTGTTGATGAAGCGCGCATCCGAGGTGCCGCCGGTGGTGGAGAGTTGCGGGCGGATGCCCGTCTGAGCCTCGATCGCATCCTGCACGAAGCCGGTGAAGGCGTCGGGCGGTGTCAGGAAGGCGATCGCGTTGGTCGGCTCCAGATCGAGCCGGTAGGTGACCTCGTTGCCCGCCGCCTCGCGCAGCCGCCGGTCGATCTCGGCGGCAAGTGTTTCGGGCGTCCAGATATCGTTGAAGCGCACGTTGAATACGGCGCGCGCCTCGCCCGGGATCACGTTCGTCGCCGGATTGCCGACATCGAGTGTGGTGATTTCGAGATTGGTGGCGTCGAAATGCGCGGTGCCCGTATCGAAGGGCGCGGCCTTGAGCGCGGCGAGCAGGCGCACCATGCCGTCGATCGGATTGCGGGCGAGATGCGGATAGCCGACATGGCCCTGCACGCCCTCCACGGTGATGGCGCCGGTGAGCGAGCCGCGCCGGCCGATCTTGATCATGTCGCCGAGATTGTGCGGATTTGTCGGCTCGCCGAGCAGGCAATGATCGAAACGCTCGCCGCGTTTATGCGCCCATTCCAGCAGCTTGACCGAGCCGTTGATCGCCGGGCCTTCCTCGTCCCCGGTGATCAGGAAGGCGATGGAACCGTTGAAATCGGGATGGCGCCTGATGAAGCCGAGCACGGCTGAGAGCATCGCCGCGATGGCGCCCTTCATGTCCACCGCGCCGCGCCCGTAGAGCATGCCGCCTTCGGTCTCGCCCGCGAAGGGCGGATAGCGCCAGGCGCCCTCGTCGCCGGGCGGCACCACATCGGTATGGCCGGCGAAGACCAGAAGCGGGCTCTTGGTGCCGTAGCGGGCGTAGAGATTTTCCACATCCGGCGTCTCGCGCTCGGAAAAGACCGGGCGCGAGATCGTGAACCCGGCTTGCTTCAGAGCATCGGCGACAACACCCAGCGCGCCGCCTTCCTCGGGCGTCACCGAGGGACAGCGGATCAGAGCCTGCGCGAAGGCGAGTGCGGAGGGCAGATCGGGTGCCGGTGCGTCGCTGGTCATCATCCCGCTCTGGGTCAGTCGCGCAGGAGCTCGTTGATGCTGGTCTTCTCGCGGGTCTGCGCATCGACGCGCTTGACGATCACGGCGCAGGAGAGCGACGGGCCGGGCGTACCATCGGGGAAGGGCTTGCCGGGCATCGTCCCGGGGACAACGACGGAGTAGGGCGGCACCTTGCCCCGGAAAATCTCGCCCGTGGTGCGATCGACGATCTTCGTCGAGCCGGAGAGGAAGACGCCCATGGAGAGCACGGAACCCTCGCCGACAATCACGCCCTCGACCACTTCGGAGCGCGCGCCGATGAAGCAATTGTCCTCGATGATGGTCGGGTTGGCCTGTAGCGGCTCCAGCACGCCGCCGATGCCGACGCCGCCAGACAGATGCACGTTCTTGCCGATCTGCGCGCAGGAGCCGACGGTGGCCCAGGTATCGACCATGGTGCCCTCATCGACATAGGCGCCGAGATTGACGAAGGACGGCATCAGAACGACGCCCTTGGCGATATGCGAGCCACGGCGCACGACGCAATTGGGCACCGCGCGAAAGCCTGCCTCCTTGAAGCGCGCCGCGTCCCAGGCATCGAACTTGGAGGCGACCTTGTCCCACCAGACCGACTGGCCCGGCCCGCCGGCAATGACTGCCATGTCGTTGAGGCGGAAGGAGAGCAGCACGGCCTTCTTCAGCCATTGATGCACGACCCAGTCATCACCCTGCTTCTCGGCAACGCGGGCCTTGCCGGAATCGAGCATGGCAAGGGCGGTTTCGACGGCCTCGCGCACCGCGCCGGTGGTGGCGGCGGAAACGGAGGCGCGATCCTCCCAGGCGGCATCGATGGTGGCGGCGAGATCGGCGTGAGACATGATGAGCGCTCCGGCATGACGGTTTGTTGCGCGCTCATTAGCAACAAGTGTACGGCTTGGGTAGAGGCGAATGAGTCGTGACCCGCCACGCGGTTTGCTCATGGCGCCTGTCGCATCGCGGCCATTGCGCAAACGGGCGCGCCTGGTCCATACCCTGTGCGAGGCGGTCCAGCCGCTTC
>Ga0208112_100660_pt1 | contig 22576 bp, 21 predicted proteins | sample HotLakConsoUCCLE_FD_184736 | JGI IMG/M metagenome (GOLD analysis project Ga0208112, IMG submission 184736) | Hypersaline microbial mat communities from Hot Lake, Washington, USA - Hot Lake Consortium UCC-LE (SPAdes) (version 2) ... | reverse complement strand
GTTCCAGTCGGGGTCCTGGACGCTGCCCAGCATGTCGATCGAGACCGGCATGCCGGAGGTCCCGCGCTATGCGATGTATTCCGGATGCGTGCTCGACCAGATCACCTGGCAGATGCAGCGCTCGGGGCTCCTGACCGCCACGGCGCGGCTGGTGGCGCAGGGCGAGACGGTCGGCACGACGACCAGCGCCGGAACGCCCGCTGCGCTGGAGCTGAAGCGCTTCGGCCATTTCAACGGGTCGATCACCCGCAACGGGTCCGCGCTCGGCAACGTCGTCTCGACCGAGATCACCTATGCCAACAACCTCGACCGGATCGAGACCATCCGCTCGGACGGCCGCATCGACGGGGCCGACCCGTCAATCGCGGCGCTGACCGGCCGGATCGAGGTGCGCTTCGCCGACCAGACGCTGGTGACGCAGGCGATCAACGGTGAGGCCTGCGAGATGGAGTTCGGCTACCTCCTGCCCTCGGGCGAGAGCTTCACCTTCACGGTGCACGCCGTCTACCTGCCACGTCCGCGCATCGAGATCTCCGGGCCACAAGGGGTGCAGGCCACCTTCGACTGGCAGGCGGCGCGCGACAGCGTGGTCGGCCGGATGTGCACCGCCACCCTCGTGAATGACGTGGAGACGTACTGACGATGCTGACGCTCGACCTGATCAACGCCCCGCGCTGGCATGACCTGGCGCCGGGCGTGCGCGTGCAACTGCGCCCGCTGACCACCGCACTGATGGTGGCGACTCGCAGCGATCCGGCCGTCGAGGCAGTTCCGGAGGAGGCTTCCGACGAAGAGCGGGCCGTCGCCTTCGCCAAGGCGCTGGCGCGCCGCGCGGTGCTCGCCTGGGAGGGCATCGGCGACGCCGACGGCAACGCCATCGACCCCAGCCCCGAGGCCATCAACGCGCTGCTCGATGTCTGGCCGATCTTCGAGGCGTTCCAGCTGACCTACGTCTCGAAGGCTCTGCTGCTGGAACAGGAAAAAAACGTCTCCGCGCTCTCGCCGAATGGTCCTTCGGCGGGGGCGAGCGATACTGCCAAGCCTGCGCACCCTACGAGGGCCGCGAGCAAGCCTGCCCGGACTGCCCGGCGCGGCTGAACCGTCCGGAAACGCCGGAAGGTTGGCAGGTCTGGGACCTGGTCGGCCGTCTTGGCGGCCAACTTCGCGTGCTGCCCGGTGCGGTGATCGGCTGGGACATGTCGGCGGCGCTCGCACTCGGTGACGCGCTCGGCGTCCCGCCGCTCGCCATGGCTGAACTGCTGCCCGTCATCGAAGCGGTGATGGTCTCCAAGCTCAACGAACAGATGGATCACGCCCATGGCGGAAAAACGGGTTAGCGTCCGCCTCGCGGCCGTGGGCGGACGGCAGGTGCGCGCCGAACTGGAAGGTGTCGGCGAGGCGGGGTCGCGCGGCTTCGGACGGCTCAGCCGCGAGATGGAGGCGGCGAACGCCCGGCTGGCGGCGTTTTCTCGCCGTGTCGCTGTGGCTGCCGCTGCTGCCGTGGCAGCCGCTGCCGCCGCCGGCGTGGCGATGATCCGCTCCGGCCTGCAGACGGTCGATGCGCAGGCAAAGCTGGCGCAGTCGCTCGGCACCACGGTCGCATCGATCCAGACGCTTGAGCGCGCGGGCGAGCTGGCGGGCGTTTCCATGTCCGGCATCGAGCAGGCGACCAAGGATCTGACGCGCCGTCTCAGCCAGGCGGCCGCCGGGACCGGTCCCGCGGCCGACGCGCTCGAACGGCTGGGCCTTTCCGCCACCGACCTGATCGCCCTGCCGCTCGACGAGCGCGTGGGCGCGATCAACGCTGCCATCGAGGAGTTCGTACCCGCTGCAGAGCGTGCGGCGGTCGCGGGACAGCTCTTCGGTGAGGAAGGCTCCATCGCCATGAGCCGGATCGACACCGCGACGCTCCGCCAGGCGACCGAGGACGTACGTGCCTTCGGCGTCGTGGTGTCGGAGCAGGATGCCGACCAGATCGAGCGGACCAACGATGCGATCTCACGGCTCGGGCTTATCTGGCGCGGGCTCTCCAACCAGTTGGCGGTCGCCGCTGCACCCGCATTGGAAGCAGTTGCGGATGCCATGGCGGCGCTCGCCAGCCGCACCGGCCCTCTCGGCATGGCCATCCGCGGGCTCTTCGACAACATCGGTCGCCTGACCACCTATGCCGCGACCTTCGCAGCGTTCCTCGCGGGCCGCTGGGTGGCTGGCATGGCCGCCGCGGCGCTGTCGGTCCGCGGTCTCGCCACGGCGCTCGTTGTCCTGCGCGGCGCGCTGATCCGCACCGGCATCGGCGCACTGATCGTCGGTGCGGGGGACCTCGTCTACCAGTTCACCCGTCTCGTCTCCGGCGCGGGCGGGTTTGGCGAAGCGATGTCGCTCCTGAAGGAGGTTGCCGTCGAGGTCTGGGAGCGGATCCGCATGGGCGCGGCTGCGGCGGGTGCGGCCGCCACGGCGATGTTCTTCGACCTGAAGGCCGACGCCGCGTCGGGCATGCAGAGCGCCATCGAGAGCGTCGTCGGTTTCGGCAACACCGCCGCGAACACGTTCGAGGGCGCCTACGAGGCGATCAAGGCGATCTGGGGCCTGCTGCCGGCCGCCATTGGTGACCTCGCGTTCCAGGCGGCGAACAGCTTGGTCGATGGCGTAGAGGCGATGCTGAACGGCGTGGTCTCCCGCATCAACGGCTTCATCGGTGGCATCAACCAAGGGCTGGAGGCGCTCGGCTCCGATCGGCGCATCTCGCTGGTGCCGGACCTCGACCTCGGCGAGATCGAGAACCGTTTCGAAGGGGCGGCGACCGCCGCAACGACAGCCGCGCAGACGGCGTTCGACCGCGCCTTCGAGGACAACCCGCTCACCGCGCCCGATCTCGGACTCACGGAGGCGGCGAACCGCGCGCTCGAGTCCGCGAACCTGTATCGCGGGGCCGCACGCGATCTGGCCGAAGGGGCTCGCGCCCCGCTGGAAAGCTGGCAGGCCCTGCGCGACGCCGTGCGGGGAACCTACGAGGCGAGCGCTGATGCGCTGACCGAGACCACCTCTGCGGCGGAGCGCCTGGAGACGGCGCTCGGCGATGCCGGTCGCGCCGCGACGGATGCAGGTGCGGTGGCCGGAGCCGCCGCCGCGGCAGCGGAGCCCGCGACCGAGGCTGCCGTCACCGGTTGGCAGGCCGTCACCGCCGCTCTGTCCGATTACGCCAGCAAGGCGCGCGAGATCGGTGGCGACATTGGCCAGAGCCTCGTCGGCGCCTTCCAGTCGGCGGAGAACGCGGTCGGTGAGTTCGTGAAGACCGGCAAGCTGAACTTCCGCGACCTCGTCACCTCGCTGCTGGCCGATCTCGCCCAGCTGGCGGCGCGGCGCTTCATCCTCGGGCCGATCGCCAACGCGCTCTCCGGCGTGTTTTCGGGTGCGGGCGGCATCTTCGCCAACGTCCTGCATGCAGGCGGGATGGTCGGATCGGCAGGGCCCTCGCGCTTGGTCCCGGCCATGGCCTTCGCCACCGCCCCACGAATGCATGGCGGCGGCATGGCCGGACTTCGCCACGACGAGGTGCCCGCAATCCTGCAGCGCGGTGAGCGGGTGCTGTCGCGGCGGGAGGCGCAGAGCTACGGCGCGGGTGGGGGCGTCAACGTCACCATCATGGCCCGCGACGCCGAGAGCTTCCGGCAGTCCCGCACGCAGGTCGCCGCCGACATCGCCCGCGCCGTGTCCCTCGGTCGGAGGGGCATGTGATGGCGTTTCACGAGGTCCGGTTTCCCGACAACATCAGCCGAGGCGCGCGCGGCGGGCCGGAGCGGCGCACCCAGATCGTCGAACTCGCCTCGGGCGACGAGGAGCGCAACGCCAGCTGGGCCAACTCGCGTCGCCGCTACGATGTCGCCTACGGAATCCGCCGCGCTGACGATCTCGCCGCCGTTGTCGCCTTCTTCGAGGCGCGGAACGGCCGCCTGCACGGCTTCCGGTTCAAGGATTGGGGCGACCACAAGTCGTGCCTGCCCTCGGGCACGCCAGCGCCGACAGACCAGTCGCTCGGCACCGGCGACGGCACGACGACCGCCTTCCAGCTGGTGAAGCGCTACGCCTCCGGCGCGCAATCCTGGACGCGCGCCATTGCCAAGCCGGTTGCGGGCAGCGTGCGCATCGCCCTCGGCGGGGTCGAGCAGCTTTCCGGCTGGACGGTCGACACCACGACCGGCGTCGTCACCTTCGGTGCCGCCCCGGGCTCCGGCGTTGCGATCACCGCGGGCTTCGAGTTCGACGTGCCGGTCCGCTTTGACACCGATGCGCTCAACGTGACGCTCGACCTCGAGCGGCTCGGCTCGATCACCTCCATTCCGCTGCTGGAACTGCGCCGATGAAGACCCTTGATCCCGACCTGCAGGCCCATCTCGAAGATGGCACGACGACGCTCGCCTGGTGCTGGCGGATTGCGCGGGCGGATGGCGTCACCTTCGGCTTCACCGACCACGACCGGACGCTCGCCTTCGACGGCACCGACTTCGAGCCCGAGAGCGGGCTTACGGCCTCCGAGGTGCGCTCCGGCTCGGACCTGTCGGTCGATGCGCAGGACGCCGAGGGCGTGCTGACTTCGGACCGGATCACCGAGACCGACATCCTCGACGGCCGCTGGGACAACGCAGAGGTCGAGGTCTGGCGGGTGAACTGGGCCGATACGGGCCAGCGCGTACTCATGCGCCGGGGCGCCATCGGCCAGATCCGGCGCGGGCGGCTAGCCTTCGTCGCGGAGGTCCGCTCGCTCGCCCATGTGCTGGGCCAGACGGTCGGGCGGACGTTCCAGGCGACCTGCGATGCCGCGCTTGGCGATGCGCGGTGCAGCGCCGATCTCGAAAGTCCTGCCTTCAAGGGCACCGGTGCCGTGATCGAACTCCTGCGCGACCGGACCTTCACTGCTTCGGGGTTGGGCGCATTCACGTCCGGCTGGTTCACCTTCGGCACGCTGGAATGGACGAGCGGCGCGAACGCGGGACGGCGCACCGAGGTGCTGGGCCATGACGTGACGGACGGCGTGGCGATCCTGACACTCCTCGAAGCGCCGGTGCGCGCGATCGTCGAGGACGATGCCTTCATCATCCGTGCGGGTTGCGACAAGCGCATGGAGACCTGCGGGGCGAAGTTCGCCAACACCGCCAACTTCCGGGGTTTCCCGCACATCCCCGGCCAGGACGCGGTGCTGCGCTATGCAACGAAGGATGGCGGGCACGAGGGGTCGGTGCTGTGAACGCCGATCCCGCACGCGTCATCGCCATCGCGCGCTCCTGGCTCGGCACGCCGTATCATGATCAGGCCAGCCTGCGCGGCGTCGGCTGCGACTGCCTCGGGCTGGCCCGGGGCGTCTGGCGCGAGGCCGTCGGCCCCGAGCCGTTCCCGATCCCGGCCTACAGCCGCGACTGGGGCGAGACCGGCCCGCGCGAGGTGCTGGCCGAGGGCGCGCGGCGGATGATGATCGAGGTGCCGCCCGCCGAGGCCGGTCCCGGCGCACTGGTGCTCTTTCGCATGAAGCCCCGCGCCATCGCCAAGCATGTCGGGTTCCTGAGCGGCCCCGACAGCTTCCTGCACGCCTACGAGCGGCTCGGCGTGATCGAGGAACCGCTCACCCCATCCTGGCGGCGGCGCATCGCCTTCGCCTTCCTGTTCCCGCAACGCTGAGACCTCGACATGGCAACGCTTGTCCTCGGTGCCGCTGGCGCCGCCATTGGCGGCTCGATCGGCGGCGCGATCCTCGGCGTGAGCGCCGCCACCATCGGCGGTTTCATCGGCTCCAGCATCGGCTCGGTCGTCGACAGCTGGATCATCTCATCGCTGGCGCCGACGCAGCGCATCGAGGGCGCGCGGCTCGACACGCTGCGCATGACCTCGGCCACCGAGGGCGCGGTCATCCCGCGGCTCTATGGCCGCATGCGGATGGGTGGCAACATCATCTGGGCGACCGATTTCCGCGAGGAGACGAAGACCACCACGCAGGGCGGCGGCAAGGGCGGCGGGGGCGGCAAGGTCAAGACGACCGACTATCTCTACTACGCCAGCTTCGCCGTCGCCTTGTGCGAAGGCCCGATCACCGGCATCGGTCGCATCTGGGCCGACGGCAAGCCGATGGATCTCTCCAGCGTCACCTGGCGCTGCTATCCGGGCGACGAGGCGCAGGCCGCCGATCCGTTCATGGCGGCCAGGATGGGCGCGGCCAACACCCCGGCCTATCGCGGCACGGCCTATGTCGTCTTCGAGGAGTTGGCGCTCTCGACCTACGGCAACCGCCTGCCGCAGCTCTCCTTCGAGGTCTTCCGGCCGCTCGCCGATCTCGACACCGCCGAGGGCCTGACCCGCGCCGTCACCATGATTCCGGCCTCGGGCGAGTTCACCTATGCCACGCAGGCCATCCGCAAGACTGATGGCGGGGCGACGGTGCCCGAGAACCTGAACGCGCTGGCCGACTCCACCGACATGGCGGAGGCGCTGGACCGGCTGCAGGCGATGGCCCCGGCGGTCGAAAGCGTCAGCCTCGTCGTCGCCTGGTTCGGCGACGATCTGCGCGCGGGCTCCTGCAAGGTGCGGCCCGGCGTCGAGGTGTCGGCCAAATCCACCACCCCAGCCAGCTGGTCGGTCAATGGCGTGACCCGCGCCGATGCCTTCCTCGTCAGCCGCGACGACCAGGACCGCCCAGTCTATGGCGGAACGCCGTCCGACTTCGCCGTCGTGCAGGCGATCCAGGAGATGAAGGCGCGCGGGCTGCGCGTCACCCTCTATCCCTTCATTCTGATGGACGTGCCGCCCGAGAACACACTGCCGAACCCGTATTCCGACAACGCCGCCGAGACGGGGCAGCCTGCTTTTCCCTGGCGGGGGCGGATCACCTGTTCTCCGGCGGCGGGGTTCGCAGGGACCGTGGACAAGACCGCCACGGCGGTTGCGCAGGTCGCGGCGCTGTTCGGTGCGGCGACGCCTGCGAGCTTCATCGTCTCGGGCGAGAGCGTCAGCTGGACAGGCACGCCCGGCGACTGGGGCCTGCGCCGCATGGTGTTGCACTACGCCCATCTCTGTGCCGCGGCAGGCTGGGTCGATGCCTTCCTGATCGGCACCGAAATGCCGGGACTGACGACGATCCGCTCGGGGGCCAGCACCTATCCGGCCGTGCAGGCCTATCGGGATCTGCTCGCCGATGTGCGCTCGATCCTCGGGTCCGGCACCAGGATCGGCTATGCGGCTGACTGGTCGGAGTATTTCGGGCACCAGCCGGGCGACGGCAGCGGCGACGTGTTCTTTCACCTCGACCCGCTCTGGGCGGACCCGGAGATCGATTTCGTCGGGATCGACAACTACATGCCGCTGTCGGACTGGCGGGACGGGTTCGAGCATGCGGACGCGGCCGAAGGCTGGCCCGCGATCTACGACCGGGCCTATCTGCAAGGGAACATCGCGGGCGGCGAGGGCTTCGACTGGTTCTATGCCAGCGCCGCCGACCGATCGGCGCAGGTGCGCACCCCGATCACCGACGGTGCTGCGGCCAAACCGTGGGTCTTCCGCTACAAGGATCTGCGCGCCTGGTGGTCGAACGCGCACTACAACCGCCCGGGCGGGGTGGAGAGCGGCACGCCGACGGCGTGGGCGCCGCAGTCCAAGCCGATCTGGTTCACCGAGCTCGGCTGTCCCGCCATCGACCGGGGCACGAACCAGCCGAACGTCTTCTTCGATCCCAAGTCGTCCGAGAGCTTCACGCCGCATTTCTCGCGGGGCTGGCGCGATGACGCCATCCAACGCGCCTATCTCGAGGCGACCTATCTCTGGTGGGGCGAGGCCGCGAACAACCCGGTATCCTCGGTCTACGGCGACCGAATGGTGCACGTCCCCGAATGCGCCGCCTGGACCTGGGACGCGCGACCCTATCCCTTCTTTCCGGCGCTGACCGATGTCTGGACGGACGGCGGGAACTGGCGGCTCGGCCACTGGTTGACCGGGCGGCTCGGGGCGGTGTCGCTCGCGGCGCTCGTCCGCCACCTCTGCCTGCGCGCCAGGTTACCAGAGAACCTGATCGACGTCACCGGCCTCTGGGGCGCGGTGGAAGGCTACGCCATCACCGCGCTGGAGAACCCGCGCGCCTCGATCACCACGCTTTCCCGGCATTTCGGCTTCGACGCCGTCGAGACCGAAGGGGTGATCCGCTTCGTCATGCGCGGCCGGGCCGCCGTCGCCACGCTTGCGCCTGACGATCTGGTCGCCCCCCGCGAGGGCGACCTGCTGGAGCTGACGCGCGGCCAGGAGACCGAACTGCCGCAGGCGCTGAAATGGCAGGTCGCGCGGGCGGATGAGGATTACGACGCCGCCCTCGTCGAGGCGCGGCGCATCACCGTCGACACGACGAGGATCGCTTCGGAAAGCTTCCCGATGGCGGTGCCGCCCGAGGAGGCCGAGCGCCGCTGCCGCCGCGCGTTGATGGAGGCATGGGTCGGGCGTGAGACCGCGGCGTTCCGTCTGCCGCCATCGCGCCTCGCGCTAAATCCGGCCGACGCGATCCGGCTGGAGCATGACGGTCGGCTGGTCGATCTGCGGCTCGTCTCCATCGCCGACGCCGAAGCGCGCGGCATCGAGGCGGTGCGCCAGGACCGGGCGACCTACGACCTGCCGCCCGGCGATCCGCGCGCGGCGTCGCTGACGCGCGCCGTCGTCTTCGGCGCGCCGGACGCGGTGCTGATGGACCTGCCGCAGCTGACCGAGGACCAGCCCGCGCACCGGCCGCTGGTCGCGGCGCACGCGGTTCCCTGGCCGGGAGAGATGGCGGTGTTCCGCAGTCCCTCGACCGATGGGTTCGAGTTGTTGACCACGTTCGGCAGTCGCGCCCGGATCGGGATGCTGGTCTCGAACCTCTATGCGGGCCCCACCTCGCGCTTCGACCTCGGCAATGCGCTTGTGGTTGATCTGCTTACCGGCACGCTGGAAAGCATCACGGACCTGACGCTGTTCGGCGGCGCCAACGCAATCGCCATCGAGAGCGCGCCCGGCACCTGGGAGATCGTGCAGGCGGGTGCCGCCGAGCTCATAGCCCCCGGCCGGTATCGTCTCACCCGGCTTCTGCGCGGCCAGCGCGGGACCGAGGGCGCCATGGGCAACCCGGCTCCGGCAGGCGCCCGGATCGTGGCGCTCGACGACAGCCTCGCCTCACTACCAATCGCCGAGGCCGATCTCTGCATCCCGTGGAACTGGCGCATCGGCCCGGCGAGCCGCCAGGTCAGCGACGAGACCTATGTCGCGCAGTCCTTCACGCCGGTGGGTGTGGGACTGCGGCCGTTCTCTGTCGCCCATGTCGAGCAGCCGTGGCGTCGCCCCCGCACGCCCGGCGATCTGACCATCCGTTGGACGCGTCGGTCCCGATCGCTCGCGGCCGACAGCTGGGGCGGGCTTGAGGTGCCGCTCGCGGAGGAGCTGGAAGTCTACGAGGTCGAGATCCTCGATGGTGCCACCGTGAAGCGGGTGCTGAGCGCGACCACCGCCAGCGCGGTCTACACCGCCGCAGACCAGACCGCCGATTGGGGCGCGCTGCTCGGCCCCGGCGACACGCTCGACATCCGCATCTTCCAGCTCTCCGCCCTCGTCGGGCGGGGCGCGCCCAAGACCGTTACGCTGATACTCTGAAGGCCATCCCATGTCCGACGCCACGACCCATCTCCTGCTGCCCTACATCCTCGCGGCGCAGGCCCAGAAGCATGTTACCCACAACGAGGCGCTGCGGCTGCTCGACGGACTTGTCCAGCTCTCCGTGCTCGACCGCGATCTGACAGCGCCGCCCGGCAGCCCCGCCGATGGCGATCGCTACATCGTGGGCTCGGGCGCGACAGGCGACTGGGCGGGCTGGGACCTGAACGTGGCGCTCTGGACGGACGGGGCGTGGCTGCGCCTGCCGCCCCGGACCGGCTGGCGGGCATGGGTCGAGGACGAGGGGCTGCTGCTGGTCTATGACGGCGCGGACTGGGTCGGCACCACGCCCACGGCGCTGCAGAACATGGCGCTGATAGGGTTGGGCACGACGGCCGATGCGTCGAACCCGTTCTCGGCCAAGCTGAACGCCGCGCTCTGGACGGCAAAGACCGTGGCCGAAGGCGGCACGGGCGATCTGTTCTACACCATGAACAAGGAGGCGGCGGGCGACGATCTCGGCCTGACCTTGCAGACCGGCTTCGTGACCAAGGCGCTGGTGGGGCTCTTCGGCTCCGACCGCTTCCGCCTCGCCGTCTCCGCGGACGGCAGCACCTTCTTCGACGGGCTGAGCGTCGACAACGCCACCGGGATCGTCGATCAGCCCCGGCTCCCGCGGTTCAAGGCCTGGACCAACTACGACAACTATGTCGGCGTCGGGACCTGGACGAAGATCGGCCTGAACAACACCGACTACAACGATCAGGGCGCCTTCGACGCCGCGAACAACCATTTCGTGGCGCCTGTGGACGGCACTTACCTCTTCGGCGCGACGCTCCTCTACAAGATCAATGCCAGCGCCACGGCCCGCATGCGCGGGCGGCTGGTACTGAACGGGACCACCGAAATCCGCGGCTCCCTCGGCGAGATCTCCGCGACCCACGTCTCGCTCGCCACCGCCATCTGGCTGCAGACCATGGTGCCGCTGACTGCAGGCGATACCGTCGAACTGCAGGGGTATTTCCGGGTCGCGGATGGTTATTTCGCCGCCGATCACACGTCCTTCTGGGGCTGCAAGATTGGCTGAGCGGCGGAAGGAGGAACCGATGAACCCACCCCGGTCCGAAGGCTACGTCCGCATGCCGGACGCCGAGTTCGAGGCGATCCTGACGCGGGCGGCCGAGGAAGGCGCGAAGCGGGCGCTGGCCGATGTCGGCCTCGATGGCGACGAGGCCGCGCTCGACATCCGCGATCTGCGCTCCCTCGTCGACTGCATCCGGCTGGTGCGTCGCACCGCGATGCAGACCGCCGTCCGCATGATCACCACCGGCGTCATGCTGGCGCTGCTCGCCGGCATCGCCATCAAGCTCAAGATCTTCGGCGGCAGCCCGTAGCCGCGCCCCATCCCCATTCATCAGCCCGCAATGACCCGCCCTAGAGGCGGGTTTTTCGTTTCGGAGGACCCCATGACCACGACCTTTCATCGCCATTGGCGCGACGTGCCGGGAAGCGCCTGGCGCTGGCCGAACTTCAGCCCGGCAGAGATTGCCTGCCGGGGCACTGGCAAGCTGCTCATCAACGAACCCGCGCTCGACAAGCTCCAGGCGCTGCGCGACCGGCTGGGCAAGCCCCTGATCGTGCGTTCCGCCTACCGCAGCCCCGAGCACAACCGCGCCGTAGGCGGCGCGACCCGCTCCAAGCACCTCGACGGCGCCGCCTTCGACATCGCCATGGCGAACCACGACCCGGTGGCGTTCGAGGCCGCGGCGCGCGAGGTCGGGTTCCTCGGCTTCGGCTTCTATTCGCGCTCGGGGTTCATGCATGTCGACCTCGGCCCCGCGCGACAGTGGGGCGAGCGGTTCCCGGTCCGGGCGACCGCATTTGCAGCCGAGACGCCGCCCGCGCGCGAAGTGCTGGCCGACAGCCGCACCATGAAGGGTGGAGGGGCGGCTGGTGTTGCGACGCTGGGCGCAGCCGGGGTCGAGGTCGCGCAGAGCGTCTTGGCCGAGACCCAGACCGCCATCCTGCCGCTGGTGCCTTATCTCGACACCCTGCGCTGGGTGTTCATCGCCGTCGCGCTCGGGGGCATCGCGGTCACGATCTACGCGCGGCTCGACGATTGGAAACGGGGGCAGCGATGATCGCCGGGCTGCTCACCGGGATCGCCACGAGCACATGGATGCAGGCGGCGCTGCGCTACGGGGCCATCGCGCTGGCAGTGCTCCTGTTCCTGCTTTCGCTTCGGCGGTCCGGCGAACGAGCGGGACGCCTCGCCGAACGCCTTGAAACCACGGAGAAGGCCAATGACGTCCAACGCCGGATGCTGGAAGCGGCAGCTCGCCGCCCTCGCGATCGGAACGAGCTTGCTGAGCGGCTGCGCGACGGTCGGTTCTAACAAGGTGGGGTCGGCGACGTGTGCGCCCTTTATCGAGTACAGCCGGGAGCTCCAGGCTCGCGCGGCCGAGGAACTGGCCCTGCTGCCGCATGGCTCGGCCATTGCCGAGATGCTGATCGACTACGCTGTGATGCGCGACCAGGCGCGGGCGTGCCGCGGCGGCGGGCTTATGGCTGCGGGACACCGATAACGATCCGGCCGCCCAGCACGGTTGCGGCGTTGAAGTGGCGATGAGACGTCGTGGAGGCGAACGGCCGACGCTTTGACAGGTGGTGATTTGCGCTGGTGCACGCAGCCAACAGCCACGAGTCAGCGGCTGGACATTCGACGGAGGGCTCTGACCAGAGCCATCCGCCCCACCTCGCCGATCGTCCCGGCAACAAGACCGATGAACGGATCCGCGAGAACCGTGGCCAGAGCTGTCGCACCGATCACGGGATAGCAGGAAGGCTTGCAGTCGAAGAGCCTCCGGCTGACTGCAAGCTCGCAGGAGGCGATTAGAAGCAAGGCGCCAAGACCTGCAGCCGGGATCTCAGCGAGAAGAGCGAGGCCTGCGCCACCAGGCGCCAGCGCGACAAGCAGAAGCGCCGCCCCAAGCATGAGCGGCGCGCCGCCGGTCCGCGCACCGAAGCGATGATGCGCTGCGACACCGCCCGCGCCGTGGCACATGGGCAGCGCTCCGAACGGCGCGAGCAGCAGGTTCCCGAGACCGGACGAGATCGACAGCCGACGCGGGGTGACGTGCCGCGCAGCTGCGCCGAAGTAGTCGCCGGCAATGAGCGCGGTCAGAATGATGGCGTTCGTAAGGGTCAGCGCTAGCTGGGGAAGAACGAAGACGGCGAAGCCCTGCTCGACTTCCTGCCAGGACGGCAGACCAACGAGGGCCGGCATGACCCCGGCGGCATCGGCGACCGGTAAAGGTTCCAGATCGAAGGCCCAACCGGAGAACATCGCGCAGACAACGGCAATGGCAGCAGCCGGAAGCCACGGAAACCTCAGGAGGACAGCCAGCAAGGCAACGAGCGTCACGCCGAGCACGGGGGCCGTACCGACGAGGTCGAGCCCCACGAGCGCCAAGGCAACGCCAAGGCCGAGTTGCAGGCCCGCCAGAAGCGACTGCGGCACCAGTTGTCCAAGCCTGTCGATCCAGCCGGTCCCGCCAAGGATCAGGAGGACGGCACCAATCATCACGCCGCTTGCGGCGAGGCTGGCTGGTGTCATTTCCGCGGTCAACAGGACTGCGGCTACGGCCTTCATCGGCTGCACCGGGATCGGCAGCCGATACCAGAAAGCCGTTGCGATATAGGAGATCGCGAATCCCAGCAGGACCGGCGTCGGCGCCATGCCGACGACGGCAATGGTGCCGAGCATCAGCGGTAGCAGCGTTCCCAGATCACCCAGCGCGCCGCTCGCCTCCCGCAGATCGAACCTGAACCTCTCATACTGGATCTGATCGTCTCCTTCGCGTCTGTTTCTGAGCATAGATGCTGAGTGGCTTCCGGTCCATTGGCGCGGGGTTATCGCCACCTGGGCGAATACAAGCGCTATTCCTTCGCCCGACGCCGCGCCAACTCGCGATACAGCGCCTCGCGCGTCACGCCAAGTTCGGCGGCGACATCCTGCCAGCGGCCCCGTTCTGGCAGCGCGTGGCCCTCGGACAGCCAGGCGTCCAGCCGCTCGGCCACCTTCGGCAACGACCGGATTTCTGCGCGCACCCGCGCGGACTGAACTGAACGCGCCAGCATCGCCGACCAGGCCAGCGCCAGATCGGGGTCATCGCGAAGCGCCGAAAGGAAGGTTGGCTTGGGAAGTGCGGCGAGCGTTGCAACCTCTGTTACGACCGCATCGCAATGATACCGATCGGACCAGGCCGAGGCTTCGGCCAGCACCGTGCCTGGTCCGGCGTTCTGCAAGGTCAGGCGCGCGCCATGCGGCGTATGCCGGTGCAACTGCACACGGCCCACACGAACCAGGAAAACGCTGTCGACCGTCTGCCCTGTCAGAAAGACCGATCTGCCTTCGGGCACATCAAGCGAACGTGCACCGGAAAACAGGGACATGAGGACAGGCTGCATGATCATGATCATATGCTTTGGCGCGTTCTGCGGCAATACTCGGCACAACTGAAAAAAGGTATCCCGCATGATCCGACCGTCCGTCCTCCTCCTTGCCCTGACCCTTCCGGCCGCTTCGCTGGCACAAGACCTGACGGCGCATGGCAACTTCCGCCACATGATGCACACCGGTGAAAGCGCGGGAACCGTCACGCTGGATGGGCTCGATGTGCCGGGGGGCTGGGGCGTCGGCGCGCTGGCCGGGCTGCGCGGCGAGATCGTCATCATGGACGGCCGCGTTCTGGTCAGCCGCGGCGACGATCCGCAGGCACGGCTCACGGCGCCGCAGGCTGGCGATGAGGCCGCGATCCTTGCCTATGGTCAGGTCGCCGATTGGCAAAGCGTGACCCTGCCGCATGACATGACGCCGGAACGGCTTGCGATGTTCCTTGGCCATCAGGGGGGTGCCCTCGGGCTGGACCTCGAGGCCGGATTTCCGATCCGCCTTCAGGGCAGCTTTCCCACGTTGGTCTGGCATGTCGTCACCGGCGAGGCCCCGGCGCAGGGGCATGGCACCGGTCACGGGGGCGCCGGCCACGCCAACAGCCAGTCCGGGATGATCCTGTTCGACGAGGCGGGCACCGCGGGCGAGATCGTCGGCGTTTATACCGGGGCGGCGCTGGAAGGCATCGCGTCCCATCCCGGCGAGCGGCTGCACCTGCATTTCGTCTCGCAGGACGGCACGCGATCGGGCCATGTGGACGCGGTGTCCTTTCCGGCGGGAACCACATTGCTGGTGCCGGTCGCGGCACAGGACACCGCTGCGGCGCCATCGCCCTATGCCGGTCTGGAAGCGCGCGAGATCAAGAGCCTGTCGGACAATGACATCGCCGATCTGCGGCGTGGCGCGGGCTGGGGCCTTGCGCTGGCGGCCGAGTTGAACGGCGTGCCGGGGCCTGCGCATCTGCTGGACCTCAGGGACCAGATCGGGCTGTCGCCCGAGCAGGTGACGGCCATCGAGGCGATCTTTGCCGCCATGCAGGCCGAGGCACAGGCGGCCGGCGAACGTTTCATCGCGGCCGAAGCGGCGATCGAGGCCGCCTTTCGCGCGGGCAACCTGGCCCCTGACGCCCTGCGCGCGCTGATCGACGCCTCGGCCGCTGCCCGCGCCGAGCTGCGCTTCATCCACCTGTCGCGCCATCTGGAAACGCCGCCGCTGCTGACGGCCGGACAGATCGCCCGCTACAACGACCTGCGCGGCTACGGCACCGGCGATCCCTGCGCCGCCGTGCCCGAGGGCCATGACCCTGCCATGTGGCGCCGCCACAACAACTGTGAATGAGGGCCGCTAAATGCCGCACGCACCCAGCCTGATCCGCGCCTTGACCCTCAGTCTGGCCTTTCTCGCGCTGGCAACCCCGGCGCTCGCGGACCTGCGCAGCCTGCCCGTCACCGACGGCGTCTGGGCCATCGTCGGTGACAAGGGCCAGCGCAGCGCCGAAAACCTCGGCAACAATGCCACTTTCGGCCTGATCGAAACCCGGGACGGCGCGATCCTGATCGACGCTGGCGGCAGTTATCTGGGCGCAGAACAGCTTCACACCGCGATCCGCGCGGTGACCGACTTGCCCGTGACACTCGTCATCAACACCGGCGGGCAGGATCACCGCTGGCTTGGCAACGGATACTGGGCAGAACAGGGGGCCCGGATCGTCGCCGCAGAGGCCGCCGTGGAGGATCAGGAGGCGCGCGCCTCGATGCAGATGACCATGCTCAGCCAGCTGATCGGCGAGGGCCTTGCCGGCACCGAGCCCGCATATGCGACCGAGACGTTCGCGGACCGTCTCGACCTGACGATCGGGGGGACGCGGATCGAGATCGTTCACGCGGCACCCGCCCACACGCCGGGCGATGTCTTCGTCTGGCTGCCCGAGGAAAGGGTCGTCTTCACCGGCGACATCGTCTTCACCGAACGGCTTCTCGGCGTGCTGGAGTTCTCCAGTTCCGCCGGCTGGGTCGAGGCCTTCGAGGCGATGGCCGCGCTCGACCCCCTGCATGTCGTCCCCGGTCACGGTGAACCGACCACGCTGGAGCGCGCGCAGGCGGATACCTACGACTACCTCGTCAACCTGCGCGACCGGATGCGGGACCACATCGACGCGGGTGGCGACATCATCGGGTCCGTGGCGGTGGACCAGTCCGCCTTCTCTGGGCTGGAACAGTTCGGCACGCTGGCCGGGCGCAATGCCCAGCAGGTCTTCACCGAGATGGAATGGGAATGACCGACGCCATCGCCGTGCGTGACCTGCGCAAGAGTTTCGGGTCCGTCGCGGCGGTGGCGGGTCTGAGCTTCCGCGTCGCCGCAGGCGAGGTGTTCGGGTTCCTGGGTCCGAACGGTGCGGGCAAGAGCACCACGATCAACCTCCTGACGGGCCTGGCCAGAACCGATGCCGGGCACGTCGCCATTGGCGGGCTGGACTGCACCGCCAACCCGCGCGCAGCACAGCACCTGATCGGGGTCGTGCCTGACGAAAGCAACCTTTATCCCGAGCTCGACGGCTTCGCCAACCTGTGCTTCTGCGGCGCCCTCTATGGCATGCGACGCGCCGCGCGCGAGGCGCGGGCACGGGAACTGCTCGGGCTTTTCGACCTGTCTGCTGCCGCCAACCGGCGCTTTGCGGGATATTCCAAGGGCATGAAGCGGCGGTTGACCATCGCGGCGGCGCTGATGCATGCGCCCCCGATCCTGTTCCTGGATGAGCCGACAACCGGCCTGGACGTGCCGAGCGCGCGGCAGTTGCGCACCCTCATCGCGGCGCTCAGGTCAAAGGGCACCACCGTTTTCCTGACCACCCACAACATCGACGAGGCGGAGGCGCTATGCGACCGGGTCGCCTTCGTTGTGCAGGGGCGGATCGTCCGGGAGGACAGCGTCGACGCGCTGCTTCAGCCGATCCAGTCGCGGCAGATCATGGACATCACCGCCGATCCGCTGTCGGCCGATCAGGTCGCCCGCCTTGCCGCCACCCTTCCGGATCTTGTGATCACCGTCACAGGCACAGGCGCGATCCGGATCGAGGCGCCGGCGGCCATTCCCGTTGGCCCGATCGTCCGCCTGCTCGAGGAAGGCGGCTCCACTGTCGCCGAAGCGCGTCGGCAGCGCCCCACGCTCGAAGATGTCTTTGTCGAGGTGACAGGCATCGCCGCAAGGGACATGGCGGCATCCACCGGACCGAGCGGTGCGCCATGAAGGCCTGGATCGCCTACTGGAACATCCTGATCAAGGACATGCGGACCTATTACCTAAAGCCGCCGAACGTGACCTGGGGCATCCTCTTTCCGCTGGTCTGGACCGGCATGTTCTTCGTCAAGTCCGGCGAGGGGCTGGGCAGCGTGCGCGACCTGCTGCCGGGGGTGGTGGCCCTGTCGATCCTCTTTGGTTCGACCTCGGTGCTCGCGATTACCGTGACCTTCGAGAAGAAGGCCCGATCCTTCGAACGTCTGCTGCTGGCGCCGATTTCGCTGGAACTCCTGATGCTGGCCAAGACCTCGGGGGCGATCCTGTTCGGCACCATCGGGGCCTTCGTGCCGGTGCTGATGGCGGCTACCGTCGCGGACTTGTCCGGCATCGACTGGCCTGCCTTTGTCGTCGCGACCGTCCTGATCGCGGTCGCGTCCACCTTCCTTGGCCTGCTCATCGCCGTCGCCTCCAGCGAGGTGTTCGAGGCGCAGACCTTTTCGAACTTCTTCCGGTTTCCGATGATGTTCCTGTGCGGGCTGTTCATTCCGCTTGCGCAGTTGCCCGACCTCCTGCGCCCGTTGTCCTATGCGCTGCCCCTGACCTATGGCGCCGACATCCTGCACGGCGCGGTTACGGGCACCGCCACCATGCCCATGCCCCTGAGCTTCGTCGCCCTGACCGGCTTCTGCCTCCTGCTGTTCTGGACGAGTCTGTGGCAGGTCAGACGGAAGTGGATAGTCTGATCCGGGCGCCTGCATTCGGTCTGCGGCGAGCGCGGCGGGCCTGACCAGACACCGACGGATCGAGCCCCATGTCAACCTCGGACGCTTTCTGCGGGCGCGCGGTCACGAATGGGCGAAGCGCTGAGCGGTCGGCGACGCACCCATCGGAAGCGTCGCTCTCGCCCGCAGGCCGCCTTCCGGGCGGTTCGACAGAACCACGTCCCCGCCAAGTGCGCGGAGGATGCCGCGCGCGATCGGCAGCCCGAGTCCAATGCCGCCCGTTTCGCGTGACCGCGACGTCTCGAGCCTGGTGAAGGGGTCGAAGACCTTGTCGAGATCTTGCGCGGGAATGCCTGGGCCCTCGTCCTCGATCAGGATCTCCGCGGTGTCGTCCATCTCCCGCACGGTCACCTTTGCCCCGCCGCCGTAGCGTTGCGCATTCTCCATGAGGTTGCGCAGGGCTCTGCGGATCGCTGTGCGGCGGACTTCGGCGAGGATCGGCCGTGTCTCGACCACGATCCGGGGTCCCGTCTCTGACAGCTCGTCGGCGAGATCACGTACGAGCGCCGCAAGGTCGATCCGCTCCACGGGCTGGTCAGTCGAAAGACCGCGGGCATAGGCCAGTGTGGCGTCCACCATCTCCTGCATCTCGTCGAGTGTCGAAACCATCCGCTCGCGGGTCTCGTCGTCTTCGACCATCTCGGCGCGGACTCGAAGCGCGGTGATAGGCGAACGAAGGTCATGGCCGAGAGCGGCCAGCATCCGTGTTCGGTCCGCAATCATGGTGCTGAGCCGCGCGTGCATCCGGGCCAGCGCGTCGGAGAGGGCGCGCACTTCGCAGGGGCCGTGCCGCGGCATCTCCGGTGCGGGCGCGTCGATGCCGAAGCCGTCCGCAGCGGCGGCAAGTTGCCGGAGCGGCCTGGTAATCCGCCCGAGCCCATACCAGAGCGCCGCCATCAGCAGCGCCAGCGACAGAAGCGTGGCCCCCAGCAGCGCAGGCGGCGCCTGAAGGTCCGGTCGCTGGAATTGAGCGCTGACGTTGAGCCAGTCGCCACCCGCAAGGGGGATCGATATCCTGAACTCCACGGGTGCGACCCCTGCCGCCCGCATTCGCTCGTGCATCCAGGCGAAGGCGGCGGGCGGTTCCGCGGGACGACCGCGATGCGGCGAAACGGTGACTTCCGCCGCACGGATATCGCCGTCACGCTCGAGCACCGCGAGGCCCACGCGCCCCGTCTCGACCAGCGGCGCATCGCCCACGCGGAACCGCACGAGACGGGAGTTGACCGCCGCGAGGATGCTGTTGCGGCTTTCGGACGGCGCCGTGTCGAGGGCACGTGCCACTGCGGCGGCGCGCTCGACCGTCTCGAACCGCTGGGCGGCGCGGATCGCCGCGCCGCGCTCGTCCGCGAAGAGCCAGACGTTGATCGCCTGCGCGGCGAGGAAGGCTCCGAGGATCAGAAGCGCCAGTTGGCCGAGCAGGCTGCGGGGGACGAGACGCATCAGGTCACCTCGCGCACGTCAGCGGCCAGGCTATAGCCACCCGACCGGATCGTCGCGATGATCTGCGGATGCGCCGGATCATCCTCTATCTTGCGGCGCAGGCGGCTGACCTGGTTGTCGATGGTGCGGTCAAAGACATCCGCGCTGCGCCCGCTGGTGATATCAAGAAGCTGGTCGCGCGACAGCACGAAGCGCGGCCGCTCGAGGAAGGCCGTCAACAGCTTGAACTCCGCCGTGGTGAGGGAGACCTCGCGCCGGTCGGCATGGGTGAGGGCGCGCGTGTCGGTGTCCAGCACCCATCCCGCGAAGGCGAGCTTGCGACCGCCGAGCGCGCCCGCCAGCGGCTCGGGCCGTTCGGAGCGCCGCAGGATCGCCTTCACTCGCGCCAGAAGCTCGCGCGGGTTGAAGGGCTTCACCAGGTAGTCGTCGGCGCCGACCTCTAGCCCCACGATCCGGTCCGTATCTTCCCCAAGCGCGCTGAGCATCAGCACTGGCGGCCCGCCCGCCGCAGCCAGCCTACGCGCGGCTGACAACCCGTCTTCCCCCGGCATCATGACGTCGAGCACGACAAGATCGAAGCGGCCCGCGCGGAGATGTGCGTCCATCTCGGGCACATCCTTGGCGGCGCTCGCCCTCATTCCGTTCTTCTCCAGATAACGCGTCACTGCATCGCGGATTTCGCGATGATCGTCGACGACAAGAATATGCGGTGCGCGGGCGGGTTCGGTCATAAGTCCTTGATAGCGCGAGGTGGCCCTGTTCGGGGGATTATTCTGTCGGGATCCGTCGCAACCGGCAGGATTTGCGACAGAGCGATACAATTCGGGGGTCGGACCGGCACTCTTCTGCGACAAGGGGCCTCCATCTTCGCCTCATCGAAACGAGAAACCCGAAGAGGTGACCCATGAAACGCAAGACCATCCTGACCCTCGGCGCAGCCGCCACCGCCGCCGTGATCGGCGCCATCGCCATCCCCGCCATCGCCGGTGGCTGGGGTCCGCATGACGGCTGGGGCCCGCGACAGATGATGCAGATGATGCATGACGACCAGGCTGGCTTCATTCAGGACGTCCGCGGCCCCGGCATGATGATGCAGCGCGGAGGACGTGGACCGATGGGCATGGCCGACAACCCGGTCTACCAGTCCTTCGACTCCGACGAGGACGGCACGGTGACCGCCGCCGAACTCGAGGCAGGCATCGCCGCGCTGCACACCGAGCACGATGCCGACGGGAATGGCGCGCTGTCCTCGGACGAGTTCGCGGCCCTCTTCGCCGAGGTCACTCGCAGCATGGCCGAGCGGCCCTTCACCATGCTCGATACCAACGATGACGGCGAAATCAGCGCCGAGGAGATGGCGTTCCCGGCGCAGATGATGGCCCGCATGCAGCGCATGCACGGCGCCGATACCGAACAGCAATGACACAAGCGTGCGGTCGGCGTCGCAACGGCGCCGGCCAGCCACGCACGACGAGGGACCTGATCCATGACCGCCACGACCACCGCTCCACAAGGATATTCCGCCACCCAGATCGCCCTGCACTGGGCCGTCGCCGTGCTCGTCGCCGGGCAGTACGTCTTCAAGGACGCCATCTCGGGAGCCTGGGATGCGCTCCGCGCGGGCGAGACCTATGCCTTCGATCCGCTGATCCTTGCCCATGTGGCGGGCGGCGGATTGATCCTCGCCTTCATCGCCTGGCGCCTCGTGCTGCGACTGACCCGCGGCGTGCCTGCGGCCCCCGAGAACGAGCCCGCGCCGCTGAAGACCTTGAGCCACATCGCACACTGGGCCTTCTACGCCGTGCTCGCGGCGATGGCTGTTACCGGTTCGCTGGCGTGGTTCGGTGACGTCACGCAGGCCGCGCAAGCACACAATGTGCTCAAGGTCGTACTGCTGGCCCTGATCGCGCTGCATGTGCTCGCGGTGCCCTTCCATGGCATCTTCCTGAAGAACCAGGTGATGCAGCGGATGATACGTCCAGCAAACTGATTTGGTCGCTCGGTTCGGACACACAGACCGGGCACCCTCAACGCGGCGCTCTTTCCGCTTAAGATCAATAGCTTAGGGTGGAGAAGGTTGGATATCAGGCCCATCCCCTCCGCCACTTGCCCTCGCGAAAGCGTTCTCCCGATCCGGCTGCGGCCGGATTTTTCCGTTGTTTTCGAGGGTTATGCGGGGTGGGCTGAGCACTGCCCCTTCCGCCATGAGGCCGGGAAACGGTCTCTCAGGGCCGACATTCTCCGGACCTGATGACTGCGCCGATTTGGTGCAGAGCCTGCAAGCATCTGAAATGAAATAGATAATTTCGCGGCTACCAAAGCATTTCGATTTCAGTGGTGCTCGGGTAGAATGGACCTGGGTTCGAACCATTCCGATGTTTGATACGCTCGCCTGCGTCGCGGATCAGTTGGCATGCACGTGAAGTTCGGGTCTCTGGCGATCGGCGTAGGCCTCCGGGTGGAACCCCGCCACTACAACACGGTCCTCCAGCTCAAGCTGGCACACAGCATTGTCGCGCCAGCCGCTCGTGCCGCACTGCTTCGGACCAGCGAGCATACCCCAGCCCATACCTTGGCAAGCAGCATCTTCATGGCGGGGCCAGCCTTTCGCACTCGCGCCCGCGTTGCAAGTCAGATAATGATTAGAAGTCAAGCCGTTGGTGATGCTCCATGCGTCACTGCCTGGAAGCTGTTCTCACTAGTGGGAACGGCTTCAGTCTGAGGATTTGGATGTTCTGACGTGGCAAGAATTAAAGCAATATTTCAGCCTCTGGTAGGCGGACAGCAACACGCAACCCAACTTGCTTCGTTGGTAAGTCAGCCTTGGCTCGAGCGGCTAATTCTCTCATCTGCATTTTGCAATTCAGCAGGGGTTGCAGCGGTGTCCACAGCACTTGGTCCAGTTGCAAAGGTGAGCTACCCCCCGAAAATCGGACAGTGACGTAAGCTACGATCTGACGTCTGCTGGTCTCCAAGAACGAGGAGATCAGGACATGAAGAAACGCAGGAACCATGA
>Ga0208112_100648_pt1 | contig 23061 bp, 26 predicted proteins | sample HotLakConsoUCCLE_FD_184736 | JGI IMG/M metagenome (GOLD analysis project Ga0208112, IMG submission 184736) | Hypersaline microbial mat communities from Hot Lake, Washington, USA - Hot Lake Consortium UCC-LE (SPAdes) (version 2) ... | reverse complement strand
GTCGGGCTACGCCCTCCCTACGCCGCCAGCAGCGCGAAAACCGCGCCCAGCGTCAACCGATCCTCGCAACCGCAGAGGGGTCCCTTTTGCGCGCCGATAGGGGGTCCCGATTGAACGCCGATTGACACCTCAGGTTCCCGGATTGCTGGCACGACGATCCCGTAAGGGAGGCGATTATCCGCCTTCACCGCAAGCGAACGATTGACCAGGCCGTAGCCGAGCTGCGGGCTCAATTCGGTCCCGATCGAACCCCCAGCCGTAGCGCCCTCCACCGCATTTGGCAGAAACTCGATCGCGGGCCGCTCGAATAGCTCGCGATCGTCACGAAGGATCACACCCAGCGATGTCCAGCAGCCTCAAATGGAACGGCGACGCGATCACGAAGAAGATGCGCGCGGCAGTCAAAGAGGGCATGAACGCGACGATGGCGGATTGCGTCGTCCATGCGAAGAATAACCACACGTGGAAGAACGATCAGCACACCCTCGAACCCTCGATAGCGGTCGCCGAGTATGCTCATGATGTGCCGGGCGGCGCGAAGGGAGTGTGGGGCTCGCAGGATGTCGAATATGCGCTCATTCACGAGCTGGGCGGCGTCATCGTGCCGGTCCGGGCGAAGGCCCTGGCAATCCCCCAGCCGGACGGCAGTGTGCGGATGGTGCAATCCGTGACGATCCCTGCGAGGCCCTACCTCAGACCCGCCGCCGATGCTCAATATCCGAACCTCGTGAAGAACATTCGAAAGGCCTTCGAACAGCGTTCATGAGGCTTTGATCAGGGTCAAGTTCGAACGCCAATCCGACCGCGAAATTCCGGGCAAACCCGGACAATCCCGGTATTCAGCCTCCTTCAACGCCAATCTCTATGGTCCTCTCTACCGCGTTCCATCCGCCAGGTTTCGGGCGCGCGGCGGGTGTCCCTTGCCGTCCTTGCCCGGCATGATCGGCCACTTCCCTGCGGCCGGGCGCCGTTCCTCGACGCGGCGTCTAGCCCGACGCGACGGTCGCACCCAGCCAGTCCAGCGTCGCCGGATGGCCCGCATCGCAGTGCCACCCGAGGATCGCCGGCGTATCATAGGGATGGAGTTCGGCCAGACGCTCGATCAGCGCGGGGAGCGCGGCCGCGGTCGTCTTGAACAGCACGCCGACCTCTTCCTCGCTCGCGCGCGCGCCCTGCCATTCGAAGACCGATTCGACCGCGCCGAGGATGTTGGCGCAGGCGATCCGTCTTTCGGCGAGCAGCGTGCCCGCGATCGCGCGCGCGCTGTCGCGGTCGGGGAAGGGCGCGTAGGCGAGCGCCGCGGTCATGCGGCAGCGGCGGACCGGCGCCGCGCGATCCCGTCGACGTGCATCGCCCAGACCGTCGCGGCGACCGTCAGCGCGCCGACCAGCTGGTGCGCCGCGGCGACCCAGAGCGAAACCTCGGTCATGACGGTCGCGATGCCGAGCAGCACCATGGTCCCGAAGGCCGTGTGGACCGCGAGCGAGGCGCGCCGGTCGGCCTTGCGCACCCGCCGGGCGAGCCAGACGAGCGCGGCGACCGCGACCCACGCCCACCAGCGGTGCAGCCATTGCAGCAGGAAGGGATCGTGCGTCAGCGTCCAGACCACGCCCGAGGACCAGTCGATCGCGGGCACCAGCCGTCCGTTCATCAGCGGCCAGTCATAGGCGGCATGGCCCGCGTTGAGCCCGGCGACCCACGCGCCGAGCAGCAATTGCACGAACAGCACGAACGCGACCAGCGCGCTCCCGCCGGTCAGCGGGGCGGGCCGCGCCGCGGGGTCGCGCGCCAGCCGCCGCATGTCGAGCGCGGTCCACACCAGCCCGGCGAGCAGCGCGAGCGCGGTCAGAAGGTGGAGCGAGAGGCGGAAATGGCTCACGTCGGTCATGTTGCCGACAAGGCCCGACTGCACCATCAGCCAGCCGAACAACCCCTGCAGCCCGCCCAGCGCGAGCAGTCCGACGAGCCGCGGCTTGAACCCTCCGGGAATCGCGCCCTTCACCCAGAACCACGCGAGGCCGAGCGCATAGACGGCCCCCACGGCCCGCGCGAGCAGGCGGTGGAACCATTCCCAGAAGAAGATGAACTTGAAGTCGGCGAGGCTCATCCCGCCGACGCTCGCTTCGAGCCGGTATTCGGGAGTCGCGCGGTATTTCGCGAACTCGGCCTGCCACTGCGCCTCGGTCAGCGGGGGAAGCACGCCCGAGGCGACGTTCCATTCGGTGATCGAGAGCCCGCTTTCGGTCAGCCGGGTGATGCCCCCGACGAGCACGATGCACACGACGAAACCCGCCGTGACGAACAGCCAGCGCGCGATCGCGAGCGGGCGGGCGCGCGCCCCGTCGGCCGGGGGGGCGCCGGCCGGGCGGGCGCTGTCGGGGGTGGGCGCAAGCGTTGCCATGATCGCGCGCGTAGATGTGCCGCGCCCGCCGATTGTGCAAGCCCGTTTGCCGCAAGCCAGGATGCGCCCCCCGCAAAGCACGGTGCCGCGCGCGGCCGCGCGCCGGGGAACGGAAAGCCTTGCACAATGTTACCCTGTCACATATGCGGACCGCCACCGACAGGACGCAGGACCGATGACACGCCACGCCCCTTCCGCGACCCGGGCTTCGCCCCGTTCGCCCTTTCGCCGCCGGCTCGACCAGTTCGGGATCGGGCTTGCCGGGCTGTGCATGGTGCACTGCATCGCCACGCTCGCGATCGTCTCGGCGATGGGTCTGGGCGGGCATTTCCTGTTCGAACCGGCGGTGCACCGCGTCGGGCTCGCGCTGGCGCTGGTCGTGGCCGCGGTCACGATCGCCTGGGGCGCGATTCGCCACCGCCATGCCGCGCCCTTCGTCACCGCGATGACGGGGCTTTCCTTCATGGGCGGCGCGCTGGCGGTGCCGCATGGCGAGAGGGAGGCGATCCTCACCCTCATCGGGGTCGTGCTGGTTTCGGCCGGGCACCTCATGAACCTGCAGGCCTCCCGCCACTCCTGCTGCTGACGGGCCAACGCGGGAGTTGCGCCTCGCCCCGCGCGCCCTATGTCGGCAGCCATGACCCGGACGACCACCCTCAAGAGCATCACCCTCAACGGCGACCCGCGCCGCACGCCCGCCGCGACCATCGCCGATCTCGTGCGCGAACTGGGCCTCGTGCCCGAAAAGGTCGCGGTCGAGCGCAACGGCGAGATCGTCCCGCGCTCGACGCTGGGCGAGGCGGTGCTGGTCGAGGGGGACAGCCTCGAGATCGTCCATTTCGTCGGCGGCGGGGATCACCATGGGGCGGACCGGGCGGACACCTGGACCGTCGCGGGTCGCACCTTCACCTCGCGGCTCATCGTCGGGACCGGCAAGTACAGGGATTTCGAACAGAACGCCGCCGCCGTCGCGGCGAGCGGGGCCGAAATCGTCACGGTCGCGGTGCGCCGGGTCAACGTCACCGATCCCGCGGCGCCGATGCTGACCGATTTCATCGACCCCGGAAAGATCACCTATCTCCCCAACACCGCAGGCTGCTTCACCGCCGAGGAAGCGATCCGCACCCTGCGCCTGGCGCGGGAGGCGGGGGGCTGGGATCTCGTCAAGCTCGAGGTGCTGGGCGAGGCCAAGACGCTCTATCCCGACATGCGCGAGACACTGCGCGCGACCGAGGTGCTGGCGAAGGAAGGCTTCGCCCCGATGGTCTACTGCGTCGACGACCCGATCGCGGCAAGGCAGCTGGAGGACGCGGGCGCGGTCGCGATCATGCCGCTGGGCGCGCCGATCGGGTCGGGGCTCGGCATCCAGAACCAGGTCACGATCCGCCTCATCGTCGAGGGCGCGAAGGTTCCCGTGCTGGTCGATGCGGGCGTCGGCACGGCCTCGGACGCGGCGGTCGGCATGGAGCTGGGCTGCGACGGCATCCTGATGAACACCGCCATCGCCGAGGCCAAGGACCCGGTCCGCATGGCCCGCGCGATGAAGCTCGCGGTCGAGGCCGGGCGCGAGGCCTATCTCGCCGGACGCATGGGCCGCCGCCGCTATGCCGATCCCTCCAGCCCGCTCGCCGGACTGATCTGACCTTCGCGCGCGGCTGCGCTGTCCGCCTCGGGCGGAGGCGGCGGCGCGTCGAATCCCGGAGGCGCAGGGCTAACGCTTAATTTACCACGTTGCGCGATATTCTCCCCACCAGACGGGAGACCCCGATCGTGACACTTGCCAGCACCAACACGCTCGCCATCGGCGAGATGCGCGAATTCGCCGGATTCGCCCCGCGCGAGCAGGCCTATATCAAGCGCAGCCTCGATGTCGGCCTTGCCCGGTGCGACGCCTTCCGCCTGTGGGGGCTGACCGAGGCCGACTGCCGCGCGATCCGGCGGCAATATGTCGCCTATCAGGACCTGAAGGCCCTGCGCGCGATGCTGCCCGAGGCGGGCAGCCCCGGCGCGGTCGAACGGTTCATCGGCAAGCTGGTGCGGATCGCCGCGTTCGATCTCGGCCAGGACCGGATCGAGAGCTTCTCGGCCTTCCGTTTCCTTTACGAACGCCTCGTCGGCGCGGACATCCGGCCCTTCCTCCCTTCCGCCTTCTGCGCCGCGGCGGCCCTCCCCCAGATCCGCCCCGAGCGGCGCAAGGTCCTGCTCCAATCCCTTTCCGAAGCCGCCGCCACCGCGCCCGGCTGGTCGAAGGCCGAGCCACGATTCTTCCCGGAGCATGTCGGGGAGGCCGAAGCAGCCTGACCCTGCGCCAGCGCGCCGCCGAAGACCCCCCGTAACGGACCGGCGCGTGACGGGTCGGAGCGTGACGGACCGGGGCCTGGCGGGGGCGGCGCGAACGGCGACAGGCTTGTGCCCGACCGCGGGCTTGGGCTAATCGCCCGGCACGGGAGGACCTATCGTGACCAAGCAGCTGTTCATCCTTTCAGGCGCGCTCGCCCTTGCGGCCGGCGCGGCCGGGGCGACCGATCGCGATTCCGGCGCGCTTTCCGAAAGCGCCGCCGAAGGGCGGGCGTTCGCGCAGGCGAACTGCGCCGGCTGCCATGCACTCGATGACGGCGTTTCGCCCAGCCCCAACGCGCCGACCCTGCGCCGGGTGGCCAAGCGCCTGCCGGAATGGGTCGTCGAAGGCTCGCTCGAACGCGGGGTGAAGCTCGGCCACACCTCCGAAATGCCGGTCTTCGTGTTCGAGGAAGGCGACGTCGAGAACCTGCTCGCCTATCTCGAGGCGCTGAGGGCGCGGGACTGACCGGCAGGACGCCGCCGCCGCGTCACCCCTTGTACATGCCGTCGATCCGGGGCTGATAGCGTTCGCGGATCTTGTGGCGGCGGATCTTCATCGAGGGGGTCATCTCCTCGTTCTCGATGGTGAAGGCCTCGTCCGCGAATTCGAACCTGCGGACCTTCTCGATCACCGAAAGATCCTCGTTCGTGCGGTCGATCGCGGCGCGCACGGCCTTGCGGAAGGCGGGCAGGTCCTGCAGCGCCTTCAGGTCGAACTTCTCGTCATTGGCGCGCGCCCAGTCCAGCGCCCATTCGGCGTCGGGCACGATCAGGCCGACCACGTAGGGCCGCTTGTCCCCGCTCACCATGGCCTGGGCGATCTCGGGCTGGAGCGTGAGCATCCCCTCGATCTTCTGCGGCGCGACATTGTCGCCCTTGTCGTTGACGATGAGGTCCTTCTTGCGGTCGGTGATCCTGATCCGGCCCTTGGCGTCGATTTCACCGATGTCGCCGGTGTGGAGCCACGGACCGCCCTCGGGATCGGCCGGGTCGGGCTTGATCGTGCGCGCGGTTTCGGCAGCGTTCTGCCAGTAGCCGTGCATGACGAGCTCGCCGCGGCACAGGATTTCGCCGTCCTCCGCGATCCTCACCTCGACCCCGCGCAGGGGCGGGCCGACCGTGTCCATCTTGAGCCCCACCCTCGGCCGGTTGCAGGCGATCACCGGCCCGGCCTCGGTCTGGCCATAGCCCTGCAGCATGGTGAGGCCCATCGCCTCGAAGAAATTGCCGACCTCGGGATTGAGCGGCGCGCCGCCCGAAACCATTGCCTTCATCCGCCCGCCGAACTTCGCGCGGATCTTGGGGCGCAGCGTCTTCTCGACCAGGAAATCGAGCGGTCGGTCGCGCAGGCGAGTCTTTCCGTCCTTCGCGTTCCCGGCGATCCTGAGAGCCGCATCCATCAGGAAGTTCGCGGCCTTCCCCTCCTTTGCGACCTGTTTCATGATCCGGGTCCGCAGGACCTCGAACAGGCGCGGGACGACGACCATCAGGGTGGGCCGCGTCTCCTCGATGTTGGAGGCGAGCTTCTCGAGCCCTTCGGCATAGAAGATCTCCGCCCCGATCGCGATCGGGAGATATTGCCCCGCGGTGTGTTCATAGGCGTGGGAGAGCGGGAGGAAGGACAGGAAGCGTTCGTCTTCGATGCCGAAATCCTCGACCAGCACCTCGGCCGCCCCCGCGACATTGCACAGGATCGCGCCGTGATGCTGCATCACCCCGCGCGGCGCGCCGCCGGTGCCGCTGGTATAGATGAAGCAGGCGGTGTCCTCGCGCGCGATCCCGGCGATCCGCGCATCGACCGCGAGCCGCGCGGCGGCGGCATCGCCCTGCGTCAGGCTGGCCCAGTCGTGATAGTCGAAACTGCCGGCCTGCTGGCGGCGAAGGTCCTCGATCCCGATGACGTGTTCGATCATGCCGGTCTGCCCGATCGCGCCCACCAGCGGCCCGAGCAGCTTCGCGTCGGAGACGATCACCGCGCGGGCACAGGAATTGTCGAGGATATGCGCGTGGTCGCGGCGGGTGTTGGTGGTGTAGGTCGGCACGGTGATGCAGCCCGCCGCCATGATGCCGAGGTCGGCGATGCACCATTCGGGCCGGTTTTCCGAGACGAGCGCGACCTTGTCCCCGTCCGAAAGCCCGATCCGGCGCAGGCTTTCGGCGAGCAGGCACACGCGTTCGGCGACCTCGCGCCAGGACAGGGTGCGCCATTCGCCCCCGATCTTCGCCCCGAGCATCGGCGCCTCGCCCTTCGCATCGGCCCGCTTGAGGAAGAGTTCGACGAGGTTCCTTGCCCCGTCGATGTCGCGCAGCAGCGGGTGGTCGGTCGGCTTGGCGACGGGCTTCGCGGCGGAAGCTGAGGGTTGGGCGGAATGCACTGGCTCGGGCTCCTCGTCCCCATGCGGGGATTGCAAGATCGGGCCTTCGCGGCCCTGTTGCCGAGGGAATTAGGGACAGAAGGCCCGGGCGGCAAGCGTGCCCGCCACCGGGCGCCGCCTCATTCGTAGGCGAGGTTGGGTTCGATCCGCGGATCGCGCGCGCTTTCCCAGCCTTCGGGCGTGCGGCGCAGGGCGTTCGCCTTGAGCGGGGGCGAGACCGGGCGGATCCGGTCATGGCCGAGCGCCTCCAGCCGCGCGGTCATCCCGGCGAGCGCGCTGCCTTCCTCGACGATGACGGTCGGGCCGAACGCCATGACGAGCGGGAGGGCAAGCGCCTCGGACGCGCTGAGGCCGAAATCGATCACGCCGATGACCGAACGCGCGACCTGCACGGGGATCGTCGTCCCGCCGGCCGCGCCGATGACGAGGACGATCTCGCCTGCGGGATCATAGACCACCGTCGGCGCCATCGAGGAACGCGGACGCTTGCCGCCCTCGACCCGGTTGGCGACCGGCGAACCGTCCTGCTCCGGCGTCAGGCTGAAATCGGTGAGTTCGTTGTTGAGGTAGAAACCGCCGAAGAACAGCCCCGATCCGAACGCGCCCTCGATCGTCGAGGTGTAGCTCACCGCATTGCCCGCGGCATCGACGACGGCGAAATGGGATGTCCCGCGCTCGGCCGGCTCGTCCCCGTCGGCGCGCGCCTGCGGAGCGCCGGGCGGCGTGCCGGGTTCGGCAACGGGGAGGGCCTTTTCAGGGTCGATCAGCGCCGAACGGCGCGCGAGATAGGCGGGATCGGTCAGCCCCGCGAGCGGCACCTCCACGAAGTCGCTGTCGCCGAGATAGCGCGCGCGGTCGGCATAGGCGAGCCGCTGGGATTCGAGGAAGAGATGCCAGAAGGTCACGCTTTCCGGCCCCAGTTCGGCGAGGTCGAAGCGTTCGAGCTGGCCGAGGATCTGGGCGACCGCGATCCCGCCCGAGGACGGCGGGCCCATGCCGCAGACGCGGTGGGCGCGATAGGCGGTGCACACCGGCTCGCGCCGCTTCGCCGCATAGGACGCGATGTCGGCCGCGCTCATCGCCCCGTCCTGCGGCGTCTCCCCCGCGACATAGGCGGCGAGCGCCTCCGCCCCGTCCTCGTAGAAGGCTTCGGGTCCGGCCTCGGCGATCCGTTCGAGCGTGCGGGCGAGGGCCGGGACGGTGATGCGCGTGCCCACCGGGAGCGGCGCGCCGTCCGCGCCGAAGAAGACCGCCCTTGCCGCGTCGCTCCTGTCGGCCCGGCCCTGCGCCCCGGCGAGCGAGCCGTGGAGGCGGCGGTTCATCACGAAGCCGTCGCGGGCGAGCGCGATCGCGGGGGCGAAAAGGTCGCGCCACGCCAGCCGCCCGTGCTCGGCATGGGCCTTGGCGGCGAGCGCGATGTTGCCCGGCACCCCGACGCTGAGGCCCGAGATCACGCGCCGGTCGCGCGGGAGGGGTTCGCCGTCCGGCCCGAGGAAGCGGGTCGGGGTGGCAGCGGCCGGGGCGGTCTCGCGCCCGTCGAAGGTGGTGACGCCCGCTTCGCCCGCCCGCACCATGAAGCCGCCCCCGCCGATGCCGGAGCTCTGCGGCTCCACCACGGTCAGCGCGAGCATCACCGCGATCGCCGCATCGGTCGCCGAACCGCCCTGCGCTAGGATCGCGCGGCCCGCCGCCTCGGCGCGCGGATCGGCGGCGCTGACGGCGCCTTGCGGAGCTTCGGTCGCGGCGGCCGGGACGGCGGCGGGAGCCTCGGGCGTGGCGCAGGCGCCGAGCGCGAGAGCGAGAAGGATGGGCGCAAGGCGCTTGAGGAGATCGGTCATGGAAGGCTCCGCTATTCGCTTCCCACCGCCTCTGCAATGCTCGCGAAGCCGCTCTCCCGCAGCAGCCGTTCGAGCCCCTTGACGATCGCCCCGCCGAGGCCCGGCCCGGCATAGACCATCGCCGTGTAGAGCTGCACCAGGCTCGCCCCGGCGCGAATCCGTTCGAAGGCGTCCTCGGCGCTGGCGATGCCGCCGACGCCGACCAGCGGGATCGCCCCGCCGGTCGCCTTGCGGAACTCGCGCAGCCGTCTCAGCGCCATCGCCTTGAGCGGCGCGCCCGAAAGCCCGCCGGTCTCGCCGCGGTGGCGCGAGGCGAGGCCGGACCGCGAAACCGTCGTGTTCGAGACGATCAGCGCGCCCAGCCGCCTGTCGAGCGCGATTCGCGCGATCGCGTCGACATCCGCCGGGGTGAGATCGGGCGCGACCTTGAGGAAGACGGGGGGCGGTGTGCCCTGCCCGGCCGCCTCGTCGCGCGCCGCGATCACCGCGTCGAGCAGCCCCGCCAGCGCGCCCTCGTCCTGCAGCGCGCGCAGGCCGGGGGTGTTGGGGCTCGACACGTTGACCGCGAGATAGGAGGCGTGGCGCGCCGCGAGTCGCGCCATGGTGGCGTAATCGGCGGTGCGATCGGACGAATCCTTGTTCGCCCCGATGTTCACGCCGACCACGCCCGGCCTGCCCGCGCCCTGTCTGCCCACGCCCTGCCCACCATGCCGCGCAGCAAGCCGGGCGAGCGCGACCCCGGCGCCGGCATTGTTGAACCCCATGCGATTGATCACCGCCTCGTCCTCGACCAGCCGGAACAGGCGCGGGCGCGGATTGCCCGCCTGCGGCAGCGGGGTGATCGAACCGACCTCGGTGAAGCCGAAGCCGAGGCCGAGCAGGGCGTCGGGCACCTCGGCATCCTTGTCGAAACCCGCCGCGACGCCGACCGGGTTGGGAAAGGCGAGCCCTGCGACCTCCACCGCGAGCGGCCCCGGCCGCGCCGGCGGCCTCGCCGGCAGCAGCGAGAGCGCGCGGATCGCCAGCCGGTGGGCCTGTTCCGGGTCGAGCGCGAACAGCGCGGGTCTGAAAAGGTCGAACAGCATGGCGGGCGCAGCGCTATGCCACTTTCCCCCGGCCTGTCGAGGGCGCGCCCCGCGAGCGGGCGCATCGCCGCCGCACCCGCCCGCCCGCGCGAGCCCTGCGGCGGCCCGGACCATGGCCCCGAAACGCGCGGAAAACCAACATTTGTGAGGCGTTTGCCCCGCTTCGTTTCACCCGCTGTCGCTTGCATACAATTATCGCCGCGATCTTGCCCCTATACGCTTCCCCGCGACCCGAAGGGCTCGGAGCAGCAATGCGAAGAGTTCCTCGACTTCAGGGGCGGCCTCCTCACCGGGGCCGCCCTTTTTTTCCCGGTTTTCAAATGATCCGCGGTTTGGCTATGGCCTGCGCCCAGGACCCGGCGGGCCGCCCTTTCGCAAGGCCCTCCGGCATGACGAGAGGGTTTCCATGCGCCACACCACGTTTCTTGCCGCTTCCGTTCTCGCGCTCGCCGCTGCGAACGCCGTCCCCGCGCTTGCCCAGGACGCGCCGCCGCCGGTGAGCGCCGCGACCGGCGACGATGCCTGGACCGCGATCGGCGAGGCGGAGACGATCGGCGACCTGTTCGAGGCCTATGACGAGGCGAGCCTCGCGATGAACCCCGCGACCAAGGCCTATCGCGGCATCCGCGACGAGGATTACGCCCGCTGGGGCGAGGTTTCCGACGAGGCCGAGCGGCGCGAGGCGCTGATGCTGCTCTATGCCGCGGCGCAGATGCGCGCGAAGTTCGATCCGGCCGCGCTGGATGAACAGGATGCGCTGTCCTACCGCCTGTTCGATCTCACCGCGCAGCGCGGCGCCATGCTGTGGCCCTATCGCAAGCTGGGCTACGTGTTCGACCAGCGGTCCGGCCCGCACAACGGGATCCCGGCCTTCCTCATCAACATCCACCGGGTCGGCAGCGCGGAGGATGCGCGGGCCTACATCTCGCGAATCGGCGGGATCGGGCCGCAGCTCGATGCCCACGTCGCCGAGGCGCGCGAACGGGCCGGGGCGGGGGTGATGCCGCCCGACTGGACCTATCCCTACATGATCGGCGATGTCGAAGGGCTGATCGCGGCAGGGGACGACAACGCCGTGCTGCAGGACTTCGGCCAGAAGGTCGACGCGCTCGAACTCGATGCGGACACCGCCGCGGCGATGAAGGCCGAGGCGGCGCAGGCGTGGAACGACAGCGCGCTGCCGGCCTATCGCCGCCTGCTCGCTGAACTGAAGCGCCAGCAGCCGATGGCACCTGCCGATGACGGCGTGTGGCGCTTCCCCAACGGCGAAGCCTATTACGCCGCGCTGCTGAGGAACTACACGACGACCGAGCTTTCCGCCGACGAGATCCACCGCATCGGCCTTGAGCAGGTCGAGCGGATCCACGGCGAGATGCGCGCGATCATGGACAAGGTCGGTTTCGAGGGGAGCCTGCAGGACTTCTTCGAATACACCCGCACCGACGACCGCTTCTACTACGACACGCGCGAGGAATACCTCGCCGACGCGCAGGCCAGGCTCGACGCGATCGAGGCCAGGCTGCCCGAATATTTCGGCCGCCTGCCCAAGGCCGACATGATCATCAAGCCGGTCGAGGCGTTCCGCGAGAAGAGCGCGGGCAAGGCCTTCTACCAGAGCCCGGCGGTCGACGGTTCGCGGCCGGGGACCTATTACGTCAACCTCTACAAGCTGCGCGACATGTCGAAGAACGAGCTGGAGGCGCTCGCCTATCACGAGGGGATGCCCGGCCATCACCTCCAGCGCGCGCTCCAGACCGAACTCGGCGACGTGCCGCCCTTCCGCCGCTTCGGCGGGTGGACCGCCTATACCGAGGGCTGGGGCCTCTATTCGGAGGAACTCGCCAAGGACATGGGCTTCTACGAGGATCCCTATTCCGATTTCGGCCGGCTGGGCATGGAGCTGTGGCGCGCCTGCCGGCTGGTCGTCGACACCGGCATCCATTCCAAGCGCTGGAGCCGCGAGGAGGCGATCCGGTATCTCAAGGACAACACGCCCAATCCCGAAGGCGACATCGTCAAGGCGATCGAGCGCTACATCGTCTTTCCCGGCCAGGCGACCGCCTACATGATCGGCAAGCTCGAGATCATGGACCTGCGCGATCGCGCCATGGCCGAACTGGGCGAGGATTTCGATTATCGCGGGTTCCATGACACGGTTCTCCTGAGCGGGCCGGTGCCGCTCTCGGTGCTCGAGGAGAATGTCGACAAGTGGATCGCGGAAAAGCGGCGAGGGGGCTGACGGCGGCGCGGCGCGGCGCACCAGCGCCCGCTTCCCGCGCACCACCCGACGATCGCGGCGCCCGGCCAGCAGCGCGCGAGCGGGTTCGATCCCTCGCGCGCCAGCCGCCACGCCCACCGCCCGCGACACCGGAGACAGGCCCGGCGACCGCGCGCCGCCCGCCTGCCGCACCCGAAACTCCCGGCTTTCCCGCTAACGACTCGCAAAAGGCAATCCGGCGTTGAAATCCGAGCGAATCAGTCGTATTTCCTAATCGGACCGAAACCGTCCGATTTAAGAATTGTTCGCAAGCAGGAGCCGATGCGCCTTTCCAATCTCGCCGACTACGCCGTCATCACCATGTCGCAGGCCGCGCGCCATTGCGGCGACGGGCGGGTGAGCGCGGCGGAACTGGCGGCGGAAACCGGGCTTCCCGTGCCGACCGTGCAGCGGCTCGTTTCCAAGCTGACCGCGGCGGGCCTCCTGCGTTCGGTCAGGGGTGCGCGCGGCGGGCTGCAACTGGGCCGCCCGGCCGCGGCGATCACCGTCGCCGACATCGTCGAGGCGGTCGAAGGCCCGATCGCGCTCACCGCCTGCATCGACCATGGCGACTGCGATTTCGAGGTCGGCTGCACGATGAAACCGCACTGGCCGATCATCAACGACGCGCTGCGCGGCGCGCTGGCGAACATCTCGCTGGCCCAGCTGCGCGACCCGCCGCCACCCGTTCCGAAACCCACCATCCGAGAGAAGGCAGCATGAGCGACGATCTCCGCATCGACACCGAAAATCGGCTCGACACCGAAGAGCTGACCGACCGCGACGCCCGCGACGCCGCCGCGCGCGCAGCCGAATACGAGCATGGCTGGCATTCGGAAATCGAAACCGAGTTCGCGCCGAAGGGTTTGAGCGAGGACACGGTGCGCTTCATCAGCGCCAAGAAGGGCGAGCCGGAATGGATGCTCGACTGGCGCCTGAAGGCGTTCCGGATGTGGCAGGACATGCCCGAACCCGACTGGGCCAAGGTCGGATACCCGCCGATCGATTACCAGGACGCCTATTACTACGCCGCGCCCAAGAAGAAGAAGGAGCTCGAATCGCTCGACGAGCTCGATCCCGAGATCAAGCGGGTCTACGACAAGCTCGGCATTCCCCTGGGCGAACAGGAAGTTCTCGCCGGGGTGAAGGGCGCGAAGAAGGTCGCGGTCGATGCCGTGTTCGATTCGGTCAGCGTCGCCACCAGTTTCCGCGAAGAATTGCTGCGCGCGGGCGTCATCTTCCTCTCGATCTCCGAGGCGATCCGCGAACACCCCGAACTGGTGAAGAAGTGGCTCGGCCGCGTGGTCCCGCGCAACGACAACTACTTCGCCTGTCTCAATTCCGCGGTCTTTTCCGACGGCACCTTCGTCTACATCCCCGAAGGCGTGCGCTGCCCGATGGAGCTTTCGACCTATTTCCGCATCAATGCCGAGAACACCGGCCAGTTCGAACGCACCCTGATCGTCGCCGAAAAGGGCAGCTATGTCAGCTATCTCGAAGGCTGCACCGCGCCGATGCGCGACGAAAACCAGCTCCACGCCGCCGTGGTCGAACTGGTCGCGCTGGAAGATGCCGAGATCAAGTATTCGACCGTGCAGAACTGGTATCCCGGCAATGCCGAGGGCAAGGGCGGGATCTACAATTTCGTCACCAAGCGCGGGCTGTGCCAGGGCGACCGCTCCAAGATTTCTTGGACGCAGGTCGAAACCGGCTCTGCGGTGACGTGGAAATATCCCTCCTGCGTGCTCAACGGCGATGACAGCGTGGGCGAGTTCTACTCGGTCGCGGTGACCAATAATTTCCAGCAGGCCGACACCGGCACCAAGATGATCCACAACGGGAAGAACACCCGTTCGACGATCATTTCCAAGGGCATTTCGGCGGGCAAGTCGTCGAACACCTATCGCGGCCTCGTCCGGGTGGGTCCGAAGGCGGACGGCGTGCGCAATTTCACCCAGTGCGATTCGCTCCTGCTCGGCGACACCTGCGGCGCGCACACCGTGCCCTATATCGAGGTGAAGAACCCCTCGGCTCAGATCGAGCACGAGGCGACCACCTCCAAGATCAGCGACGAGCAGCTGTTCTACGCGATGCAGCGCGGGCTCGACGAGGAGGAGGCCGTGGCGCTGATCGTCAACGGCTTCGCCCGCGAGGTGCTGAAGGAACTGCCGATGGAGTTCGCGGTCGAAGCGCAGAAGCTGCTGGCGATTTCGCTTGAGGGGAGCGTGGGGTGATGTTTGGCACTAGCCCAGCGAAGGTGGCTAAGAAAATTGACAGTTTGGTCGAAGAGTTGAGGATCATCGGCGATCGAATTGCAGGCCACGAAGAGCAGTTCCAAATGGCTAAGCGGCTTGGCTTGGCGAGGGACGGCGAAGACGACCATATTCGTCTGTGGCGCCGTGTTCAGACCCAACTCGTCACAAAGCTGCCTGAGGCTAAGGCCGCAGTTTTGAGCGGGGAAGAGGACTATCGGCAGATCAATCGAGTCCTTCGGATGACCCATCAGCAAATCAAAGAGGTCGCTGCTGATATTTCGGCAGCGGATAGGGCTGCCGAAATGGGCAGAAAAATGGCCCGCGACCGGTTTGGAAGCAAACAATGACCACCCGTAAAACCCTCGCCCTCAACCCCGACGCTGCCACCGACGAAGCCCCCGCGCTCAAGAAGAAGGGCCGCGGGTGGGAGATTTCGGACAAGCGCCTCGATGCGCTGCACGAACAGGCGCGCGAGCTGCGGCGCCATTCGTCCGAGGCGCACAAGGCGCTCGCGGCGCGCTTCGCCAAGGCGGACCTCGGCCGGCACAAGTTCACCCGCCACGCCGTCGTCGGCTCGGCCATCGTCGATTTCAACTGCCACACACTCGGCATGGCGGTCGACATCTTCGAGGAGGGCGACACCGAAGCGCTCGCCACCCGCCGCGACAGGAGCCTCGAGGCGGTCGGGATCAAGGTCATGCGGGTCAGGGCATCCGAAGTGCTCGAGAACATGGACGGCGTCCTCGCCCGCATCACCGCCGGGATGCGCCAGCGCATCGCCGACAAGCAGGAAGCGCGCCGCGCTCATCAGACAGGACAACGCAATGCTTGAGATCACAGACCTTCACGCCGAAGTCGACGGCAAGCCGATCCTCAAGGGCCTGACCCTCGCGGTCGAGGCCGGGGAAATCCACGCGATCATGGGCCCCAACGGCGCGGGCAAGTCGACGCTTGCCAACGTGCTCGGCGGCAAGCCGGGCTACGAGGTGACCGGCGGCAGCGTGACCTTCAAGGGGCACGACCTGTTCGAACTCGAACCGCACGAACGCGCCGCTTCGGGCCTGTTCCTCGGCTTCCAGTACCCGGTCGAGATTCCGGGCGTCTCCAACGTCCAGTTCCTGCGCGAAGCCCTCAACGCCCAGCGCAAGTACCGGGGCGAGGAAGCCGTCAGCGGCGGCGAATTCCTCAAGCTCGCGAGGGAAAAGGCCGGCCTGCTCAAGATGGACATGGAAATGCTCAAGCGGCAGGTGAACGTCGGCTTTTCCGGCGGCGAGAAGAAGCGCGCCGAGATGGTCCAGATGGGCATCCTCGATCCCGATTTTGCCGTGCTGGACGAAACCGATTCGGGCCTCGACATCGACGCGCTGCGCGTGGTGGGTGAGGGGATCAACGCGATCATGCGGCACCCGGACAAGGGCGTGCTGCTCATCACCCACTACCAGCGCCTGCTCGACGTGGTGAAGCCCGACCGGGTGAGCGTGCTGGCCGGTGGCCGGATCGTGCGGACCGGCGGCCCCGAACTCGCGCTGCGGCTCGAGGAAGAGGGCTATGACGCGGTGATGGAAGAGGCCGCCGCCTGATGCGGCCCGTCGCCGCCTTTCTGCCCGGCCTGCGCGCCAGGTGCGGGCGGCTCGCCCGGGCGGCCGAACGCCAATCGAAGAAGGGGTCAGCATGACCGACACGACAACCCTCCCCACCCCCGCCCTGCCGACGCCGACACCGACGCCGACACGGCGCGACGAGGCGTGGCGCTATGCCGATATCGACGCGCTCGGCCGGATCGGGCCGGAGGCGCTCGAGAACTGGCGGGAGATCGCCGTCGAAGCGGGCGAGGCGCGGCGCCAGTGCATGATCGTCGGTTCGCAGGCCCCCGAACTGCACCGCATCCGCGTGACGCTCGGCGAGGGCGCCCGGCTCGAACTCTTCGCGGCCAATGCGGGGAGCGACTACACCCGGGTCGAGATCGAGGTGACGCTCGCAAGCGGGGCGCATTTCGAATTCGGCGGCGTCACGATCGGCGGCGGAGACGTCACCCGCGAATTCGTCACCACCGTGCGCCACGATCACCCGGGCGCGACCAGCAACCAGACCGTCCGCAGCGTCCACTGGGGCGGGGCGAGCGGCAATTTCCTCGGCGAGATCAAGGTCGCCAGGGACGCGCAGAAGACCGACGCGGCGCAGGATTTCAAGGGCCTGCTGCTCGAAGCGGGGGCAAGCGCCAACGCCGTCCCGCAGCTCGAAATCTTCGCCGACGACGTCAAGTGCGCGCACGGCGCGACGGTCGGCGAGCTCGACGAGGCGGCGCGCTTCTACATGGCCGCGCGCGGCATCTCGCCCGAACTGGCGCAGCGCCTGCTGGTCCAGGCCTTCATCGCCGACGCCTTTGTCGCGCTGCAGGACGAGGTCGAGCACACCCGCCTGCTCGACGCCGCGCTTGCCGCGCTGGAGGAGGCGCCGCGATGAATGCGCCCGTGACCATCGACCGCGACCTCAGGGCCGATTTCCCCGGCATGTTCACGGCCGAAGGCGAGCCGTGGCATTACCTCGACACCGCCGCGACCGCGCAGAAGCCGCGCGCGGTGATCGACGCCATGGCCCGCGCGCTGGGCGAGGATTACGCCACGGTTCACCGCGGGGTCTATTCGCGCTCGGCGCAGATGACGCTGGGCTACGAGGCGGCGCGCCGGCGGATCGCCGATTTCCTCGGAGGGGCGGAGGAGGAGATCGTCTTCACCCGCGGCGCGACCGAGGCGATCAATCTCGTCGCGAACGCCTGGGGCCGGGCGAGCCTCAAGGAGGGCAACCGCATCCTGCTCTCGCGGCTCGAACACCATTCCAACATCGTGCCGTGGCAGATGGTGGCCGAGGCGACAGGCGCGGAAATCGACGTCTGCCCGCTGACCGAGGATCACCGGATCGACCTCGACGCGGCGGAGGCCATGCTGACGCCGAAGCACAAGCTCGTCGCGCTGTGCCATGTCTCGAACGTGCTCGGCAGCGTGCTCGACGCGCCCCGCGCGGCGCGGATGGCCCATGCGGTCGGGGCGAAGCTGCTGCTCGACGGATGCCAGTCGGCCCCGCACATGGCCGTCGACGTGAGCGCGCTCGATTGCGATTTCTACGTCTTTTCCGCGCACAAGCTCTACGGCCCGACCGGGATCGGGGCGCTGTGGGCGCGGGGCGACATCCTGGCCGACATGCCGCCGTGGGAAGGCGGCGGGGCGATGATCGACCGCGTCACCTTCGAAAGGACCACCTACGCGCCCGCGCCCCAGCGCTTCGAGGCCGGGACGCCCGCCATCACCGAGGCGATCGCCTTCGCCGTCGCTGCCGATTACGTCTGCGGAATCGGCCTCGACGCGATCCGCCAGCGCGAGGCAAGGCTGGTCGCGAAGCTGCGCCGCGAACTCACCGCGATGAACGACGTGCGCGTGTTCGGGCCGGACGACAGCGCCGGCATCGTCAGCTTCGCGCTTCGAGACATCCACCCGCACGATCTCGGCACGATCCTCGACGAAGCGAATGTTGCGATCCGCGCCGGGCATCATTGCGCGCAGCCGTTGATGGACTATCTCGATGTGCCCGCCACCGCCCGCGCCAGTTTCGGCCTCTATTCGACCGAGGCCGATGTCGATGCGCTGCTCGAAGGCATCCGGCGCACCCGCAAGATCTTTGGACAATCCTGAGCAATGGACGAAAGCCGCCGAAGGACAGGCTCATGACCGACGAAACCAGTGAACGCGAATATGTCGCCGCACCGGCCCCGAACGAAGACGTGATCGACACGCCCGCCAAGCCGCCCCGCGCCAGGGTCGAGGATGCGGTCGATCCCGATGCCGCGCCCGACAGGCGCGAGCGCGACTATCTCGAAGGCTTCCTCGCGGCCGCCCCGCCCGAAACCCCGGCCACCGGCGCGGGCGGCGAATTGCAGGGCGCCGTGATCGAGGCCCTGCGCGAGATCTACGATCCGGAGATCCCGGTTAACATCTACGATCTCGGCCTTATCTATGGTGTCGAGGTCGACGAGGAATGCGACGCGACCGTCACCATGACGCTGACCACGCCGCACTGTCCCGTCGCCGAGACGATGCCGGGCGAAGTCGAAATGCGCGTCTGCTCCGTCCCCGGCATCCGCGACGCCGAAGTGGTGCTCGTGTGGGATCCGCCGTGGAGCCCGGAGAAGATGTCCGACGAAGCGCGCCTCGAACTGGGAATGCTGTGATGACGACAGAGACCAAGACCCGCCAGCTGCCCGCCGCCGTCACCCTGACCAGGGGCGCGGAGGCGCGCATCGCCCATCTCATGGAGAACGCGCCCGAGGATGCGATCGGGGTCAAGCTGTCGACCCCGCGCCGGGGCTGTTCTGGCCTCGCCTATTCGGTCGACTACGTCACCGAAGAGCAGAAGTTCGACGAGAAGATCGAGACGCCGGGCGGCACCTTCTACATCGACGGGGGGAGCGTGCTCTATCTCGTCGGTTCGGTCATGGACTGGCGGGAGGACGATTTCACCGCCGGTTTCGTGTTCGAGAACCCCAATGCCAAGGGCGCGTGCGGCTGCGGCGAAAGCTTCATGGTCTGACGGCCGCGATGGCCGCGCCGGTCACGGTCGAACTCGCGACGCATCTCGACTGTTCGCCCGAACAGGCGTTCGCCCAGGTCCGGCGATCCGCGCTGCTCGAACACATCGCGGCGCCGCTGATCCGTTTCAAGCCGCTCGGGCGGCCCTTTCCCGAATTCTGGCACCCCGGCGAATATCGCGCCCGGATGTTCCTGTTCGGCGTGATCCCGATCGGCTGGCAGGCGGTCGTCATCAGCCTGCCCGAACCTTCGGGCAAGGTGCTCTACGTGCGCGACAATGGCTACGGCCCGCTGATCCGGCAATGGGATCACTGGATCGCGATCGGTCCGGACCCCGGGGGCAGGGGCACGCGCTACATCGATCAGGTGACGATCGACGCCGGTGTTCTCACCCCGATCGTCGCGGGTTTTGCGCGGAGCTTCTACACCCACCGCCAGCGCCGCTGGCGCGCGCTGGTCGAGAGCGGTTTCGCCGCGCTGGAGGGATGAGGCTCAGCCTTCCTCGATGATCCGGGCGAGCAGGCGGCGTTCGAGTTCGTCGACCTCGCCGTCGGCATCGATCATCTGTTCGAGCCATTCCCGTTCGCAATCGGTCACTTCGGCCCCGGCGGCGGCCTGTTCGGCGAAGGACGGGCCGGCGTCCTTCCTGCCGAAGACCTTGCCGAAATGGTTGGCGGCGTTCGGCATTTCCCTGGCGACCTTCCCCATGAAACGCGCCACGTTCGGCCTGTTGTCGGCGATGAAGGCCTGCAGCTCGCGCGCGCGACCATGTTCGAGCTGGGCGTTCTGCAGGGCGAAGCCCTTGAGATAGTTGGACACGCCGTCGAGGAAGAGGTCGTCCCATTCGGGCGCGTTTTCCTCGGCCAGCGTCTCGTCCTTCAGCCGGAACAGCATTTCCGCGTCGAACCGGCTCACCGCCGCCGGGCCGTGGCCGCCGCTGGCGAAGATCACGCGGCGGATGATGCGGCATTCGGCCGCGGTGATGTGCGTCGCGGCGAGCGCCCCGCCGCAGCGGGTCGGGCCGATCCCGGTCAGCACCTCGCGCTCGACCTGGGCGAGGACATAGTCCTTGAGCCGCACGGGCGTGTTCTGCGCCCGTTCGACGATGCGCACGATGGTTTCGAGTTCGACGAGGCTTTCGACGACGCCGTCATGGTCGATCCTGTCGATCAGCCACTGCGCCTCTTCCTCGGAGCATTGCAGGCGCGGTTCGGAGCCGTTGAGGACGTATTCGCCGATGGCCTCGACGAAGAAGTCGCACCACGGCTCGTCCCGCGTCGAGAGGACGTTGTTGACCGCGAACAGCGCCTCGGCCTCTTCGCGGGTGATGATCCCGTCGCCCCAGCCGTGCTGGCGCAGCGCGAGCAGTTCGGGCGCCGAAACCTTGCCGTCGGCGGCGGCGCGGCGCGCCAGCTCGGTGAAATGCGTCGTCATGTCCCGGTCGGTTCCCTGCCTGGTCTGCGGCTCGCGGATGCCACAGGCAGGCTTAAGGCGGGGTTACCAGCGGCCCGAACGGGCCTTACCGCCCGCCTTCGATCGCGGCGAGGCAGGCATCGCGCGGGATCGCGCCGCCGCCCTGCCGCAGCCGCGCCTCGACATAAGTCGCGACCGGGGCGTCGCCGGGGCGCGGGGGATAGAGGTAGATGTCGAGCACGCAGTCGGAGCCCGCGAATTGCAGCTTGCGCGCCTCGCCCTCGTCGAGGTCGATCCGCGGCTCGCCGAAGCGCGCACGCAGCGTCGCGGCATCGGAACCGAGCACGCCCGCCGCGTCGCTTTCGACCGGCCCGCGCGGGACGCGGGAAAGGGCCTCTGGATCGGGGCGCGCCGGGGCGGAAGGCAGCGGCACCGCGGCGCCCCCGCCCGCGCATCCGGCGAGCGCGGCGGCAAGCAGGATCGCCGCGGCGGGGCGAAGGCTGTCACGCATGGCGCGGCTCCCCCGCCCCGCGCCGGGCGATGGCGCCATGCGCGAGATGGGTGCCCGCCGCCGCGCCGAGAACGGGCGCGAGGAGATTGGCGAACGGCACCAGCATCAGCGCCGCGATCGCCCCGCCGAGCGCGAACCGCTGGAATTTCGGCACCGGGTTGGCGGGGCAATCGCGTTCGTGCCGCAGCCAGGCCATGTCCGTGAGCTCCCGCCCGAGCAGCACGGCGTTGACCAGCAGCAGCACCAGCGCAGGTCCGATGCCGGTGATCCACAGGACCAGCACGAGCGGAAGAACGAGCGCATTGAGCGCCAGCGCCCGGCCCGCGCCGCGCAGCGAATTGGCAAGGTCGCGCGCGAAGGGCAGCGGTTTCGCCCGCGCGGCCGCCTGCGGATAGTGCCGCGCTTCGACCGCCGCGACGATCTCGTCGGCGAAGAATTGCAGGACCGCGAGCGCGACCACCCGGAACAGCAGCCAGAAGGCGAGGAGCGACAGGACCAGGGCCGCGAATGCCTGCGCCGGTCCTTCGTATCCGTCCGGCAGGAGCGCCTCGAGCGGACCGCTGCGGACCAGCAGGCCGAGCCCCCACCACACCATCGCCGCCCCGGCAGCGAACACCAGCAACGTGATCCTGACGCTCTTCGCCGCGACCCGGATCACCGCCGGATCGCCGAGCTGGCCGAAGCCTTTCACGAGGGAAGCGAGCACCGCCTGCATCACGGGCGCAGGGATAGGGCGCGCTGCGGCCCTGTCAAACGGCTTGTCGGCCGCTTTCCCTTGGATTGCGGCGCCGGGTTGGCTAGGCGCTCGGGCAAGCCCTTTCCAAGCCAACCAACGGGACATCATCTGTGACCGAACCGCGTTATGACGTAGTCGCCATCGGCAATGCCGTGGTCGACGTGATCGCTTCGTGCGAGGACGAACTGATCGAGGAACTCGAACTCAACCGCGGCGGCATGACCCTGGTCGACGAGGCGCGGGCCGACGATCTCTACCGCGCCATGCCGCCCGCGCGCGAGGTGTCGGGCGGTTCGGCGGCGAACACGCTGGCGGGGATTTCGACCCTCGGCCTGCAATGCGCCTTCATCGGCCAGGTCGCCGACGACCAGCTGGGCAAGGTCTTCCGCCACGACATGCGCGCGACCGGCATCGATTTCGACACGCCCGCAAGGCAGGGCGAACCGGCGACGGGCCGGGTGCTCATCTTCGTCACGCCCGATGGCGAGCGGACCATGAACACCTTCCTCGGCGCAGGCCAGTACCTCCCGGCGAGCGCGCTTGACGAAAGCCTGATCGCCAGCGGCGCGATCCTCTATCTCGAAGGCTACCTGTGGGACCCCGAGGAACCGCGCAAGGCGATGCGCCGTGCGATCGAGGTCGCGCGCGGCGCGGGGCGCAAGGTCGCCTTCACCGCGTCCGAAAGCTTCGTGATCGAACGCCACGGCGACGATTTCCGCGATCTCATCGATAATGGCATGATCGACATCCTGTTCGTGAACGAAAGCGAGCTGGCGACGCTGACCGGCGAACCCTCCTTCGAAAAGGGCTTCGAAATGATTGCCCCGAAGGTCCCCTGCCTCGTCGCGACCCGTTCGGAAAAGGGCGCGGTCGCCGATGCGGGCGGCGTCCGTGCGAGCGTCCCGGCAGAGCCGGTGGCGAAGGTGGTCGACACGACCGGGGCGGGCGATCAGTTCGCGGCCGGGTTCCTGTGCGGCTTCGCCCATGGCGAGGAGCTGGAGAAGTGCCTGAGGCGCGGCGCGATCGCGGCGGCCGAGGTGATCTCGCATTACGGCCCGCGGCCCGAAACCGACCTGCAGAAGCTGATGGCCGAGAAACTCTAGCCTCTCTTATTCACGGCGATGCGGTTGGGCGCCTCTCGGCGCGAGCTTGACGCCACTGCTGCGTGCGGCGGCGTAGAGCGGGCGTGCGGCACCGCTGGCGTCTGTTTCACCGCGCTGTGATCGATGGGCTTTTCTGGTTGAAGGACTTGGCTCGGGGTTTCTGCGGC
>Ga0208112_100637_pt1 | contig 23554 bp, 25 predicted proteins | sample HotLakConsoUCCLE_FD_184736 | JGI IMG/M metagenome (GOLD analysis project Ga0208112, IMG submission 184736) | Hypersaline microbial mat communities from Hot Lake, Washington, USA - Hot Lake Consortium UCC-LE (SPAdes) (version 2) ... | reverse complement strand
CGGCGGGATCGGCGGCGCGAGCGGGGGTGTCTCGCTCCGGTCCGAAGGGGGTCTTGTCGTCGCGGTCGCTCATCGCATCCACGCTCAGGCGATCTCGACCAGGACGTGGTCGGCGTGGGCCGCGGCGATGTTCGCGTCCCCGGTCTGCGCGGTGATCACCACCATCGCGCCCATCGCGGCGATGCTGGCGAGCGCGGCGTGGCCGAGCTTGCTGCTCCAGAACGCAGCCCCGGGCAGCGCTTTCGGATCGAACAGGCTCTTGTGCATCGGGCGATTCCTTCCGGTTCCTGCGTCCGGCCGGCCCCATGCCGCCGGTGTCGCAGTCTGTGCCCGAACCGATGCAATCGCCGTGCCAAACCCCGAATGTCCCGGAAATCCGGGAGTTTTCGAGATTCCTCATGAGGCGGCGTTGGTCCATATTGCCAAGCATTGGGATTTATCACTATGTTTCGGTCATGGAGCGCGAAAACCAGTTCATCGGCCAGTCCGGCGCCTTTCTCGACGCGGTCGAGCGGGCCTCCCGCGCCGCTGCGCTCAGCCGCCCCGTCCTCGTCATCGGCGAGCGCGGGACCGGCAAGGAACTGATCGCCGAACGCCTCCACCGCCTCTCGCCCCGTTGGGACGAGCCGCTGGTGACGATGAACTGCGCGGCGCTCCCCGAAACGCTGATCGAGGCCGAGCTGTTCGGCCACGAGGCCGGCGCCTTCACCGGTGCTACCAAGGCGCGCGCGGGAAGGTTCGAGGAAGCCGACAAGGGCACGCTGTTTCTCGACGAACTGGGCACGCTTTCGATGGGCGCGCAGGAACGCCTGCTGCGGGCGGTCGAATATGGCGAGGTCACGCGAATCGGGGCCTCGCGCCCGGTCCGGGTCGACGTCCGCATCGTCGCCGCGACCAATGACGATCTCCCCGCGCTCGCCGAGGCGGGCGAATTCCGCGCGGACCTGCTGGACCGGCTTTCCTTCGAGGTCATCACCCTGCCGCCGCTGCGCGTGCGCGAGGGCGACATCGGCGTGCTTGCGGAATATTTCGGGCGGCGCATGGCGGCGGAACTCGGATGGGCCGGCTGGCCCGGCTTCGCCCCGCACGTGATGGACCAGCTCGAGGATCATCCCTGGCCGGGCAATGTGCGCGAGCTTCGCAACGTGGTCGAGCGGGCGGTCTATCGCTGGGACGATCCCGCCATGCCGATCGCCCACGTCCAGTTCGACCCCTTCGAAAGCCCGTGGAAGCCGCGCACCCCCTCGCACCGGCGGAATGGCGAGGCCGCGCCCGCGTCGTCCGCGAACGTGCCCAAGGCGGGGGATTTCGCCGCCTCCGCCCCCTGTTTCGACGAGATCGAGGACCTGCGCGCCGCGGTCGACGCGCACGAGCGCGCGATCGTCGAGCACGCGCTGGGCAAGCACCGCTGGAACCAGCGCCAGACGGCCCGTGCGCTGGGGCTCAGCTATGACCAGCTGCGCCATTGCATCAAGAAGCACGGCCTGATGGAAAGCGAAGGCGCCGATTAGGCGGGCGTTGCCGGCGCGGGCGGTCAACCCTCTCCCAAGGATTTTTCGCCAGGATCCGGCGACACAGCACCGACCGGCGGAGCCCCCATGCGCCTGCTTTCCGACATGATCGACCAGCTTTCGTCCACCGTGCGCCTGATCGCGGGCCTCGTCACCCTCTGCGTGATGGGTTTCGGCGCGATGATGACCTTCGGGGTCTCCGTGGTCGCGCCGCAGGTGGCGGAGGACTTCGCCGAGCGCGCGCAGGCGCTCGCCCGGGACGGCTGGGGCTACGACGCCGGAACGGGCCTCGATGCGGCGCAAGGCTTTGGCCCCGATCCCGATTTCGCGCAGCGTCCCCGGGCGGGCCAGGAGGAGATCGGCGGCTGGGGCGACTAGTTCGCAGGCCGCGGGGCCCCGGCCGGCCCACCCGTGAACGTTCACCTTTTGCAAGGCCGATCATTCCGCTGTAGCTCCCGCCGGATAGGCCCGAAACAAGGGGGCGTGCCGAAACGAAGGCATCCCCCGCTCAACGGGTGGGCGAGCGATCGATGGCTGACCCCGATGACAGGAAAAATGGCGGCGGCGCGGGACCGCAAAAGGCCGGGCCCGCGGCGCGCCCGGACGCCTGTTCCTTCGAGGCGGCCTGGAACCGGAATTTCGAGGAGGAGCCCGGCGGCGGCGCGCCGGAGCGGCCGGCCGGGCTGGCGATCCCCAACACCGGGCGCCGCGCCGCGCCGAGGCTGCGCGTCAGCCTGCCCGCGCAGCTCATCTCGATCGAGGGCAACCAGCCCTGCGTCCTCATGAACCTGTCGCGGACCGGGGCGCAGGTCGCCTTGATCGATGCGGTCCGTCGCGGGGAGGGCGCGGTGCTGCGCTGCGCCTCGCTCGAGGTGTTCGGCGAGGTGATCCGCTCGGAATTCGGACTCAACGCTCTGCGCTTCGAGGAGGCGCTGAGCGATGACCAGGTGCTCGCCATCCGGCATTACTACGAAACTTTCGAGGACCGCGAGCGCCGCGCGCTGATCGACACCGCGCGCAAGTGGGTGACCGGCGACACGAGCGACGAACGCCCGTTCTGACGGCAGCGCCTCGGCGGGCGGGCCGCGCCGGTCCCGGGTGTTTTCACTAGGGGCCGGGCAAGGGGAATCTTCACGCGGCCGGACCCATGGCGCCCTGGATGCCCTCGATGCCACGCCCTATCGTCCACGCTCCCCGGACCGCTCCCGCCTCCGCACCTGCGCCGCGCCGGATCGGCGAAGCACCGCCGCGCACGGGACGCCGAGGCGCGGCGCGCCTGCGGCTCGGCATTCCGGCCCGGCTGGTGACGCTGCACGGGACGCTGGCCTGCGACCTCGTCGATCTTTCGCTGACCGGCGCGCGCGTCTGCTTCGGCGCAGGGCGCACGGCTCCGCTGGCCGAGGGCGACGGCGCGGTGTTGCGGGTCGGCGGGATCGATGCCTTCGGCCTCGTCGTGCGCTCCGGGGGAAGCACCGCCGCGCTCGCGTTCGAGGACGCGCTGGGCGAGGGCGACGTGCTCGCCGTGCGCGGCCATGCCGAGGGGCTCGAGCGCGAGGGCGCCCACACGCTGCGCCGCGCCGCGCACGCCTTCGTCAGCGGATCGCGCTAGGCCGACCGCGGCGGGCGCGCCTTTGCTCTTGCCAAACCGTCCGGCTGCGATTACGTCCGGCACATCCCGACATTGTCGAGACTCTGACGGGCTGGCGCCTCCGGGGGCCGGCAACAAACCGTTTTGTCATTACGCCGTGCTATCTTGCGCGCGACACGAAGGAAACCGATTGGCCGACATCGACCGCCTGACCGCGATCATCGAACCCGAGGCGAAGGCGCTCGGCTTCGATCTCGTGCGAGTGAAGATGATGCCGTCGGAGGCGGGTGACGGCGGGCAGGCGCTGCAGGTCATGGCCGAGGACCCGGCGACCGGCCAGCTCGTGATCGACCAGTGCGCGGCGCTTTCGCGGCGCATTTCCGACGCGATCGACGCGGCCGAGGAGCAGGGCGAGGTGCTGGTCGAAGGCGCCTACCACCTCGAGGTGTCGAGCCCCGGCATCGACCGCCCCCTGACCCGCACGAAGGATTTTTCCGACTGGGCCGGGCACGAGGCGCGGATCGTCATGGTCAAGAGCTTCGACGGCCAGCGCACCTACAAGGGCGAACTGGGCGGCATCGAGGGGGACGAGGTCCTCGTCACCGATGCGAAGGCGGGCGCGGTCCGCCTGCCGCGCCACCACATCCATTCCGCCAAGCTCGTCCTCACCGACGCGCTGATCGCGGCGACGCGGCCGCTCGATGCGAGCGGGGCGGACGAACTCATCGAAGAACCCGAAGAAGAGAAGGCAGACGACTGATGGCCAGTGCCATTTCCGCGAACAAGGCCGAACTGCTCGCGATCGCCAATGCGGTCGCCTCGGAGAAGATGATCGACAAGTCGATCGTCATCGAGGCAATGGAAGAGGCGATCCAGAAGAGCGCGCGCAACCGCTATGGCGCGGAAAACGACATCCGCGCCAAGCTCGACCCGCAGACCGGCGACCTCACCCTGTGGCGCGTCGTCGAGGTGGTCGAGGAGGTCGAGGACTATTTCAAGCAGGTCGATCTCAAGCAGGCCGAAAAGCTCCAGCCCGGCGCGCAGGTGGGCGATTTCATCGTCGACCCGCTGCCCCCTGTCGACCTTGGCCGGATCGACGCGCAGAGCGCCAAGCAGGTGATCTTCCAGAAGGTCCGCGATGCCGAGCGCGAGCGCCAGTACGAGGAATTCAAGGACCGCGCGGGCGAGATCATCACCGGCGTCATCAAGTCGGTCGAATTCGGCCACGTGATCGTCAATCTCGGCCGGGCCGAGGGCGTCATCCGGCGCGACCAGCAGATCCCGCGCGAGGCCGCCCGCGTGGGCGAGCGGGTGCGCGCGCTCATCACCAAGGTCGAGCGCAACAACCGCGGCCCGCAGATCTTCCTTTCCCGCGCCGCGCCCGATTTCATGCGCAAGCTGTTCGCGCAGGAAGTGCCCGAGATCTACGACGGCATCATCGAGATCAAGGCCGCTGCCCGCGACCCGGGTTCGCGCGCGAAGATCGGGGTCATCAGTTACGACAGCTCGATCGATCCGGTCGGCGCCTGCGTCGGGATGAAGGGCAGCCGCGTGCAGGCCGTCGTGCAGGAACTCCAGGGCGAGAAGATCGACATCATCCCGTGGTCGGAAGACACCGCGACCTTCGTCGTCAACGCGCTCCAGCCCGCGACGGTCGCGCGCGTCGTGCTCGACGAGGAGGAGGGCCGGATCGAGGTCGTGGTGCCCGATGACCAGCTCAGCCTCGCGATCGGCCGGCGCGGCCAGAACGTACGGCTCGCAAGCCAGCTGACCGGCCACCAGATCGACATCATGACCGAAGAGGAGGCCTCCGAGAAGCGCTCGAAGGAATTCGCCGAACGCTCCAAGATGTTCGAGGAGGAGCTCGACGTCGACGAGACGCTTTCGCAGCTGCTCGTCGCCGAAGGCTTCGCCGAGCTGGAAGAGGTCGCCTATGTCGAACTCGCCGAACTCGCGAGCATCGAGGGCTTCGACGAGGAACTCGCCGAGGAGCTCCAGAGCCGCGCGATCGAGGCGCTCGAACGGCAGGAGGAGGCGCATCGCGCCGCCCGCCGCGAACTCGGCGTCGAGGACGATCTTGCCGAGCTCCCGCATCTCACCGAAGCTATGCTGGTCACGCTGGGCAAGGCGGGGATCAAGACGCTGGACGACCTCGCCGACCTTGCCACCGACGAACTGATCGCGAAGAAGCGCGAGGCGCCGCGGCGCCGCGGCAATGACGCCAAGGCGCTCGGAGGCCCGCCGATGCGGCGCCCGCAGCGCGAACAGGACAAGGGCGGGGTGCTCGGCGAATACGGCCTCACCGAAGAGCAGGGCAACGAGATCATCATGGCCGCCCGCGCGCACTGGTTCGAGGACGAAGCGCCTGCCGCCGGCGAACCCGACAGCCAGGAGGCCGCCCATGCGGACTCCGAACAATGAGCGCCTGACGCACGACATCGACGAGGGCTCCGCCTCCCGCGCTAACGGGAGCGAGCGGCGCTGCATTCTCTCGGGGAAGAGCTTTCCGCGGGAGGACCTGCTGCGCCTTGCCATCGCGCCGCCGGACGCGGACGGGATCAGCCTCGTCCTGCCCGACCCTGGCGCGAAGGCGCCGGGGCGGGGCGCGTGGATCGCGCCCGACCGGGGAGCGCTTGAAAGGGCGCTTGCCGAGGGCCATCTCAAAAAGGCGCTGCTGCGCGCGTTCCGGGGGGCGAAGCTCACCATTCCGGAGGATCTTGCGGACCGGATCGAGGCCGCGCTCGCGCGCAGCCTGGCCGACCGGCTGGGGCTCGAACTGCGCGCCGGGCACGTGGTGCTCGGCTCCGCGCGGATCGAGGAGCAGGCCCGCAGCGGCCGGATCGCGTTGCTGTTCCACGCGCGCGACAGCAGCGAGGACGGGCGCAAGCGGCTCGACCAGGCCTGGCGCGTCGGGAGCGACGCGGAAGGCTCGGGATTGCGGGGCGAGGTCTTGCCACTGGACCGCGCCGCTCTGTCTGTGGCATTGGGCCGCGACAACGTGGTCCACCTGGGGATTTCCCATCCCCGTGGCCAGGAGGCTGGGGGTTCCTCGCCGGCTTCGCGGGTCGCCCATGCGGCCGCCCGCCTCTCGAACTACATGGCGGGCGCAGCGGGCCAATCCGGCACGCGGCAGATGGCCGCCGACACGGCCGGCGCACCGGGCGCCGGCGTTGATGATTTTGCGAAGGACTGACGAGCCAGAATGAGCGACGATAAAGAGAAACGCACCCGTAAGCCGCTGGGCCTGAAGCGCGCGGTCGATGCCGGCGAGGTCAAGCAGACCTTCAGCCACGGCCGCACCAACAAGGTCGCGGTCGAGGTGAAGCGGCGGCGCAAGCTCGTCAAGCCCGGCGAGACGGCGGCGCCCGCGCCGACCCCCGCGCCCGCCCCGGCCCCTGCCCCCGCGCCCGCGCCGAGCCCCGCGCCGGTCGCGAAGAAACCGGCCCCCGTATCCAAGGCGCCTCCCGGCGAGACCCCGCAGGAGCGCGTGAAGCGCCTCCAGCGCGAGGCCGAGGAAGAACGCCTGCGTTTCGCCGAGGAAGCGCGCAAGCGCGAGGACGAACAGGCGCGCAAGGCAGCCGAGGAGGAAAGGCGCCGCGCCGAGGAGAACCGCAAGGCCGAGGAAGAGGCCGAAAAGCGCGCCGCCGAGGAAGCGAAAAGGCAGGCCGAGGCCCCCGCCGAGGCCGAGGCTCCGACGTCCGCGGTGCCCGCAACCCCCGCCGCGGATCAGGGGCAGGCCCAGGAAAAGGCCGCGCCGGTCCCGGCCGCGCGCAAGTTCACGCCGGTCGCCCGGCCCGAACCCAAGAAGGCGGAAAAGAAGAAGAAGGAAGAAAAGCGCCCCGCACCTGCCACCGGCGGCAAGGACAAGCGCCGTTCGGGCAAGCTCACCGTCACCCGCGCGCTCAACGAGGACGAGGGCCGCCGCGCCCGCAGCCTCGCCGCGCTCAAGCGGGCGCGCGAAAAGGAGCGCCGGATGCAGGGCGGCGGCTCGGCCAAGCCGCGCGAGAAGCAGGTCCGCGACGTCGTCGTCCCCGAGGCGATCACGGTGCAGGAACTCGCCAACCGCATGGCCGAGAAGGGCGCGGACCTCGTCAAGGCGCTGTTCAACATGGGCATGATGGTGACGGTCAACCAGACCATCGACGCCGACACCGCCGAACTGCTGGTCGAGGAATTCGGCCACAACATCAAGCGCGTGTCCGAAGCCGACATCGACATCGACACCAGCACCGAGAAGGACCCCGAGGAAACGCTGCGCCCGCGTCCCCCGGTGGTGACTATCATGGGCCATGTCGACCACGGCAAGACCAGCCTGCTCGATGCCCTGCGCGGCACCGACGTGACCAAGGGCGAAGCCGGCGGCATCACCCAGCACATCGGCAGTTACCAGGTCACGACCAAGTCGAAGGACAAGATCACCTTCCTCGACACGCCCGGCCACGCGGCCTTCACCGAAATGCGCGCGCGCGGGGCCAACGTCACCGACATCGTCGTGCTGGTGGTGGCGGCCGATGACGGGATCATGCCGCAGACGATCGAGGCCATCAATCACACCAAGGCCGCGGGCGTTCCCATGATCGTCGCGATCAACAAGATCGACAAGGACGAGGCGCGCCCCGACAACGTGCGCAACCGCCTGCTCGAACACGAGGTGATCGTCGAGAAGCTGTCGGGCGACGTGCAGGATGTCGAGGTTTCGGCCAAGACCGGCGCGGGGCTCGACGACCTGCTCGACGCGATCGCGCTGCAGGCCGAACTGCTCGAACTCAAGGCCCGGCCCGACCGCCCGGCCGAGGCGACCGTGATCGAGGCGCAACTCGACAAGGGCCGCGGCCCCGTCGCCACCGTGCTGGTGACGCGCGGGACGCTGAAGCGCGGCGACACCTTCGTCGTCGGCACCGAAAGCGGCCGCGTGCGCGCGATCGTCGACGACAGCGGCAAGCAGATCAAGGAAGCCGGCCCCTCCATGCCGGTTGAGGTCCTCGGCCTCGGCGGCGTGCCCTCGGCCGGCGACCAGCTGACCGTGGTCGAGAACGAACAGCGCGCCCGCGAAGTGGCCCAGTACCGCAAGGAAAAGGCGACCGAAAAGCGCACCGCGCTGGCGCCGACCAATTTCGACACGATGTTCAACAACCTGAAGGCGAACGTCATCGAATGGCCGGTGCTGGTGAAGGCCGACGTGCAGGGCAGCGTCGAGGCAATCGTCAACGCGCTCCACAACATCTCGAACGACGAGATCAAGGTGCGCGTGCTGCACGCCGGCGTCGGCGCGATCACCGAGACGGACGTCTCGCTCGCGGCTGCCTCCAACGCCCCGATCATCGGCTTCAACGTGCGCCCCAACGCCAAGGCGCGCGACCTCGTCAAGCGCGACAACGTCAGGATGATGTATTACGATGTCATCTACCACCTGACCGAAGAGGTCGCGAAGGAGATGGCGGGCGAGCTTGGTCCCGAAAGGATCGAGACGGTCGTCGGCCGCGCCGAGGTCAAGCAGGTCTTCCCGGCGGGCAAGAAGGACAAGGCCGCTGGCCTCCTCGTGCTCGACGGGGCGATCCGCAAGGGCCTGTTCGCGCGTCTCACCCGCGACGACGTCATCGTCTCGGCGACCAGGATCGCCTCGCTCCGCCGGTTCAAGGACGACGTGGACGAAGTCCGCGCAGGCCTCGAATGCGGTGTGGTTCTGGAGGACACGAACGACATCAAGCCGGGCGACAACCTCGAGGTGTTCTCCGTAGAGGAGCGCGAGCGGACGCTGGAGTTCTAGGCTATTTTGGACGATTCCGTTGACTTTCGAATCCGTCGATATAGAACGGATCAGTGGAGATCAGGTATTCGCGGAGTGCTCAGCGCGCCTTGTTGAAATCGAACAAGCGCGTTCTGATCTCGGAAAAGATCCGTGCTCTGTCGAGTGATCCGTTTGCTTCAAATGCCAGCGTCACCCGCCTTCGAGGGCGCGAAGAATATCGCCTGAGAGTGCAGGACTGGCGCGTTATCTTCCGGCTTGAGGACGGGATCATCTGGATCGAGGATATTGGCCCGCGCGGTTCGATTTATGGAGGATAATGGCCGTGACAGTGCAAGCGATTGAAATTGCTGGCCAGAAAATGGTCATCCTGACGGCGGACGAGTTCGAGCGCTTGTCAGAGGCCGCAGAGCATTATGACGATATATGTGCTGCTGTCGCCGCGCGGAAGCGCGCTTCCAAGGGCGAAGAATACGTGCCTGCCGAAATAGTCGACCGCATATTGGAAGGCGAGAGTGCGCTCCGGGTTTGGCGAAAGTATCGAGGCATCACACAGCAGCAGTTGGGGAAAGCGATCGGTGTGACAGATTCGACGATCGCCAAGTTCGAGAACGGTAGAGCAGAAGGCAGCCCTGCTCAGTGGCAACGAATGGCGAAGCACCTCAATGTCGACTTGGAGGACATTCTCCCCGCGTTGCCCGAGACAGAATGAACGACATCAGCTACTTCCCCGAGGACCACGACACCTCGCCCCATTCCGCGTTGCTCGGCTCTCAATTCATGGGCTGGGACGAGGAAACGCAGACCGCGACCATGCGCTTTACCGTGCGCCGCGAGATGACCACCTGGCGCGGCGGGGTGCAGGGCGGGCTGGTCGCGGGCTATCTCGATGACGTGATGGGTTATGCCTATGTCGCCGCCACCGGGGGCGAGATGGCGCCGCTCAATCTCGACATCACCATGAGCCTCATCCGACTGATCCCCGAAGGCCCGCTGATCGGCAAGGGGCGCGTCGTGAAAGCGGGGCGCAAGGTCGTCTTCCTCGAGGCGGAGCTCCTGTCCGAGGACGGCAAGCTGATGGCCCGCGCGACCTCGACCGCAATCCCGACCCCGCGTCCGACGCCGGAATCGACGGGAATGGCGTGATGGCGAGGAAACAGGACTACACCGCCGAACAGCATTCGGTCCGCGTCCTCAAGGTGGGCGAGCGGGTGCGGCACATCCTGTCCGAACTCCTCGCCCGGCGCGAGGTGCATGACGAGACGGTGAGCGCGGCGAACATTTCCGTGACCGAGGTCCGCATGACTCCCGACCTGCGCCACGCGACGGCCTATGTGAAACCGCTGCTCGGCCAGGCCGAGGACGAGGTGGTGTCGGCGCTCAGGCAGAACACCGCCTTCCTCCAGCGCGAGGTGGCGAAGCGACTGGGCCTCAAGTTCGCGCCCAGGCTGAAGTTCCGCAAGGACGAGAGCTTCGCCGAGGCCGACCGGATCGAGGCGCTGCTGCGCGATCCCAAGGTCGCGCGGGACCTCGACGGCGACGAGGAGGAATAGAGCGCCTGGAAGAGCCCGGGTCCCCGCCTTCGCCGGGACGCGGGCCGGGCTTCAGCGCGGCACCATCCGCGCGCGCAGTTCGATGTCGACCTTGTTTCCGACGATCAGGGGGAAGCTGGTCATCCCGTAATCGCGCCGGTCGATCGTCGTGCGGCCGGTGAAGCTGATCGGCTGGCCCACCGCTTCGGCCGGCGGGGTTTCGAAAGTCACCTTCAGCACCTGCGGCCGGCTCACCCCGCGTGCGGTCAGTTCCCCGTCGAGCGTGCCTTCGCGCGGGTTCGTCAGCTTGAGCGCGCGCCCGACGAAACGAATCTCGGGATAGCGCTCCACCCAGAAGAACTTCTCGCCCCTCAGCCGCCGCAGAGTCACGCGGTCGGGCGCCTCGATCGCTTCGGCATCGAAGGTCACGTCGATCACCGCGCGTTCGGGCGCGTCGGGGACGATGGTGACCGCGCCCTCCATCCTCGGAAAGCGCGCGGTCTTGCTGGCGAGGCCGAAGAAGGGGACGCGGGCGGACACGTTGCTCGCATTGGCATCGAGCCGGTAGTCGAGCGCGCCCGAGCCCGGCTGCTGCGCCAATGCCGCAAGCCCCGCGAACAATGCGAGAAGCGGCAGCAGCAGGAGGCGGATCGCTTGCATTCGACGGGCGTCCCTTCGCGAACCCAACCCGTGATGGCACAAAAGGTTTCGCCGGGGAATGCTGGCCTCGCCCGGCTGGTGCGATCCCGGCTCCCCCGCTAGGACCAGATCGCGCACGGGAGGGCGGTTTGGCCAAGCTCTATTTCTACTATTCGAGCATGAACGCGGGCAAGTCATCGAGCCTGCTGCAGGCCGATTTCAATTACCGCGAGCGGGGAATGAACACGATGCTGTGGACCGCCGCGCTCGACACGCGTTCCGAGGGGATGATCCGCAGCCGCATCGGGCTCGAGGCCGAAGCGCATCGTTTCGGACCTGCGACCGATCTCCATGACGCCGTCGCCGTCGCGCACGAGAACGAGGGCGAGAACGCGTTCGGGGAGCGGGGGATCGACTGCGTGCTCGTGGACGAGGCGCAGTTCCTGACCCCTGCCCAGGTCTGGCAGCTCGCCCGGCTGTGCGACGAGGCCGGGATCCCGGTCCTTTGCTACGGACTCAGGACCGATTTCCGCGGCGAACTCTTCCCCGGCTCGGCCATTCTGCTGGGCATTGCCGATGCGCTCGTCGAACTAAAGGCCGTGTGCCATTGCGGGCGCAAGGCGACGATGAACCTGCGCGTCGATGCGGCGGGCGAGCCGATCCGCGAGGGTGAGCAGACCGCGATCGGCGGCAACGAAAGCTACGTCGCGCTGTGCCGGCGGCATTTTTCGCAGGCCCTCGCGCGCTAGGCGTATGGCGCGCAGGTCCCGCGATGCCTATCTGATCCGTCATGGAAGACACCGTCACGCTCGTTCTCCTGCTCGTCCCCTGCCTCATCGTCGCGATCGTGTTCCACGAAGTCGCGCATGGCTACGTGGCGAAGCTGCTGGGCGATCCCACCGCGAGCGAGCGCGGGCGGCTGACGCTCAACCCCATTCGCCATGTCGATCCGGTGGGCACGCTGCTCGTGCCGGGCGCGCTCTTGCTCGCCGGGGCGCCCGCCTTCGGCTGGGCCAAGCCGGTCCCGGTCAACCAGTATCGCCTGAAAAACCCGCGCTACGGAATGATGGCGGTCGCGCTGGCGGGGCCGGCTAGCAATTTCGTGCTCGCCGCGCTCGGCGCGGTCCTGATCGGCGTGCTGAGCGCGATCAACGGGGCGAGCATCCTGGTCGAGGGCAACGTGCTGGGCACGGTGCTGACCCTGTTCCTCCTCATCAACATCTTCCTCGGCCTGTTCAACCTGCTGCCGATCCCGCCCTTCGACGGGTCGCACATCGTCGGCGGGCTGCTGCCCGACCGGCTGCGCTTCTACTGGGCACGGCTGCAGCAGGTGGGGATCGTCCTGCTGCTGGGCGTGATCGCCTATAGCTGGTTCTTCGGGACCGGCTGGCTCGAGGCGCTGCTGCTGCCGCCGCTGGGGATCGCGATGGGGCTGTTCCTGCACCTCGCCGACATCGTGTCGGGGCTCTAGCCGCGCTGCTCGAACCAGCGGGCGACGCGCTCCTGCGCCGCCGGGTCGAGGTGCAGGAAGAGCTTTGAGCGGCGTTTCAGCACGTCTTCGGCGGTGCGGGCGAATTCGTGCGCCACGAGGTATTCGAGCTCCGCCGCGTAGAGATCGCCGCCCATGCGCTGCCCGAGATCGTTCGTGCCCCCGGCATCGCCGATCACGGCGTCCATCCGCGTGCCATAGGCGCGCGCGAGCCGCCGCACGGTGGCAGGGGCGAGGAAGGGATGGCGCCGCGCCTGTTCGCTAACGAAATCCTCGAAGCGCGCGGGGTCGATATCGCCGCCGGGAAGCGCCGCGCGCGCGGTCCATTCCCGCCCGCCGATGCCCAGTTCCTCAAGCGCGTGTTCGGCGAGCTTGCGATAGGTCGTGATCTTGCCGCCGAAGATCGAGAGCAGGGGAGGGCCGCCGCCGGTTTCGCCGCGGTCGAGCTCGAACTGGTAGTCGCGCGTCACGGTCGAATTCTCGGCCGAACGGTCGTCGTAGAGCGGGCGTACCCCCGCATAGGAGCCGACCGCGTCATCGGGCGACACGTCGCGGGCGAGATATTCGTTCGCCGCATCGCACAGGTAGCGCGCTTCCTCGGCGCTGATTGCGATTTCCGCCGGGTCACCCTCGAAGCTCACGTCCGTGGTTCCGATTAGGGTGAAGTCGCGCTCGTAGGGGATGGCGAAGATGATCCGGCCGTCGCGGTTCTGGAAGATGTAGCAATGCTCGCCCTCGAACAGCCGCGGGAAGATCAGGTGGCTGCCCTTGACCAGGCGCAGCTTCGCGTGCCGCTCCTGCGGCAGGGCGCGGTCGAGCAGCCGGTCGACCCACGGCCCCGCGGCGTTGACCACGCGGTCGGCGGTGACGGTGCTTTCCGCGCCCCCATGCGCGAGCCGCGCGGTCCAGCGATCCGCACCGCGTTCGAGGGCGATGCATTCGGTGCGGGTGCGGATCGAAGCCCCGCGCGCGGCCGCGTCCATGCAGTTGAGCACGACGAGGCGGGAATCCTCGACCCAGCAATCCGAATATTCGAAGCCGCGCCTGAGGCGCTGTTCGAGGATCGCGCCATGCGGGGGCTTTCTGAGGTCGACGCTGCGGGTCGGCGCCAGCAGCTTGCGCCCGCCGAGGTGGTCGTAGAGGAACAGGCCGAGGCGCAGCATCCATTTCGGCCTCAGCCCTTCGTCATGCGGCAGGACGAAGCGCAGCGGCCAGATGATGTGCGGCGCGATGGCGAGCAGCCGCTCGCGCTCCCTCAGGCTTTCGCGCACCAGCCGGAATTCGTAGTGTTCGAGATACCTGAGGCCCCCGTGGACAAGCTTGGTCGAGGCCGACGAGGTGTGGCTCGCAAGATCGTCCTTCTCGACGAGGCAGACCGCAAGGCCGCGCCCGGCCGCGTCGCGCGCGATGCCGGCCCCGTTTATCCCGCCGCCGATGATGAGGAGGTCGAAATGATCGGTTTCGCCCGAATCCATGGTGATGAAACTTGGCGGTTCCGTCCCGCTTTGGCTAGGGGGCGCGGATGACGGACGCTTCCAAACCCGCTCTCCACGGCTGGCTGGTGCTCGACAAGCCGCGCGGCTTGGGCTCGACGCAGGCGGTCGGGATGGTCAAGCGGCTGATGCGCGAAGGCGGTCATGCGAGGACCAAGGTCGGGCACGGCGGCACGCTCGACCCGCTGGCCGAGGGCGTGCTGCCGATCGCGCTGGGCGAGGCGACCAAGCTTGCCGGGCGGATGCTCGATGCGAGCAAGGTTTACGATTTCACGATCCGGTTCGGGGCCGAGACCGACACGCTCGATTCCGAGGGCGAGGTGCTCCACCGGAGCGACCGGTTCCCGCCGCTCGCCGCGATCGCGGGTGTGCTCGATCATTTCACCGGAGAGATCGAACAGCTCCCCCCGGCCTATTCGGCGCTCAAGGTCGATGGAAAGCGCGCCTATGACCGGGCGAGGGCGGGCGAGGAATTCCGGCTCGAACCGCGCCGCGTGACGGTGCATTCGCTGGATTTCGCGGGCGGGGCGGGGCGCAGCGGCGGCGAGGACAGGGCGCTCGGATCGAGCTTCCAGAACGAAGGCGGGCGGCCCGATCCCTTTTCGGCGTCGGCCCCGCTCGAAGTCGCCGAAACGGTCACCCTCACCGCCCATGTCTCCAAGGGCACCTATATCCGCAGCCTCGCCCGCGACATCGCGCTTGCCCTTGGAACGCGCGGTCATGTCACCTACCTGCGCCGCACGAAGGCCGGCCCGTTCCGCGAGGAACAGGCGATTTCGCTGGACTTTGCCGCCCGAAGCGGTAATGGGCCGCCACTTCAAGACCTCATCCTGCCGCTGGAGGCGGGGCTGGACGACATCCCGGCCCTGACCCTCGATCCGGAGAGCGCGCGGGCGGTCCGCCAGGGCCGGGTCCTTTCCGGGATGCCCCAATCATCCGGGCTCCATCTGGCGAAGCTGGGCACCGTCCCGGTCGCGCTGGTGGAAATCTCGGATGGGACGGCAAAGGTCGTCAGGGGCTTCAACCTTCCCGATGTCGCTGAGTAGAAAGAGAAATCGAATGTCGGTGACCGCCGAAAAGAAGCAGGAAATCATTTCCGACAACGCCCGTGATCCCAAGGACACCGGCAGCCCCGAAGTGCAGGTCGCGATCCTCACCGAGCGCATCCGCAACCTCACCGAGCACTTCAAGGATCACCACAAGGACAACCATTCGCGCCGCGGCCTGCTGATGATGGTCAACAAGCGTCGCACGCTGCTCGCCTACCTGAAGAAGAAGGACGTCGAGCGGTACAACGCCCTGATCCAGAAGCTGGGTCTCAGAAAATAACCCATTCAGGAACGGCTCCCCGCGGGGAGCCGTTTCGCTATCCAGACGCGGCATATTCCGTTATGGAAGGCCGCGCCCCGCCCGCAAGGATGCAGGCGGGCGGCACCGCGCCCCCCGGGCGCGCGACACTTTCGGCTTTCCTTCGCAATTCGGTGAAGGGGCTAAAGGGGCGAAACCGGCCCCACACCGGACCGGGACGGCAATCTTCCCCGGCAAAAGAGGCCCCGCTACGCAATAGGGCGCAGCGGGTTCAGCAAGGAATCCAAATGTTCGACACGAAAACCGTATCGCTGGAGTGGGGCGGCAAAACCCTCACTCTGGAAACCGGCCGCATTGCCCGTCAGGCCGACGGCGCCGTGCTGGCCACTTATGGCGAGACCGTGGTGCTGTGCGCCGTTACCGCCGCCAAGAGCGTCAAGGAAGGCCAGGACTTCTTCCCGCTCACCGTCCACTACCAGGAAAAATTCTCGGCCGCGGGCCGCATCCCGGGCGGCTTCTTCAAGCGCGAGGCGCGCCCGACGGAGAAGGAAACGCTCACCTCCCGCCTGATCGACCGCCCGGTGCGGCCGCTCTTCCCGGAGGGCTTCCACAACGAGATCAACGTGATCGCGCAGGTCCTCAGCTATGATGGCGAGACCGAGCCCGACATCGTCGCGATGATCGCCGCCAGCGCCGCGCTGACCCTGTCGGGCCTGCCCTTCATGGGCCCGATCGGCGCCGCGCGCGTCGGCTTCACCACCGACGGCGAATATGTCCTCAATCCGAGCGTGTCGGACGCGCTGGGCGAGAACGGCCGGCTCGATCTGGTCGTCGCCGCGACGCAGGACGCGGTGATGATGGTCGAATCCGAAGCCAAGGAGCTGACCGAGGAGGAAATGCTCGGTGCCGTGATGTTCGCGCACGACGAATGCAAGAAGGTGGTCGGCGCGATCATCGACCTCGCCGAACAGGCCGCCAAGGATCCGTGGGAACTCGATCCGGTCGAGGACAAGTCGGCGAAGATGGACAGGCTTCGCAGCGTCATCGGCGCGGACCTCGAGGCCGCCTACAAGCTCACCAACAAGGCGCAGCGCCACGACGCGGTCAACGCCGCGCGCGAAAAGGCGCGCGAAGCCTTCGCCGACCTCGCCGAGAGCGATCCGGCCGAATATCTCGCCACGCTCAAGCTCGTGAAGAAGCTCGAAAGCGAGGTCGTGCGCGGCTCGATCCTCAAGGACGGGACCCGCATCGACGGGCGCGGGCTCGACCAGGTCCGCCCGATCGAGGCGATGGTCGGCCTTCTGCCGCGCACCCATGGCTCGGCGCTGTTCACCAGGGGCGAGACCCAGGCGATCTGCACCACCACGCTCGGCACCAAGGACGCCGAGCAGATGATCGACGGGCTTGAGGGGCTGAGCTACTCGAACTTCATGCTGCACTACAACTTCCCGCCCTATTCGGTCGGCGAAGTGGGCCGCTTCGGCTTTACCGGGAGGCGGGAGATCGGCCACGGCAAGCTAGCCTGGCGCGCGCTGCACCCGGTCATGCCGAGCGCGGAGGAGTTTCCCTACACGATCCGCGTGCTCTCCGACATCACCGAATCGAACGGCTCGTCCTCGATGGCGACCGTCTGCGGCGGCTGCCTGTCGATGATGGATGCGGGGGTTCCGATCAAGCGTCCGGTTTCGGGTATCGCCATGGGCCTGATCCTCGAAGGCGACAAGTTCGCGGTGCTGTCCGACATCCTGGGTGACGAGGACCATCTCGGCGACATGGACTTCAAGGTGGCGGGCTCCGAAAACGGGATCACCTCGCTCCAGATGGACATCAAGGTCGCAGGGATCACCCGCGAGATCATGGAAAAGGCGCTCGAACAGGCCAAGGCTGGCCGCGCGCACATCCTCGGCGAGATGACCAAGGCGCTGGGTTCCGCCCGCGGCGAGGTTTCCCGGCACGCGCCGCGGATCGAGACGATGCAGATCGACAAGTCGAAGATCCGCGACGTCATCGGCACGGGCGGCAAGGTCATCCGCGAGATCGTCGCGGAAACCGGAGCCAAGGTCGACATCGACGACGAGGGCGTGATCAAGATCTCGTCCAGCAATCTCGACGAGATCGAGGCGGCGAGGAACTGGATCCTCGGCATCGTCGAGGAGCCGGAAGTCGGCAAGATCTACTCGGGCAAGGTCGTCAACATCGTCGATTTCGGCGCCTTCGTGAACTTCATGGGCGGCAAGGACGGGCTCGTCCACGTTTCCGAAATGAGGAACGAGCGCGTCGAGAAGCCGACCGATGTCGTCTCCGAAGGCCAGGACGTGAAGGTCAAGGTGCTCGAGATCGACCAGCGCGGCAAGGTCCGCCTGTCGATGCGGGTGGTCGACCAGGACACCGGCGAGGAGCTCGAGGACACGCGGCCCCCCCGTGAACCGCGCGGCGATCGCGGTGGCGACAAGCCCCGCGGCGATCGCGGCGATCGCGGCGGACGCGGCGGTGACCGGGGCGGCGATCGTCGCGGCGGTCGCGGGCGCGGCGGCCCGCGCGGCGGCAATCGCGACGAGGGCGGCAGCGCCCCGGCCGCGATGCCCGACTTCCTCAAGGACTGACCGGGCGGAGTCCCCGCGCAGGCGGGGACCTCGTTCGGCCGAGCGCCTGCACGCTTGAGGCTCCTGCCTTGGCGGGAGCTCACGGAACACTCGGAAGGGCCGCCCGCCGCAAGGCCGGGCGGCCCTTTCGCCTCTGAACGGAAGCACCATGCTCGAACGCAAGACCATCGCCGCGGCCGCCATTCCGGGCGGCGAGGAGGAGCTGACCCTCGTCAGCCACGGGCGCGACTTCATCATCATGCTGGGCCGGGGCGAATTGATGGGCACCCGGATGCAATTTTCCGAGGAACAGCTCGCCGTGCTGACCCTGGCCGAACTCGCCGCGCGGGCCCCGCGCGTGCTCATCGGCGGCTACGGCATGGGCTTCACCTACCGCGCCGCCCTGTCGAAACTGCCCGCAGGCGGCATCGTGCGCGTTGCCGAGATCGTGCCCGAAATCCTCGACTGGGCCAAAGGGCCGCTCGCGCACCTCACCGGCGACAGCCTCGAGGACCCGCGCGGCGATATCCGCATCTGCGATGTCGCGGCGCTGATCGACGATGCCAATGACGGCACTTGCGAGAAATACGACGCGATCCTGCTCGACGTCGACAACGGCCCCGACGGGATCGTGCGCGACGGCAACGACCGGCTCTATTCGCGCACCGGCCTCGGCAAGGCGCGCGATGCGCTGCGTCCCGGCGGCGTGCTCGCGATCTGGTCCGCGGCGCCCGACCACAGGTTCACCCGTCGGCTGAAGGAAGCGGGCTTTGCCGTCGAGGCGCGCGAGGTGCGCGCCCGCCCCAACAACAAGGGGCCGCGCCACACGATCTGGTTCGCACGCAAGGGCTAGCTTCGCGCGGCGCTCAGAAATCGTAGATGATCGTCACCCTGCTGAGCGTGTCCGTCCTGACCGCGCCCGCGGGCGGATCGGTATCGTGCTCGACCGTGTAGGACAGGCGCAGCGACAGGTCGCCGGCGATGCTCGCGACGAGGCCGCTGTCCGAAACGAAGGTCGAGGAGCCCGACTGGACGAAGGCGCTCGCATCCTGCGTGACCGTCACCGTGTCGAGCAACCGCCAATCGAAATCGAGCGCGGCGAGGCCGGCGAGATCGCTGCGGCTCCCCCCGGCAACGAATTCGGTGCGCCGCCATGCCGGACCCGCCTTCACCGAAAGCGTCATGTCCTCGCCCGTGAGCACGTCGTAGCCGAGGCCGCCCGAGACCGCATAGCGCGCCGAAAAGCCCTGAAAGCGGTCGCGTTCGTATTGCGCGAGGCCATAGGCGTAGAGGCGGTCCGAGATCGTCCAGTTTGGCTCGTAGGCGGCGAAGTACTGTTCGCGCGTGACGACGCCTTCGGTCTCCTGGTAATCGGCGCGGCCCGACAGCTTGTGCCGCCACCTGATCCCATCGCGCAGCAGCGAGAGGCCCGCGGTGATGCCGGTGTTCGACGCATTGCCGGTGGAGCGGAACGCGCCGAATTCGCCCTTGCCGCTCCAGTTCCCGAACAGGCCCGCCTGGCGGATGCGTTCTTCCTCGCTGGCGGCCTCGGCCTCGGCGGCAGCGGCGAGATCGGTTTCGTATGCGGCGAGGATCGCGTCGACCTCGGCCGCGTCGTCGGGATTGGTCGCGCGGGCGAGTTCGAGCACGGTCCGCACCTTCGCCTCGTCCCCGGTCTCGATCGCCGCGTCGATCATCGCGCGCACCGGCGCGGGCAGTCCGGCGAGGGCGGGGGCGGGCAGGGCGGCTGTCGCGAGGGCGGCGAGCGGAAGCAGGGGGAAGCGGGTCAATTCACGCCCCCGCGCCACCCGCAAGGCTCATCGCCATGGGGCCGACGTAATCCATCTTGCCGAGCTTCACGCCCTTCATCCTCAGGATCCCGTAGAAGGTCGCGGCGTGGAACTGGAAATTGACCTGGTGGAAGCCCAGCAGGAACTGCGATACCGTGCCTTCCATCAGCCGCTGGCCGCCCATGACGAAGGCCACGGGCTGGTCCGCGATCCGTTCGAGATCGTCCTCGTCCACCCCGCTGAGCGCCGCGCGCGCCTCGTCCACCATCGCGCGCATCGCGTCCCAGCTTTCGGGCCGGGTGGTGAAATCCGGGGTGAACTCGCCCGTCGGCATCAGGCCGAGCGCATAGCCCGAATGGACCCAGCAGGCGCGCACGTGCCAGGGCAGCGGCCACATGTCGGGTGCGAGCGCGGCGCCGATGAGGTCCGCGTCGTCAAGCCCTTCGGCCCGCACATGGGCTTCGGCCCGGTCGATCACGTTTCGCATTCCGCCGAGCAATTGCTCGGCAGTCGGCACGAAGGCTGCGTGGAGCGTGAGCGGCATCGATTCCCCCCCGTTCGCCCGATGCGGGCGTTCAGGCCCTGTCCTTAGCGAGGGGAACCGGCCCATGCCACCCCGAAGCGACCCGTGCCGGGGCGGCCCGGCACGCCGTGCTTACCGCACGCGGGGGCCGCCGAAGGGCAGCGGGGGAGGGGGTTTGCGCGCGCCGCGCGGCAGCTGCGCCTGATAGGCCCGCCCGCAATGCTCGACGCAATAGGGAAAGCCGGGGTTCACCGGCTCGCCGCAGAAGTGGAAATCCGGTTCGCCCGGATGGCCCATCGGCCAGCGGCAGACCTTGTCGGACAGGTCGAGCAGGCTCGTCTTGTCGGCGATCTCGGGGCTCGGCTTGGCCGGGACGAGCCGGCGCGGCGGGGCGGGCGGGATCGGGGCCTGCTGGTCGCCCGGACCCTGCCGCAGGAAGCCGCCGGGTCCGACCGAGACGATCTTGGGCAGGTTCTGTTCCTTGGGGGTTTCGCCCGCATCACCGGCCGTGCCCGGATCGGGGCGGGCGGGGGCGTCCTTCGCGGCGGGCGGTGCGCTCGCGCTCTCGCGCGCGGGTTCGGGCGTCGCCGGGGCGGCAGTTTCGGCCCGTGCCTGCGGCCGGGCGGGCGCGGCGTCCTGCTTCTTGGCGGGGGCGGGCTTGGCGGCGGGCTTCTTGGGTGCGGGCTTCTTCTTGTCGTTCGCCTTGACCGGCGAGGGACGCGACTTGAGCCCGAGACGATGCGCCTTGCCGATCACCGCGTTGCGGCTGACACCGCCCAGTTCCTCGGCGATCTGGCTCGCGGTGGCACCGCTTTCCCACATTTTCCTGAGCGTCGCGATGCGCTCGTCAGTCCAGCTCATAGATGTTCCAACTCGTTCCTGATGCTCGCGCCACTCGCCCGCAAGGGCCGGCGCGGGAGTTGCCAGCGCATCGGCGAAGCCCTAGGCGCTGCGTCATGGCCGATCAAGCATCCACCACGCAGCGAGCCGCGACGCCGCCCGGCGTTGCCCCCGCACTTGCCGAAACCGGTCGGGGCACCCGGTTCACCCCGCGCGGGCACCCGGTCATCACCGGGATCAACCGCGTCGGGCTTTACAGCCTTTATATTAAGGAGGTCCGCCGGTTTCTCAAGGTCCAGACCCAGACGATCTGGGCTCCGGCAGTCACGACGCTGCTGTTTCTCGTCATCTTTTCGGTCGCGCTGGGCCGCGAGGGGCGGGAAGTGCTCGGCGTACCCTTCGCGAGCTTCGTCGCGCCGGGGCTGATCGTCATGGGGATGATGCAGAACGCTTTCGCCAATTCCTCCTTCTCGCTGCTCTCCGGCAAGATCCAGGGGACGATCATCGACCTCCTCATGCCGCCGCTTTCGCCGGGGGAACTGATGGCGGGGATCGTCGCGGCGGCGGTGACGCGGGCGATCGCGGTGGGATGCACCGTGGCGCTGGCGATGGTGCTGTGGCCGGGCGTGACGCTCCATCTCGCGCATGTCTGGGCGATCGCGTGGTTCGGGCTGATGGGATCGGTGATGCTGGCGCTGTTCGGGCTTGCGACCTCGATCTGGGCGGAGAAATTCGACCACAATGCCGCGATCACCAATTTCGTGATCGCCCCGCTCTCGCTGCTGTCGGGGACGTTCTACGTGATCGAGAACCTCGCGCCCGCCTTCCAGGCGGTGAGCCGGGCGAACCCCTTCTTCTACGTGATCTCGGGCTTTCGCTACGGTTTCCTCGGCGAAAGCGATATCGGCCCGGCCAGCGCCGTCGCCTGGGCGGCGGCGGGCATCGGGGCCTTCAACCTCGTCCTCGCGCTGATCGTCTATGCCGTCCTGCGGAGCGGCTGGAAGCTGAAGAGCTAGGGGTTCGCCCCGATAGGCCGCGCCGGAACGGGCCGCAGGCCGGCCCGCAGCGGGCCGGGCACAATGGCGGCGCGCACGGCGCCGCCACGAAGATCAATGGGTCAGCGAGCGCCTCATCCGGTAACGACCGTCCTTGAAGCCTTCGAACAATTGCGGCACCGTCGGATGGTCGATCGGGCCGCCGGCCTGATCAGCGACGAGGTTGCCCTGGCTGACATAGGCGACATAGCTCGAATCGTCGTTTTCGGCGAGAAGGTGGTAGAAGGGCTGGTCGCGATCGGGCCGGATGTCCTCGGGGATCGACTGGTACCATTCCTCGGAATTGGCGAAGACCGGGTCGATGTCGAAGATCACCCCGCGAAAGTTGAACAGCCTGTGGCGGACCACGTCGCCGATGCCGAAGCGGGTGCGGGTTTCAAGCGGGGCGTAGATCGTTCGCCCGGCCTGCGTCGAGAAGAACTGTGCACGTTCCATAATGCGAAGGATATGGGTCCTGGCGGGAACATGGCAAGGTGCCCGGGTGCTGCAGGTGCGAGATATAACCCGATTTTGTGGATGATCGGGACTTGGCAAGGCCGGGACCATGGGCTAACGGGCGCGCTTCCGGCGGCCCCTGCCAGCGTTTTCGACCGAACCATGGGGGCGAATCGGGGCTCGGCGCAATTCGGAGCGGGTCGTCCCGCACCATGCGCCCGCAGCAGCAGTCGGAGAGGTGCCGGAGTGGTCGAACGGGGCGGTCTCGAAAACCGTTGTGCTCTCACGAGTACCGAGGGTTCGAATCCCTCCCTCTCCGCCACTTGCCCCTGCGAAAGCGTTCTCCCGATCCGGCTGCGGCCGGATTTTTTCGTTGTTTTCGAGGGTTATGCGGGTGGGGCTGAGCACCGGTCCCGGCGCCGGGGGGCTCGGAAGCGGTCTCTCAGCGCCGATATTCTCCGGACCTCATGACTGCGCCAATTTGGTCAATTTCTTGCAAAGCTCTGTAACCAAAGAACTTTCCTAACCGGCAACCTGAACACTTCGACAGTAGTCGCGTTCGCTGAGATGGACCCGGAGTCGAACTGTTTGGTAGCCTATGTCGGCGGAATAATCACAAGCCATGCCACAAACAACATGGCCCCGATCGTCATGCAACCAGACTCTCGACCTCATCGCAAAGGTAGTCGAGTGCCGTGTCTTCACCTCGACTATCAAGCATAGAGAACACCTCGGGCAAGCCTGCGTGGGCGTAGGCGTTCGCGATCCGCATCATCTCCGAAGGAGAGTCAATTACAGCTACATCATCTTTCTCCGAAATCGCGAGCAACGTCAAAGCCGTAGGCCGCCAAGGGTCGGACCCAAGAACGACGCCCTCAGCCGCCTTATAAGTCCTGCCCGTAGGCCCGGTCGGTCTAACCTCTCTTATTCACGGCGATGCGGTTGGGCGCCTCTCGGCGCGAGCTTGACGCCACTGCTGCGTGCGGCGGCGTAGAGCGGGCGTGCGGCACCGCTGGCGTCTGT
>Ga0208112_100619_pt1 | contig 24405 bp, 23 predicted proteins | sample HotLakConsoUCCLE_FD_184736 | JGI IMG/M metagenome (GOLD analysis project Ga0208112, IMG submission 184736) | Hypersaline microbial mat communities from Hot Lake, Washington, USA - Hot Lake Consortium UCC-LE (SPAdes) (version 2) ... | reverse complement strand
TCGAGGCGGCCGGACTCGTCGACACGTTGAAAAGCCCCGGGCCGTTCACCGTCTTCGCGCCGACCAACGAGGCCTTCGCCAAACTGCCCGACGGCACGGTCGAGACGCTGCTGCAACCCGAGAACCGCGACCAGCTGATCGCCGTGCTGACTTATCATGTGGTGCCCGGCGCGGTCACCTCTGACCAACTTGCGGGCAAGCGCCTGAGCGCCACGACCGTCCAGGGGCAGGATTTGCACATCGACGCGCGCGGGGATGGCGTTCATGTGAACCGCGCAAGGGTCACGGAGGCGGACATCACGGCCTCCAACGGCGTGATTCACCGGATCGATTCGGTGCTCCTGCCGGATTAAGTCCTTGTGCGGGGGCGGGATTGTTTCCCGGCCCCGCAACAATCCGGGCGCTCCCCTGCCTGACCTGCCCCGAAAAAGCCCGGTTTTCACCAAAAATTTTGCACATCCCCCGCAGCCCCGGCTAGCCTTCCCGGAGATGATCTGCATCCGTCCGGCAAGCTGCCATTTGCCGCCGAACCACACGGGGGAAACACCATGACCGATACCGTTCTCGGAACCTCGGGCGACGACAGCCTGTCGGGAACCGACACCGCCGATGCCATCTGGCTGCTCGAAGGCAACGACACGTATTCCGGGGGCAACGGAGCGGACGAGATCCTGGGCGGCGCGGGCGACGACTCGCTTCTCGGCAACAATGGCGGCGACCTGATCGATGGCGGCGACGGCGACGATTACATCGTCGGCGCCTGCGGGCATGACACCCTGACCGGCGCGCTGGGGATGGACTTCCTCATGGGCGGCAATGCCGACGACTGGGTCGACGGTGGCGAGGGCAACGACACGGTCTCGGGCGGCAACAACGACGACACCGTGCTGGGCGGGCTGGGCGACGACGAGGTGCACGGCAACCAGGGCAATGACGACCTGCGCGGCGGCGAGGGCAACGATCTGATCATAGGCGGCAAGGGCGACGACCTGCTGAGCGGCGGGCTGGGCGCGGACATCTTCGTGGTGGATGGCTGGCAGACCGGGCACGACACCATCACCGATTTCGAGGACGGGATCGACCGGATCGACCTGACCACCATCGTCGTCTCCGACCTGTCCCAGATCGGGATCGAGGCCGATGGCGACGACGTTCTGTTGCTGCTGCCCAACGGGAACACGATGCGGATCGAGGGGATCGACCTCGCCGCGATCGACCCGAGCGACTTCATCCTTGCCGCCGCGCCCGACCCGCTGGAGACCACCGAGGGTGGCGACAACATCACCGGGACCGACGCGGACGACACGATCGACGCCGGCGACGGGTCGGACGTGGTGTTCGGCGGGCTGGGCGACGACCAGATCAGCGGCGGCAACGGCGAGGACAAGCTGCATGGCGGGGATGGCAACGACACGCTGGATGGCGGATCGGGCGATGACCAGCTGCGCGGCGACGCGGGCGACGACGTGCTGACCGGCGATGCCGGCAACGACCTGCTGATCGCGGGGGACGGCAACGACACCGCCGATGGCGGCAACCGGAACGACCGGATCTTCGGCGGCACCGGCGACGATCTTCTGATCGGCGCCAACGGCAATGACCGGCTCTACGGCGAGGATGGCAACGACGTGCTGGAAGGCGGCGCCGGCAAGGACCAGATGGATGGCGGCGATGGCCTCGACATCCTCCTGGGCGGTTGGAACGACGACCTGATGACCGGCGGCGAAGGCGCGGACGTGTTCATCTTCGAGGAGCGGATGGGCTTCGACACCATCACCGATTTCGAGGATGGGCTGGACAGGCTCGATATCACCGCGCTCCGGCCCTGGGGCATCGTGAACCCGTCCGACCTGGCGATCACCCAGGTCGGCGCGGATGTGGAAGTGCGGTTCAACGACTGGAACACGCTGATACTGGCCGATACCGACCTGTCCTTGATCGACGCGGGCGACTTCATCTACTGAGCCTTCCCAGCCATCGCGAACACGGGGAAAGGCCCGCCGGCGACGACCCGGCGGGCCTTTCGGCATCGGCGCAATGCTTCCCGAAAATGACCCGTATCAGGTCGCGTTTGAAACTAGTTCCCGTGCGATCCCGTGCGCACAGGCAAGGGAACAATCGATTGCGCGTTTCGGGCGGTCGGCAGAACGCCCCTGCAGAATGAGCAAAGGAAACGCGAATGGCACTGATCGAGAATCTTGCGGAAGGCACGGAGCCCACATTCCAGTTGGGCGATACCCTGCGCACGGCCCTGACCCCGGGCGACACCGACGCGATGACCCTGAGCGGTCTGACCGTCGGGGACACCTACACGCTTGCGATCACCGGGCTGGACCCGGAGGCGACCTACACGCTGACGCTCCATAACGGAACGCACGGGACCAGCATCAGCACCGGCGAGGGTGGGCAGAGCAATTCGATGCCGACCCTGTTCGTTACGCATGACGCCGGCGTGATGTACGTGGCCTTCACCGTGCAGTTCACCGGCGACTACGCCATGACACTCGGGCATGACGCCGGGACCGGGGCGGGCGGCACCACGCTGGCGGACATCACCGTGACCACTGGCAACTCCCTGACATTCGGCAACGGGGACGACTACTCCAGCAGCAACGTCGCCACGCCGATCATGGATGGCATGGACGGCAACGACACGATCTATGGCAGCAGTGCGACCGATCGGATATTCGGCGGTGCGGGCGACGACTTTCTATACTCTGTGGGAAACACCACCGTCGATGGCGGGCACGGCAATGACACCCTTCTCGCGCGGGGCGGAAACGACCTTCTTTTTGCCGGCGCGGGGAATGACACCGTGCAAACGTTCCGCGATAACAGCGTCATCCACGGCGGTACCGGAGACGACACGTTCACGGGGAGCAGCACCGGTGATGTCTATGTTTTCGAGGAAAATAGCGGCAACGACGTGATAGAACGCTTCTTCGGCAGGTCGAAGACGCTGGATGTCAGCGCCATCGGCATCACCTCGTTCGACCAGATGGATATGGCGGATACGCCCGATGGCGTGCTGATCACCTTCAGCCCCGGCAATAGCTTGTTGCTGACGGAGATGACGGCCGACCAGCTGAGCGACGCGGATTTCGTCTATGCCGCGCCCGTCGCCGCCCTGAACGAAGTGACGGGCGAGGGACGGTTCGGCGGAACCACGCTGGACGACCTGATGACCGGCAGCGCCGCGAACGACACGATCCGCGCCAATGACGGCAACGACGAGGTGATGGGGCTTGGCGGCAAGGACGTTCTGAACGGGCAGTCCGGCGATGATCAGCTTTTCGGCGGTGCCGGGAACGACGTGCTCTATGGCGAGGACGGCAACGATACGCTGGATGGGGGCGCGAACAACGACCGGCTGAACGGCGGCGAGGGGAACGACCTCCTGCTGGGCGATGCGGGCAACGACCGGCTTCGGGGCGATACGGGCAACGACACGCTGGACGGCGGTGCGGGCAAGGATGCCCTGACCGGCGGCGCGGGCGCGGATGTCTTTGTCTTCGCCACCGGGCCGGGACGCGATGTCATCACCGATTTCGAGGACGGGCTCGACAGGATCGATTTCTCGAACATGGCCGGGCTGGCGGATTTCGGCAGCGTCGAGGCGCTGCAGATCGGGGCCGACACGGTGATCGCGCTGGCCTCGGGCCACACGATCACGTTGGCGGGCACCGACCTGTCCGTGCTGGACGCCGGCGATTTCATCTTCTGACCCAGCAGGCGGCGCCCGTGTGGCGCCGCCTCATTCCCGTTCCGCGGCCTGCAGAGCGCAAAGCCGTTTCAGCGCCTCCAGCGCCTTGTCCTTGCGCCCCAACGCCTCCGCCATATCGGACTGATGGCGCAGGAAGTGCTTTTCCCAAAGCGGATAGACCATCTTCCGGTCGATCCCGAGCCCCTTCCGCACCCCCATGAGCGCCATCTCGGGCTTGCCCGCCTTCTCTTCGATGCAGGCAAGTTGCTGGAGGATCTGGCAGCGCACCCGCAGGTCGGTATCCTCGCGGCCGATCTCCTCGCCTTCCAGCAGATAGCCGCGCGCGGCCTCGTGCTGGCCGAATGCGGCATAGCATGTGCCGAGAACTTCCAGCGCGTAGGGAAGGATCACCCGGTTGTCGAAGCGTCGCGCATCGATCACCGCGTTCGTGGCCAGCGACAGCGCCTCGGCCGTTTGGCCCGCGGACTGGAGCGCACGCGCCATGTTGTGCCGGACCCGCGAGCGTTCGGTGCCCTCCGCTAGCTCCAGCGCCGCCTCCAGCAGCTTCCGGCTGTCCTCGATCCGCTGGCCGTAGCGCAGGATGGTGGCTTCGGTGGTCATCAGGTCCACCCTGGTTTCGGCGGCCTCCCGCTCGCAAAGTGCGGCGTAGCCCAGCCGAACGCTTTCGCGCGCCATGTCGCGCCGGCCACGGGAATAGTGGATCACCCGCATGATCGAATGCACATCGGCGATGGCCGCCGCGTGCAGGGCCGGATCCAGCCGGGCCAGCGCCTTCGCGCCGAATTCCTCGCTGTCATCGAACAGGCCGCGCCACTTCGCCTGCCAGGCCAGCGTGCGGAAGGCGAGCCCCTCTGTCCCCGTGCGGACCGCCGCGGCGCCCGAAACCATGCTCAATGCCTCTGTCGCCAGGCGAATGCTCTCGTCCCGGCCGGCCCAGCGTATGTTCCATGCCTTGCGGACGAGGAATTCCGGCGAAATGTCCGGACGCTCGGGTGCGCCCTCCCTTCCGTTCATCGCGCCGGAATCACCTGTCATGGTCGATCTTGAGCCGTGTGACCTTGTCGGGAAGACTGTCGTCTTCCGGCGGCACCTCGAGCAGCCGGTCTCGGTAACGGTCGATCAGCCCCTGCAGATCGTCGGCCATGTCGGGCATGTCGCCATGTTCGAGAAAAGCCCTTATGTCTTCAAGCACGGGCAAGACCCAGTCGCGTCGCATACCCAACTCCGCTACACCACCTACCATTTGCAAGAGGTTACCGCGTGACGCGGGCCTTGCAAGAAAAACGCCCCCGCCGCGCGGGCGGCAGGGGCGGGCTGCATGCCTGGCGGACAGCCGTTCAGTGCAGGACGGCATCCTGCGGGGGCTCCCGGTTGGAACTCGCCACCGTCTCGCCGATGAGCAGCCCCTCGGCCCCGGCGGTCACCGAGATGATATCGCCATCGGCAATATCGCCGGCCAGGATCATCTCGGCCAGCGGATCCTGCAGCGCACGCTGGATCACCCGCTTGAGCGGACGTGCGCCGAAGACCGGGTCATAGCCCTCGTCGGCCAGCCATTTGCGGGCATCCGCGTCCAGATCGAGCCGGATCTTGCGCGCCGCAAGCCGCGTGGCCAGGCGGGCAAGCTGGATCTCGACGATGCCGGTCATGTCCTCGCGGCCCAGCCGGTCGAAGATGATCGTCTCGTCCAGCCGGTTGAGGAACTCGGGCCGGAAGTGGCCCCGCACGGCCTCCATCACCTCGGCCTTGGCCTCCGTGGCATCGGCGCCTTCGGGCATGCGGCTCAGCGCCTGGCTGCCCAGGTTCGACGTCAGCACGATCAGCGTCTGCTTGAAGTCCACCCGGTGGCCCTGCCCATCGGTCAGAACGCCGTCGTCGAGCACCTGCAACAGCACGTTGAACACGTCCGGATGCGCCTTCTCGACCTCGTCGAACAGCACCACCTGATAGGGCCGGCGACGCACGGCCTCGGTCAGCACGCCGCCCTCGTCATAGCCGACATAGCCCGGAGGCGCGCCGATCAGCCGGGCGACGGAGTGCTTCTCCATGAATTCCGACATGTCGATACGCACCATCGCGCTCTCGTCGTCGAACAGGAAATCGGCCAGCGCCTTGGTCAGCTCGGTCTTGCCGACGCCGGTGGGCCCGAGGAAGAGGAACGAGCCCAGCGGGCGGTTCTCGTCGTTCAGACCGGCGCGGGCGCGGCGCACCGCGTTCGACACCGCGCGCACGGCCTGGTCCTGCCCCACGACGCGCGCGTGCAGTTCCTCCTCCATGCGAAGCAGCTTCTCGCGCTCGCCTTCCAGCATCCTGGACATGGGAATGCCGGTCCAGCGCTCGACCACGGCGGCGATCTGCTCGGGGCGCACCGCCTCCTCGACCATCACGTCGGCCTCCTCGGCCTGCTCGGCCTCGGCCAGCTGTTTCTCAAGCTGCGGGATCACGCCGTAGGACAACTCGCCGGCCTTGGCCAGGTTGCCCTCGCGCTTGGCGATCTCAAGGTCCGCGCGGGCGCGGTCCAGCTGTTCCTTGAGGTCGCGGGCGGCGGCAAGCTTGTCGCGCTCGGCCTGCCAGCGGGCGGTCATCTCCGCCGATTGCTGTTGCAGGTCCGACAACTCCTTCTCCAGCTTCTCGAGCCGGTCGAGGGAGGCCTGGTCGTCCTCCTTCTTCAGCGCCTCGGCCTCGATCTGCTTTTGCAGGATCTCGCGGTCCAGCGCGTCCAGCTCCTCGGGCTTGCTGTCCACCTCCATCCGCAGGCGGCTTGCGGCCTCGTCCATCAGGTCGATCGCCTTGTCGGGCAGGAAACGGTCGGTGATGTAGCGATCCGAAAGCTGCGCGGCGGCGACAAGGGCGGAGTCCGAGATGCGCACGCCGTGGTGCAGCTCGTATTTCTCCTTGATGCCGCGCAGGATCGAGACGGTATCCTCCACCGTAGGCTCCTGCACGAGCAGCGGCTGGAAGCGGCGGGCCAGCGCGGCGTCCTTCTCGACATACTTGCGGTATTCGTCGAGCGTGGTGGCGCCCACGCAGTGCAACTCGCCGCGCGCCAGCGCGGGCTTGAGCAGGTTGGAGGCGTCCATCGCGCCATCGGCCTTGCCCGCGCCCACAAGCGTGTGCATCTCGTCGATGAAGAGGATGATCTCTCCGGCGGCGGCGGTGACCTCGTTGAGCACGGCCTTCAGCCGCTCCTCGAACTCGCCGCGATACTTCGCGCCGGCGATCAGCGCGCCCATGTCGAGCGCCAGCAGCTTCTTGTTGCGCAGGCTTTCCGGAACGTCGCCGTTGACGATCCGCAGGGCCAGGCCCTCGGCGATGGCGGTCTTGCCGACGCCCGGATCGCCGATCAGCACCGGGTTGTTCTTGGTCCGGCGGCTGAGCACCTGCATCGCGCGACGGATTTCCTCGTCGCGCCCGATGATCGGGTCGATCTTGCCCTCGCGGGCCGCCTCGGTCAGGTCGCGGGCGTATTTCTTGAGCGCCTCGTACCCTTCCTCGGCGCTTTCGGTATCCGCGGTGCGGCCCTTGCGCAGGTCGTTGATCGCCTCGTTGAGTTTCTGCGGGCTGACGGAACCGGCCTCCAGCGCGTCCTTGGCGGGCGACCTGACCAGCGCCAGCGCGGTCAGGATGCGTTCCACGGGAACAAAGCTGTCCCCGGCCTTGGTGGCCAACTTCTGCGCCTCGTCCAGCACCTTGCCGGTCTGGCTGTCCAGGTAGACCTGCCCCGCATCACCGGATACCTTCGGCACCTTGTTCAGCGCCACCTCGACCGCTTCAAGCACACGCTCGGGCGTGCCGCCCGCGCGGCGGATCAGGTTGGAGGCGAGCCCCTGCTCGTCATCCATGAGGGCTTTCAGCAGGTGTTCGGGGCCAAGCTTCTGGTGGCTTTCCCGCATCGCGATGGTCTGCGCGGCCTGGATGAACCCGCGCGACCGCTCCGTGAACTTCGACAAGTCCATGGGTCATTCTCCTTTTCCAAGCGCCCTTGCTTGCAGGTGCCCGCCCGGCGGCACACCCCGATCAGGGCCTCGCAGATCGAGATGGCGACGGCCTTGACCCAGTTCAAGACGGACGATGCGGTTTTCGGTCAGTCCTCGCGATCACCCGTGTCTTCGGCCGACCCGTCGCCTTCGGTCGATCCGTAGCTGCCCTGCAATTCGCGCCACGACCGGGCATTGGGCGGAATATCGTCGGATTGCGAGTCGAGCGGCCGATGCGCCGGACGGTCCGGCACCGCATCGGACTCTTCCTCGGGGATGCTGTCTGACTCGATCATTTCCTCGCCCGCCTCGGGCGACGCCGCATCCCCGCCCCCTTCGATCACCTCGGAGTCGTCCAGCGGCCGCACCTGTCCATCTTCGATCAGCACGACGATCCCGTCATCGGTGCGCCCGATCCCGGTGATGCCGCCGGACCGGTCTTCGCGGTAGGGATCGGTCAACGCGCGCCGCTCTGCGTCCAAGGCGAAAACGGCGAACAGGATCACGGCCGCGACGCCCACCGCCACACCGGCGGGAATGAGCCAGGCTTGCCGGACCACGCGGTTTGCGGATGCCATCGAGTGCCTCCTTTCCGTTTCCGGACAAACGCGCGGTGCCTGGCTGCCGTTCCGCGCGCCTTGCCTCGGGCGCGCCTTTGCGGCAACAGACCCGCGACACCGCAAGGAGAGCCGCCATGCAAGCCGATGACCGCCTGATCGTCGCCCTCGACCTGCCGAACGCCCATCTGGGGCTGGAACTGGCCGGCCGGCTGGGCGACAGCGTCTCGTTCTACAAGATCGGCCTGGGGATGCTGACGGGCGGCGGGCTGGCGCTGGCCAACGAGCTCAAGCAGGAGCACGGCAAGCGCATCTTCCTCGACATGAAGCTGTTCGACATCGGCGCCACGGTAGAGGCGGCTGTGCGCGGGCTGGCGCAGTTCGACCTGGATTTCCTGACCGTGCATGGCGATCCGCACGTGGTGCGCGCCGCCTGCGAGGGGGCGGCGGGGTCGGGGCTGACGATCCTTGCGGTGACGATCCTGACCTCGCTGGACCGGGCCGACCTGGATGCCAGCCTGATCCGCGACGGCGCGATTCCCGACCTGGTGGCAGAGCGCGCGGCGCGCGCCTTCGAGGCGGGAGCGGGCGGCGTGATCGCCTCGCCGCAGGAGGCCGCGATGATCCGCGCCCTGCCCGAGGCCGGGGGCCGGCTGATCGTGACCCCGGGCGTGCGCCCCGCAGGCAGCAACGCGGGCGACCAGAAGCGCATCGCCACCCCCGCCAGCGCCATCGCGGCCGGGGCCGATCACATCGTGGTGGGCCGCCCCGTGTGGAAGGCGCGCGACCCGAAGGCGGCGGCGCGGGCGATCACGGCCGAACTGCCCTAGGACGCGGCTTCAGCCGTCATTGATGTCATGATCGAAGGTCTTGACCTGCCCGCGGTAAACCCCGACCCAGCGCCGCAAGGCCAGCCACGAGATCAGCGAGACCACCGCGAACACCAGAAGAACCAGAGGCAGCGAGCCTGCCAGCCAGACCGCGAGCGGCCCGCCCACCAGCAACAGCAGCCCGATCACGGCCGCGCCGAGGGCGAAGCCGAGCAGCACGAAACCGGGGATCAGGACTTCGCCGATCGCCAGAACGATCGCGGCGACGCCCCAGATCCACCACTCGGCCCACATCAGCTGCGCCCCTTCAGCATCTGGAACGCCTTGCCGAAGGCATCGACCGCGTCGGCAGGCACCACGATCGTCTGGTTGCCCTGCCCCGATGCCATCTTGGCGATGCCCTTCACCTGCTCCAGGGCGATATTGTATTGCACGGCCTCCAGACCGCCCCGGGCGATCGCCTCGGCCACGACGCCCGTGGCATAGGCCTCGGCATCGGCCTCGACCCGGCGCGCCTCGGCGGCCTGCCGCGCGGCGTAAAGCTCGGCATCGGCGTTCAGCTCGACCGCACGTTTCTGCCCCTCGGCCCGCGTCACCGCGGCGCGCCGCTCACGCTCGGCATTCAGCTGCTGGAGCATCGCGTCCCGCGTCGCTTGGTCGAGATTCACATCGAGGATCTCGGCCCGGGTCACCTCTATGCCCCAATTGTCCACGGCATCCTCGACGCTGGTCTTGATCGTGGCGATCAGCGTGGCGCGGTTCGACTGCACCTCGTCCAGTTCCATCTTGCCGATCTCGGCCCGCACGATCCCGGCCACCGTGGTGGCGATGGCTGCGTCCACGTCGCGGATCCGGTAGACCGTCCGTTCCGGCTGAAGGATGCGGTAGAACACGCTGGTCTCCACCTGCACCAGCACGTTGTCGGCGGTGATCGCGTCCTGGCTCGCGGTGGGCAACTGGCGTTCGAGGATAGAGACCCTGTGCGCCACCCGGTCGAGGAAGGGCACGATGAAGTTGATCCCCGGCCCAAGCACGGATTTCAACCGCCCGAAGCGTTCCACCACATGCTGTTCGGATTGCGGCACGATCCGGATCGAAAGGAAAATGCAGAGGATGATGAAACCCGCAAGCAGCAGGATCACGAGATTCCCACCTTGAGGATCGGCTAGCACCTGGTCCATATCTATACTCGACTGTTTGTTCTCGGGCGTCGGGCCTCATCATATGCGGGGCCAATACGCCCAAAGCTAGGCGAAAATCGACCGGATGGCCGCGGGAAGTCCCGACCGCGTCTCCCCCGTCACGCCCACACCCCAGCCCCCCGGACCGGCGAACTGCCACCTTCCGCCCCCGCGGCAATCGGCCTATCCTGCGCCCATGCCAGCCCTCTGCCGCGACTGCCTGCACATGTTCGACTCCGCGCCAGGGCGCTGCCCGGCCTGCGGCAGCCCGCGCCTGGCCGTGCATGACGAGCTGTCCGATCTGTCCATCGCGCATATGGATTGCGACGCCTTCTATGCCAGCGTGGAAAAGCGTGACCGCCCCGACCTGGCCCATCGGCCGGTCGTCATCGGCGGCGGACGGCGGGGCGTCGTCTCCACGGCCTGTTACGTTGCGCGCATCCGCGGCGTGCGCTCTGCCATGCCGATGTTCAAGGCGCTGGAACTGTGCCCCGACGCGGTGGTGCTGAAACCCCGCATGGAGCTTTACGCCGAGGTCAGCCGCGCGATCCGCGCCATGATGCTGGAGCTGACCCCAGCGGTGGAGCCCCTGTCGCTGGACGAGGCATTCATGGACCTGTCGGGCACCGCGCGGTTGCACGGGCGCCCGCCCGCGGTGATGCTGGCGCGGCTGGTCCGGCGGATGAAGTCCGAGCTGGGCGTCACCGGATCCATCGGATTGTCGCACAACAAGTTCCTGGCCAAGGTGGCCTCCGATCTCGACAAGCCCAGCGGATTTTCGGTGATCGGCCGGGCCGAGACCGGGCAATTCCTGCACGACAAGCCGGTTCGGATGATCTGGGGGGTGGGCGAGGCCGGACAGGAGGCGCTGGCGCGGGCGGGCATCCACCGCTTCTCGGACCTGCTGCGCTGGGAGAAGGCGGGGCTGGAGGCTCGTTTCGGCGCCATGGGCGGGCGGCTGTGGCACCTGGCGCGGGGCGAGGATACCCGGCGCGTCTCGCCCAATGCCGCGCCCAAGTCGATCTCGAACGAGACCACCTTCCACGAGGATACGGGCGATCCGGATATCCTGGACGGCCACCTGTGGCGCATGGCCGAAAAGGTCGCAGACCGGGCCAAGGCCAAACACCTCGCCGGGCGCGTGGTGGTGCTGAAACTCAAACGGGCCGATCACACGCTACTCACAAGGCGGCAGGCGCTGCGCGACGCAACCCAGCTTGCGGACCGGATCTATCGCAGTGCGCGCGAACTGTTCGATACGCTGGGAGACCGGGGGCCCTACCGGCTGTTGGGGGTGGGGCTGAGCGACCTGTGCCCGGAGGCGTCGGCAGAACGCCATGGCGACCTGCTGGACCCGCAGGCGGCACGGCGCGGGCAGGCCGAGCGCGCGGCGGATGCGATTCGCGCGCGATTCGGCCCCGAGGCAATCCTGAAGGGCCGGTCCCTGCGCTGAACGCGCAACGCCCGGATCCCATGCCTACTCGGCCGCCAGCGGCATCTCCTGCGCGCGTCCCATCGTGGCGATTTCGGCCACCACCTCGCGCAGCAACTTGCGGAAGGCATGGAAATTGGCGTTCGGGCGGATCAGCTGCTCGTTCATGTAGATCGAGCGGTCGATCTCCACCTGCACGGCGTGATGCCCGCGCGAGGGCCGCCCGTAATGCTGGGTGATGTAGGCGCCAGCGAAGGGCGCGTTGCGCACCACCCGCAGCCCGGCGGCGGCGAAGGCTGCCTCCACCCGTTCCACCACGTCCGCCGAGGCGGACGAGCCGAAGCGGTCGCCCAGCACGATCTCCGGGCGGCGCGCACCGGCGCGGGCGATCCCATCCACCGCCTCGTGCGGCATGGAATGGCAATCGATCAGCACGGCCCGGCCATGCAGCGCATGGGCCTGATGCATAAGGCGGGTCAATTCGTCATGGTAGGGGCGCCAATAGAGGTCGATCCGGCGGCGGGCCTCCTCCATCGGGATCTTGCCGCGATAGATCGCCCGGCCATTGGCCACCACGCGGGGAATCACCCCCAGCCCGGAGCTGATGCGCGGGTTGTGCCCGGCCTTGCGCACCCCCTCGACCAGCGCCGGATCGAGCTCTTCGGACGAGCGGTTCAGATCGACATAAGCGCGCGGCGCGCCCGCGCGCAGAAGGGGCGCCCCGAAATCGGGCGCGCAATCGAAGAGCCGGTCCACATAGGCGTCCTCGGAGCTGCGGATGGCGTGCTCGTCCAGCACCGTGCGGCGCAGGAATCCCCAGGAATAATCGCGCCCGCTATGGGGCGATGCGAACACAACGCAGGACGCGCGCGTCTCGGGGTGATGAACGTGATATGCGGTTTTCGGCACCCGCGCCTCCCTGTTTCGGAAAGGATCATAGCGCGATTGTCGTCATTGCCAAAAGCCCTTGATCCCCCTTGAGCACGGGATTATAGAGCAGTCCACCGGCGCGGAACCCCGCGCCCCTTTTTCTTTCGGGGGCGGCGGCGGGATGCACGGGACAAGGGCGGTTAGCTCAGCGGTAGAGCACTACGTTGACATCGTAGGGGTCACTGGTTCGATCCCAGTACCGCCCACCATGGAACACCACGCCCCTCGGGGCGCACAGAAACCCAGGCGCATGACCCTGCGCCGCGCGAAATGAGGAGAAAGGCCATGAAGGTCAGGAACTCGCTCCGCTCGCTGAAGCAGCGTCACCGCGACTGCCGAGTCGTGCGCCGCAAGGGCCGCGTCTACGTGATCAACAAGACGCAGCGCCGCTTCAAGGCCCGCCAGGGCTGAGCCGGACCACAGTACCGAAAGGGGCCGCTCCGAAAGGAGCGGCCCCTTTCGCATGTCCCGGCCCGGCGGCAACGTGCACGGAACCGTTACACGGTTGTCACCCGGAGGCGACATAGCTCGCCCTGACGCCGTCGCTTGGAAGGTCCGATGCCTGAAGATACCGCCCACCTCGCCCCCTTCGAAATCACCCCCCGCGCCGCGGGCGCGGGTCGCCGGCTGCGCCGCGCCGAGGCCGGATCCCCGTCCGGCCGCGCCGGGACGCCCCCCCATGACACGCTCGACCGGCTGGCGCGCGCTTCGCTGGCCCGGATCACCGGCGGGCTGTCACCCCAGGCGGCCTGGGCCGCCTGGGCGGATTGGGCGATGCACCTGGCCCGCGCCCCGGGCCGTCAGCTGGACCTGGCGGAGCATGCCGGCCGCTCGGCATGGCGGGTGCTCGAACATGCCACGGGCCAGCGCGCCGAGCCGCCGTTCACCCCGAACCGCAACGATCACCGGTTCACCCATCCCGGATGGGCCCGGGCACCTTACAGCCTTTGGCAGCAGGGCTTTCTGGCGACGCAGGACTGGTGGGATCACGCCACCCGGCCGATCCGGGGCATGCAGCCGCGCAACGCAGCGCGGGCGGGCTTCATGGCGCGGCAGATGCTGGACCCGCTTTCGCCCTCCAACCTGCCCTGGCTCAACCCCGCGATCGCCGAGGCCTGGCGAGACAGCGGCGGCACATCGTCCCTGCGCGGCCTGCAGGCGCTCCGCGAGGATATCGGTGCGACGATCACCGGCGAGGCGGTTCCGAGCCGTTTCGAGCTGGGCCGCGACCTCGCCGCGACACCGGGCGAGGTGGTGTTCCGCAACCACCTCTTCGAGCTGATCCAGTATCGGCCCCAGACCGATCAGGTTCAGGCCGAGCCGATCCTGATCGTCCCGGCCTGGATCATGAAATACTACATCCTCGATCTGCAGCGCGAGAACTCGCTGATCAACTGGCTGGTCGGGCAGGGCTTCACGGTCTTCGCCATGAGCTGGGTGAACCCCGGCCCCGAACTGCGGGACGTGTCGCTGGACGACTACCGCCGCGACGGGGTGATGGCCGCGCTGGACGCGGTGGGCCGGATCGTCCCCGACACCAAGATCCATGCCTGCGGCTATTGCCTGGGCGGCACGATCCTGTCCATCGCCGCGGCCGCGATGGCGCGGCAGGCCGACGACCGGCTGGCCTCGCTGACACTGCTGGCGGCGCAAACCGACTTCACCGAGGCGGGCGAGCTGATGCTGTTCCTTGACGAGGCGCAGGTGGCCTTCCTCGAGGACATGATGTGGGACCGCGGATTTCTCGACAGCGACCAGATGGCCGGCGCCTTCCGGGCGCTGCGGTCCGAAGACCTGATCTGGACCCGGGCGGTCAACCGCTACCTTCTGGGCCAGGAGGAACCCGATCTCGACATCACCTTCTGGAACCGCGACAGCACGCGCATGCCCTACCGCATGCACTCGGACTACCTGCGGGCGCTGTTCCTGGAAAACCGCCTGAGCGCCGGGCGCTTCGCCGTCGATGGCCGGGTGATCGCGTTGCGCGACATCCGCGTGCCCTTCTTCGTGGTGGGCACCGAGGCCGACCACATCGCGCCCTGGCGGTCGGTCTACAAGGCCAAGCTCTTCACCGATGCGGATCTGCGCTTCGTTCTGACAAGCGGCGGGCATAATGGCGGGATCGTGTCCGAGCCGGGCCATCCGCGCCGCCACTACCGGATCGGCCACAGGCCGCCCGGCGCGCTCTACATGGATCCCGACACATGGCTGGCGCAGCACGAGGCGCAGGACGGCTCCTGGTGGCCCGAATGGGCCGCATGGCTGAACGGCAACAGCTCTGAGCTGCCGACGCAGCCCCCGAGGATGGGAGCGCCGGAGGCGGGGTTGCCGCCGCTGATGCCTGCGCCGGGGCGCTACGTGCGTCAGGGCTGATCCGCCCCGGCCCCCGGCCCCCGGCCCTAGCCGTATTCGCGCCGGTCCTCGATCACCAGCCCGTCATTGGGCAGCGTCCCGGGCGGCACGATCTCCACCCGGCCCCGCAGCTTCAGCGTCTCGGCCACGCTGGTCTCGTAGGCCGCGGGATCGCCGCCCGCGCTTTCGATCTGGACCGTCATCACGTCCATCTCGCCTTCGCGCAGGGCGATCACCCGCGCGCGCCGGATCTCGGCATGCCGGGCCACCAGGGCGGCGACCTGTTCGGGGCGCACGAACATGCCCTTGATCTTCGTGGTCTGATCGGCCCGGCCCATCCAGCCCTTGATGCGCATGTTGGTGCGGCCGCAGGGGCTGCGGCCCGGAAGCACCGCCGAGAGATCCCCGGTCGCGAAGCGGATCAGCGGATAGTCGGGGTTGAGCGTGGTCACCACCACTTCGCCGACCTCGCCCGCAGGCACCGGATCGCCGGTGCCGGGGCGCACGATCTCGACGATCACGCCCTCGTCCACGATCATGCCTTCGGGCTGGCTGGCCGGATACCCGGGCGGCAGGCTTTCATAGGCGATGTTGCCCAGGTCCGCGGTGGCATAGCATTGCAGGCAGGTGATCCCGCGCTCCGCATATTCGGCCCGCAGCGACGGGAACAGCGCCCCGCCCCCCACCGCCGCGCGGGTGATCGACAGCCGCTCGCCCATCTCGTCGGCCTTGTCGAGGATCACCTTCAGGTAATCGGGCGTGCCCGCATAGGCGGTCGTTCCGACATCGACGGCAGCGCGCACCTGCAATTCGGTCTGGCCCACGCCGGCGGGCAACACCGTGGCGCCCACCGCCCGCGCGCCGTTCTCGAAGATCATGCCGGCGGGCGTCAGGTGATAGCCGAAGCAATTCTGCACGATGTCGTCCGGCCCGATGCCGCAGGCATGCAGGAACCGCCCCATGCGCCACCAGTCATGGCTCGCCCCGCCCGGCTCGTAGATCGGGCCCGGGCTCTGGAACACATGGGCGAGGTTGAACACCGGGATGCCGCCGAAGGGCGGTTTCGCGGTCTGGCGCGCCACCAGGTCGGCCTTGCGCAGCACGGGCAGGCCCGCAAGCTCGTCAAGCGAGGCAATGGCCGCGATCCCGTGGGAGGCAAGCTGCCCCTGCAACCGCGCAAGCTGATCGGCCGCGCGCGCGTCGGCGCTGCGGGTCTCCAGCGCATCGAAATGACCGGGCTTCTGGTCCAGCATGGCTCTTGCCCTCCGTATTCTTCGATCTGCCGGCGCACCGTCCGGCGCGCGGCCCTGTTGCCCCGTTAGGCGGGTGCGCGCCTCCCGGTCAGCTCAGCCACCGCTTGCGACGGCGGTAGCTGCGCACGTCGCGGAAGCTCTTGCGCCCCTCGTCGGACATGCCGAGGTAGAATTCCTTCACGTCCGGGTTCTCGCGCAGCTCGTCGGCAGGGCCGTCCATCACCACGCGCCCCGATTCGAGGATGTAGCCATGATGCGCGTAGCGCAGCGCCACGTTGGTGTTCTGCTCGGCCAGCAGGAACGTGACGCCCTCGTTTTCGTTGATCGACTTCACGATCCCGAAGATCTGCTCCACCAGCTGTGGCGCGAGGCCCATGCTGGGCTCGTCCAGAAGGATCGTCTCGGGCCGGGACATCAGCGCCCGGCCGATCGCCGTCATCTGCTGCTCGCCGCCCGAAGTATACCCGGCCTGGCTGCGGCGACGCTCCTTCAGGCGGGGGAAATACTCGTAGACCAGCTCGAGGTCCGCGGCGATCGCGCCCTTGCCTTCCGAGCGCGTGTAGGCGCCGGTCAGAAGGTTCTCCTCGACGGTGAGGTGTTCGAAGCAGTGCCGGCCTTCCATCACCTGGATCACGCCGCGCTTGACCATCGACGCCGGGTCGAGCCCCTGCACCCGCTCGCCCTTGTAGACGATGGACCCCTTGGTCACCTCGCCGCGCTCGGAGTGCAGCAGGTTCGAGACGGCCTTGAGCGTGGTTGTCTTGCCCGCCCCGTTGCCGCCCAGCAGCGCCACGATGCCGCCCTTGGGCACCGACAGGCTGACGCCCTTCAGCACGAGGATCACATGATTGTAGATCACCTCGATATTGTTGACCTCGAGAAGGGTCTGTTCGGTCTTTCCGGCATCCAGCATCGGTCGCGTTTCCCGGGTTCAGGGGGTGGCTGGACGCGGCGGCGGACCGCCGCGCCCGGTTGCGTGGATCAATCGCAGCGCTGTTCGATGCCGTTTTCCTCGGCATAGGCCATCGAGTCCGCCTCGATCAGCGGGGTGATGACCTCGCGGTCGGACGCGAAATAGTCGGTGATCGCGTTCCAGACCTTGGCCTCCGCGTCCCATTGCTGGATCAGCGCCGTGCCCGAACCGCCATGGTTCTCGCAGCTCACGTTCACCTCGGGGCCGAAGCCGGGCATCCCCAGCTCTTCCATCCGGGCCGCGTCGACCACCAGCGCCTCCATGCCGTCGCGCATCATCGCGGCGTCGATCTGGGCAGTGCCGTGAATCTCCTGCGCCTTGCGCGCGGCCTCGGCCGCCAGCATCGCCGCATAGAGCCCGCGGTTGTATTGCACCGTGCCCAGCGAGGTGCCGTCGCCCGCGGCCTTTCCGGCATCGACCACATATTCCCGGATATCCTCGAAGACCGGATAATCGGTGCCGGTGCCCGTGAAGTTGGTGGACTTGTAGCCATGCGCGCCGGCGCCCGCGGGCAGAACGTCCGGCTCCGCCCCGGACCACCAGACCCCGATGAACTTGTCCATCGGGAAACGGATGTTGGCGGCCTCCTGCACGGCGACCTGGTTCATCACCCCCCAGCCCCAGAAGAAGACGTAGTCGGGCTTTTCGCGCCGGATCTGGAGCCACTGGCTCTTCTGTTCCTGGCCGGGGCTGTCCACCGGGAGGAGGGCCAGATCGAAGCCGTGCTTTTCCGACAGCGCCTCCAGCGTGCGGATCGGCTCCTTTCCGTAGGCGGAATTGTGGTAGAGCAACGCGATCGTCTTGTCCTCGAGACTGCCTTCGACCTCGAGCGCGTGCTTGACCATGATCGAGGCGGCGTCCCAGTAGTTGCCCGGGTAGTTGAACACCCACTCGAAGACCTTGCCGTTGGCCGCCGAGGTGCGCCCGTAGCCCATCGTGTGCAGCGGGATCCCGTCAGCGGTGACACGGGGGATCAACTGATAGGTGATGCCGGTGGACAGGGGCTGGTAGACCAGCGGGTTCATCGACTTCGTCGCCTCGTAGCACTCCACGCCCTTCTCGGTATTGTAGGCCGTTTCGCATTCCGGAACGCTGGTCATCACGCCGCCGATACCGCCGTCGCGCTCGTTGAGCAGGGTGAAGTAATCCGCGTAGCCGTCCGCGAAGGGAATCCCCCCGGCCGCGAACGGGCCGGTGCGGTAGCTGAGCGACGGGAACACCAGCTCCGCCATTGCGGGCCCAGCCGCCATGACGGCCGCCAGCGCCGTGCCAATCAGTTTCTGTCTCATGTTGTCGTCTCCTCCCTTGGGTTTCGTTGGTGGAGGGCGCGGCCTCCTCCCTGCCGCGCCCCCCGTGGCCCGGCCGCTCAATGCGGGAAGGGCCACAACCTCAGTTTCTCCTTGGCCAGCCGCCACAGCTGCGCCAGCCCGTGCGGTTCGGCCACCAGGAACAGGATGATCAGCGCGCCCACGATCATCAGATCGAAATGCGCGGCGAGGTCGGTGGGCCAGCCCAACCCGCCCACGAGCACGTTCTTCAGCAGCACCGGCATCAGCACGAGAAAGGCCGCCCCGGCGAAACTGCCGAAGATCGAGCCCAGCCCGCCGATGATGATCATGAACAGCACCAGGAACGATTTCTGGATGCCAAAGGCCTCGCCCACCTCCACCGCCCCCAGGTAGACGGCGAACAGCAGCGCGCCCGCGATCCCGATGAAGAAGGACGACACCGCGAAGGCCGACAGCTTGGCGCGCAGCGGATCGACCCCGATGATTTCGGCGGCGATGTCCATGTCGCGGATCGCCATCCAGCGGCGTCCCTGCGCACCGCGCGTCAGGTTGCGCGCGATGAGCGCCGAGGCCGTGGCGAACACGAGGCAGAACAGGTAGGTCGCCCAGGCCTCGGTCTGCGGGCCGGTGATCGCCACGCCCAACACGCTGCGCTCCGGCGCGGTGATCTGCCCCGAGGCCGAGTAGTTGTAGAACCACGGCACCCGGTTGAAGAGCCACACCAGGAAGAACTGCGCCGCCAGAGTCGCCACCGCGAGGTAGAAGCCCTTGATCCGCAGCGAGGGCAGCCCGAACAGCACCCCCACCGCCGCCGTGATCCCGCCCGCGGCGATCACGTGAAAGACGATGCTGACCTCCGGAAAACCGGTCATCAGCTTGTAGCAGGCATATGCGCCCACCGCCATGAAGCCGCCGGTGCCCAGGCTCACCTGCCCGCAATAGCCCACCAGGATGTTCAGCCCGATCGCCGCGATCGAGTAGATCAGGAAGGGCAGCAGAACGGCATTGGCCCAGTAGTCGTTGATGACGAAGGGCACCACCAGGAAGCCCACCGCCAGCACCGCGTAGTAGCGCCAACGGTCGAAACGGATCGGAAAGGTCTGCCCGTCGGCGGTATAGGACGTCTTGAAGTCCCCGGCCTCGCGATAGAACATCAGGCTGTCCCCCCGTCCTTGTCAGGATCCATGTGCGACAGGTCCGCCCGGCGCACCTTGCGGTCGTATCCGGTACGCTCGGCGTAGCGGGCGAGGCGCAGATAGGCCCAGATCCCCAGCCCCGCGCCCAGCGCGGCCAGGATTGCGGCCACGATGATCTGGCCGGTGTCCCGCACGTCGGCCGACAGGGCCAGGTAGCCGAAGGCCCAGAAGCCCGACCACGAGATGACGTTCACGATGGCGATCAGCTTGTGCATCTCTCCGCTCTCCCTCTCACACCCTCTCGATGATCTTCTCGCCGAACAGGCCCTGCGGCCGGAACACGAGGAAGATCAGCGCCAGCACGTAGGCGAACCAGTTCTCGGTCGCCCCGCCCACCATCGGGCCCACGAGGAACTCGAACAGCTTCTCGCCGACCCCGATGATCAGCCCGCCCACGATGGCGCCCGGGATAGAGGTGAAACCGCCCAGCATCAGCACCGGCAACGCCTTCAGCGCGATCAGCGACAGCGAGAACTGCACGCCCGACTTGGTGCCCCACATGATCCCCGCCACCAGCGCCACGAAACCCGCCAGCGACCAGACCATGATCCAGATGAAATTCAGCGACACGCCCACCGACAGCGCCGCCTGGTGGTCGTCGGCCACCGCGCGCATGGCCCGGCCCTGCTTGGTGTATTGCGCGAAGGCCACCAGCGCCGCCACCAGCAGCCCCGCGATCAGGGTCGCCACGATATCGAGGTTGTCGATGAAGAACCCGTAGTCGAACAGGGCATAGGTGATCTCGTCGATGGGTCCGTTGAGACCTTGCGGCAGGCCCACGTCCAGCGGCTTGATGTCGGCCCCCCACATCACGTCGCCCAGCCCTTCGAGGAAATAGGCCAGCCCGATCGTCGCCATGAACAGGATGATGGGCTCCTGGTTCACCAGATGCCGGAAGATGAAGCGCTGCACCGCCCAGGCCAGCACCACCATCACCGCCGCGGTCAGCAGGATCGCCAGCAGAGCGGGCACGTGCCAGCCGAAATGATGGATCTCGGTGCCCAGCACCGCATTGATCAGGTGAGCGAAGGGCACCTGCCCCTCCATGATTCCCACCAGCGTCAGCGCCGCGAACAGCGCCATCACCCCCTGGCTGTAGTTGAAGATGCCCGAGGCCTTGTAGATCAGCACGAATCCCAGCGCCACGAGCGAGTAGAGCACGCCAGCCATGAGGCCATTGAGCACGACCTCCATTCCCCAGATCAACTGTTCAGGCATGGTTCGTCCCCCACGTTCCCTTTGCCGCGGGCGTCACGCCGCCCCACCGCGTCTCAGTCATGCGCCACCCCCAGATAGGCGTCGATCACCGCCTGGTTGCGGCGCACCTCGTCGGGCGGGCCGTCGCCGATCTTCTTGCCGTAATCCATCACCACCACCCGGTCGGACAGATCCATCACCACGCCCATGTCATGCTCGATCAGCGCGATCGTGGTGCCGAACTCGTCGTTGACGTCGAGGATGAAGCGGCTCATGTCCTCCTTCTCCTCCACGTTCATGCCCGCCATCGGCTCGTCGAGCAGCAAGAGGCTCGGCTCGGCGACCAGGGCGCGCGCCAGTTCCACCCGCTTCTTCAGCCCGTAGGGCAGCCGCGCGACGGGGGTCTTGCGGATATGCTGGATCTCCAGGAAGTCGATGATCCGCTCGGCCTTCTCGCGGTTCTCCACCTCCTCGCGCTCCGCCGCTCCCTTCCACAGCGCCTGCGCGAACAGGCCCCGCTTCATCTGGGTCAGCCGACCGGTCATCACGTTGTCGAGCACGCTCATGCCCTCGAACAGGGCGATGTTCTGGAAGGTGCGGGCGATCCCCTGGCGGGCCACCTGGTAGGGCTTCATCGGCGGGCGCCGCTCGCCGCGGAACCACACCTCGCCGTCCTGCGGCACGTAGAAGCCCGAGATCACGTTGAGCATCGAGGACTTGCCCGCCCCGTTAGGTCCGATGATCGCCCGGATCTCGCCCTCGCGGATGTCGAAGCTGATATCCTTGATCGCCACCACCCCGCCGAAGCGCAGGGTGATGTTCTTCATCTCCATGACGATACCGCCGATCCTGCGGCCGTCAGCGGTCACCATACCTTCCACTGTGTCCTTCACGCGCCCGGCCCCTTCGTCTTGGCAGAAATATCCCCGCCGGTGGCGCGCGGCCCCGCTTCCCCGCAAAGGGGAACGGACCGGCCGAGGCGCGGGGCGGTGCCGCGCATCGTCATGGCGGCCGGCCCGGTTCCGCGCCGGTCCGGCGTGACCCGGTGGTTCTCGTCGGTGGCGTTTCGGCCGCCCGCAAGGATCGCCGGGGCGAGATCATCGCGGCGCTGTGCCGTGTCGCTCATTCGCGCCCCCCTCCCGCCAGAAGCGTCACGGCGCCGATCATCGCGCCGTAGACCGCGAGAAGCCCCGCAAGCGGCAGCAGCCCGATGTCACCGAACCCGGCAAGATGCACGGCACCGATCCCGAAGCCGCCGGTGACGGCCCCGGAAAGACCGGGAACCCAGCCGCGCCGGGCCCGCTGCCCGATCACCACCGCCAGCGCGAGCCCGAAGAGCGCAAGCGCTACGGCGAAGGCCAGTGCCGTTGCGTCGGAGGTCATGCCATGCCTCCGCCATCGGGGCCGGGCAGCCCCTTTCCTTCCCCCGCGGGCGCTCCGCTGCGCCGGGCCGACAGCCGAAGGCGCGGGTATCCGGCCTGCCCCTTCATTCCGCCGCCTCCCGTGCGTGCGCGCGCACCGGCACCACCGCCGCGTCGCGGATCTCCAGCGTGGCCCGGATCCGGCCCTTGCGGCCATCCTCGTAGGTCACTTCCGTCTCGGTGTAGATGCTGCTCGACCCGTCGTAGAGCGCCTCCACCAGGTCGGCGAACTTCTCGCCGATGATCTTGCGGCGCACCTTGCGGGTGCGGGTCAGCTCGCCGTCATCGGCGTCCAGTTCCTTGTGCAGCACCAGGAAGCGATGCACCTGGCAGGCCGACAGCATCTCGTCCTCGGCCACCGAGCGGTTCACCTCCTCCACATGGCCCTGGATCATGTCCAGCACCTTCGGATGCCCCGCCAGCTCCTGGTAGGAGGCATAGGCGATGTTGTTGCGCTCGGCCCAGTTGCCCACGGCCGACAGGTCGATGTTGACGAAGGCGCAGCAGGTCTCGCGCCCGGCGCCGAACACCACGGCTTCGAGGATGTTGGGATAGAACTTGAGCTTGTTCTCCACGTATTTCGGCGCGAACAGGCTGCCATCGGCCATCTTGGCCACGTCCTTGGCCCGGTCGATGATGCGCAGATGCCCGGTATCGGGTTCGAAGAAGCCCGCATCCCCCGTGGCCACCCAGCCTTCCGGATCCTTGGTGTTGGCGGTCGAGTCCGGGTTCTTGTAGTATTCCACGAAAGTGCCGGGGCTGCGGTAATAGACCTCGCCATTGTCGCGGATCTCCAACCTCTCGCCCGGCGAAGGCACCCCCACCGTGTCCGACCGCACCTCGCCGTCGGGCTGCTGGGTGATGAAGACGCTGGCCTCGGTCTGACCATAGAGCTGCTTGAGGTTGATCCCGAGCGAGCGGTAGAAATCGAAGATCTCCGGCCCGATCGCCTCGCCCGCCGTGTAACCGACACGGACCCGAGAAAAGCCCAGCACGTTCTTCAGGGGACCGTAGACCAGCAGGTCGCCCAGCCGGTATTTCAGCCGGTCCCAGGCCCCCACCGGCTTGCCGTCCAGGATCGCCGGGCCGACCTTGCGGGCATGGGCCATGAAGGTGTCGAACAGCCATTTCTTGAGCCGCCCGGCATCCTCCATCCGGATCATCACGGTGGTCAGCTGGGTCTCGAAGATACGCGGCGGCGCGAAATAGTAGGTCGGGCCGATCTCGCGCAGATCGGCCATCATCGTGTCCTCGCTCTCGGGGCAGTTGGTGCAGAACCCGGCCCAGTAGGCCTGCCCGACCGAGAAGATGAAATCGCCCACCCAGGCCATCGGCAGGTAGGCGAGGATCTCCTCCTCGCGGCGCAGGTGGTCGAACGCGCAGGTGGCGCGCGCGGTCTCGATGATGTTGCGGTTGGACAGCACCACGCCCTTGGGCTTGCCGGTGGTCCCCGAGGTGTAGAGCATCACGCAGATGTCGTCGTATCCCAGCCCGCCGCGCCGGCGCTCCAGTTCCGGGCGGAACTCCTCCTGCGCCGCGCGGCCCTGCTGCTGGACATGCGAATAGAGGTGCAAGCGGGAATGGTCGTATTTCCGCAACCCGCGCGGGTCGAGATAGACCATGTGCTCCAGCTGGTGCAGGTGCTCCTGCACCTCGATCAGCTTGTCCACCTGCTCCTGGTCGCTGACGATGGCGAAACGCGCGCCGCAATGGCCCATCACGTAGGCCATCTCCTCGGCGACCGAGTCCTGGTAGAGCGGCACCGGCACCGCGCCCACCATCTGCGCGGCCACCATCGCCCAGTAGAGATAGGGACGGTTGCGTCCGATGATGGCGATGAAATCGCCCTCGGCCACGCCGAGGTTCAGCAGGCCGAGCGCCAGCGCCTCGATCTCGCGCTCGGTCTCGGCCCAGCTCCAGCTTTGCCAGATGCCGTATTCCTTTTCCCGGTAGGCCGGGGCGTCGGCGAACCGGATCGCGTTGCGGTGCAGCAGCGCCGGGATGGACACGAGCCCATCGGCGCCCTCGGGCGGCTTTGCCAAGTCTGTCTCCTCCCACGGCCCGGTCGGAACCGGCGCAGCGTCTCTTGTGGA
>Ga0208112_100618_pt1 | contig 24413 bp, 20 predicted proteins | sample HotLakConsoUCCLE_FD_184736 | JGI IMG/M metagenome (GOLD analysis project Ga0208112, IMG submission 184736) | Hypersaline microbial mat communities from Hot Lake, Washington, USA - Hot Lake Consortium UCC-LE (SPAdes) (version 2) ... | reverse complement strand
TTTCCAATTTTAGTCGCTTCATTTTGTCACCTGTTGGGTGTTTCGGTTTTTTATGTTCAAGGCTACTTTAGCCACTGAACCCCAACAGGTTCCATCTTTTTCTTTAACTTTATCTCACGGATTCAGGTATAAAATAAGGTGAAGAGCCTAGGGTGGAATCGGGCTCAAGATCCCCGCGAGAGATCGTAAATCGCGTAGCCCGCCAACAGCTTCGGCAGACGCCTTTGCTCCCGCCGCCAGTTCCCGGAAAGAAGGACGCGGTGGTCGACGCGGATCTCGCGCCGTCGACAGAAGTCCTCGAACTCGCCCACCGAGAAGGGATTCGCCGGCAGGGATTCATACCACCGGCGCGGGTAGACCTCATTGACCGTCCGGCTTCCCGACCGCAGGTAGTTCAGACGGTTCAGCCAAAAGCCGTGGTTCACGAAGCCGACGGTCACCTGCCGGCCCACCCGCAGGCCCTCCTCGAGGATCGCGGCCGGCTCGTCCAGTTGCTCCACCGTGCGGCTGAAAATCACCCGGTCGAAAGCGCCGTCCGGAAAGGACGCCAAGACCTCCCGGATGTCGCCCTGGTAGACCGGCACCCCTCGCTTCACGCAGCTGAGCACCTTGTCGAACTCGATGTCCACGCCCACGCCGTAAACCCCCTTGGTCTGCTTCAAGTACTCGAGCAGCACTCCGCGACCGCAGCCCAAATCCAGCACGCGGTCGCCCTCGCGCACCCATTGCGCGATTACTTGAAAATCAACCTGACGCTTCTTCTGCATCGCTCAACGGTCGAGGAAAGTCCGAATCAGGGAGTAGAGCTCCGGCGAGCGAACGAGAAAGGAATCGTGACCGAAGTCCATCGAAAGCTCCGCGTAACTGGCGTCCTTCCCAAGTCGCAGCAGGGCTTCCACGATCGCCCGGTTGCCCTGCGGCGGATAGAGCCAGTCCGAGGTAAAGCCGACCACCAGCCCCGGGGAGCGGACGGCGGACAGCGCGTCGTCCAGCCGGTTGTCCGGGCCGTAGAGGTCGAAACGGTCGAGCGCCTTGGTGAGGTAGAGGTAGGTGTTCGCGTCGAAACGGGTGACGAAACTCTGCCCCTGATAGCGCAGGTAGCTCTCCACTTCGAATTCGACGTCGAAGTGCTCCTTCGCCTCGTCGCCCGTCCGCCGCCGTCGGCCGAACTTGCTCTCCATTCCCACATCCGAAAGGTAGGTGATGTGGGCCATCATCCGCGCCACCGCGAGGCCCCGGGCGGGACCCGCCTCCGGTTCGTAGTCGCCTTTCCGCCATTCGGGATCGGAAATGATCGCCTGTCGTCCGGTGTCGTTGAAGGCGATGGCTTGGGCCGTGTGCCGCGCGCCGCAGGCCAGAGCGATATAGCGTCCCACCCGCGCGGGAAAATCGATCGCCCATTGCAGCGTCTGCATCCCGCCCATGCTTCCTCCAATCACCGCGTGCAGGCGGTCGATCCCGAGGTGGTCGAGCAAAAGGGACTGGGCGCGCACCATGTCGCGCACCGTGAGCTTCGGGAAGTCGAGATTATAACGTCGCCCGGTCTGCGGATTGATCGAGCCCGGCCCGGTCGAGCCCTGGCAGCCGCCCAGCACGTTCGAACAGATGACGAAATAACGGCTGGTATCGATCGGCTTGCCCGGCCCGACCATGAAATTCCACCACCCCTGCTTCCGCTCCTCCATGCTGTGGACTCCCGCGCAGTGGTGGTCCCCGCTTAGCGCGTGACAGATCAGGACCGCATTGCCGCGGTCCCCGTCGAGATGCCCGTAGGTCTCGTAGCGCAGGGTCATTTCCGGGATCGTCCCGCCCGATTCGAAAAGAAACGGCTCTCGCCAATGGAAGTCCGCGTACTCGACGAAGCCCACCTCCCCTTCAGCAGGAATCAACGAAGTCTGTTCGGAGTCATTCATTGTGACCGTAGCGCCAAAGGCTTAGGGGTATAGGCCAGCCGACCGACGAATCCAGTTCAATCTCAATCCAGCCGATTTCCGCTTTATCGAGAAAGCCGCAGACCGAACGGCCTCGCTCCGACCGGACGTTCGAAACCGAAACGCGCCTCCGAGCGCGGGCTTTTTGGCGAAGCGCTTTCGCGGAATAGGCGGGGTATCCGTTAAAAAGAAGAGGCGGTCTGCGCCTCGAGAAAAGGGATGGCGGTTTTGCCCGATTTCGAAAAACGTAAATTCCCTTAGTCAAAAAGCCCGCTCGTCGTTCCTCCCTGTCCGATCAGGAAAACAGACTGCCGCGCGGAGGCCGCAGGACGGCAAGGTCTCCCCAGTCGCTGCCCCGCTCCAGAATTCGAACCCTCGGCGGCCGTTTTCGTTCCGACTCGGAAAACAGCCGATCGACGAAGCCCCGCACGAACTCCGCCGAGCCAAACACCGCTCCACCGCCAAGGTAGCGGATGCGGCACCGCAGCGCCGCCGCTTTGGAAAGCTCCCCTCCGGCCTCGATTACCTTTAGCATCGCGGCACGCTCGCTTTCCGGAGCCCCTTGTAGTCCTTTGGCAAAGACATAGCAGCGGTGCGAGCGCAGCGCCTCCTCCTCCGAAAGCTTGCGCCGGCTCCCACCGGCATAGGCCGCCCAGACGACGCGGAGACCTTCCCGCGCCGACGCCCTCCCGGCGACCGCTTCGGCGTAGCCACAGAAACGGTAGTCCTTCGGGTCCGTCACCAACCCCGCCCGCACCGGGTTCAGGTCGATGTAGGCGGCCATCGTCTGCAGAGGATTGCCGCGCCCCTCGACCAAAACGCTCTTGAAGCGGTCCGACCACAAGGGCCCGTAGCGCCCGTGCCGGTGGTTGTACCAGATCGTGAATCGCTGCTTGAGCGTCTTCATGAATTCAGAGACCTCTCCCATCCGTGCCAGCAGCCTCCCGCGAAGCGCAGGTCCATCCGCGCCCTCCCCAGCCAAAATCCTCGCCACCTCGGCGGAACCAAGCGGCGCATACCGCGTCGGCTTGGAATAAAGCACCCCATACCGCCGCACCAGCTCCGCATCCGAAACCTTCCGCCGCTCCGGAATGCGCACGAGCACGTGGAAATGATTGCCCATCAGCGCATAGGTAAGCACCTGAACCCCCGAAAAATCCGCCACGCGCCAGAGCATCTTGCGCAACACTTCCTTCTCAACCTCCCCGAATAAACGCTCCCCGTTCACCGTCCGACTCATCAGGTGGTAATAACCCTCACGCCCCTCCAACTTCATCCGCCGCATCCTCATCCCCCAAATCCCAAAGCAACCAACCAAAATGTCAACTAAAAAGGGACTGACCCCAATTTATTACCGATTTGGACTTTCGGGCGGTGGCGACGAGGGGTTCACTCGCTTGAGTTCGGGCGATAGGCGACCGCCTTCTGGTTGTTGCCGGGGCGGACATCGTCGATGATTGTTTCGGTCAAGACCTGGGCGGCGATTTGGAGCGCCTGCTTGTCTTGTTTCGACGGCACTTGGGTGAATACCTTTCGAGAGGTGGTCTGTCCGGGGCCGATCGCTTCGATGGAAAACTGAACCGGGTCCCCGTCGTTAACCAGCACTTCCATGTCCGCGCCGGTCACCCAGCGGGTGCCGCGGTTTTCCACCGTGACCACAACCGGAACGGTCGTGCCGGGCTCGGCATCCGGAGCTAGGTAGATCTCGGCCAAGGCGATATCCGAGATACCGGCCGTCTTCCGCTCCCGTAGACGGTTCCAGTCCAAGATACCGCCCCCATAGACTGGGTCGGCGCCGCCCGCTCCGGCCTCATTCCGGAATTGGCGTATCGTTTTCAGCACCTCTGCGCCGGTCTTGTCCGGATCGGAGGAGAGCAGGGCCGCAACCGTCCCGGTGATCAGAGGCGCGGCCGCCGAGGTCCCGGTGAAAAGCGCGGTGCCCGAATCTTCTTTGGCGGTGAGGATGCCGACTCCGGGAACCGCGAAGTCTATCCGTTCGGACTGGTTGGGAAAGATCGCCTGACGTTCGGCCGCGTCGATCGCGGTGACGGAGACCACCTCCGGGTAGGCGGCGGGGTAAGGCAAGCGAGCGAAACTATCGTTGCCCGCCGCCGCCACGAGCACGACGCCTTTTTCCTGTGCGTAGCGGACCGCCTCACGCAGAACCTGTGAGTCTTGATAGAGCCCCAGACTCAGGTTGATCACCCGCACACCTAGATCGACCGCTTGGACAATGCCCTCCGCCACGTGGAAGCTGTTGCCCAAGCCTTCGTCGTCGAGCACGCGGACCACGAAGAGCTCCGCCTTCGGCGCCACACCCTCGGTTCCCGTAATGATGGAAGCGACCGAAGTGCCATGCGACGCCCCGGGCCCGTCGACGCCCCCGCCCACCAAGTCGATGTGCACGATATAGACATCGTCGAATTGTGGATGCGCCTCGATCCCGGAGTCGAGAATCCCAACAAGCACTCCGCTGCCGTCACCCTCGAGCGGGCCACCCACGATCGCTCGGGCACTTCGTCCGAAGGCCTCCAAGCTGGCAAGCGCCTCCGGGTCCACCCGCTCGGGCGGTCGCGGCCGTTCGATCTTGTAGGAATAGTCGGGCAATGCGCCGTAACGAAGCGGATCCAGCACTGAAAGCGCCTCCTCGCCCACCCGGATTACCAGAAGCTCGTCGATCTGACCGAGCGGCGCGAAGCCCGCTTGGGTCAGCGCAGCAAGATAGGCTTGAAAATCCCTCCGACTGCTGAAGCGGAGCGTTATTTCCCCAGGAATCGTTCCCACCGGATAGGTGATCGGCTTTGCCTCGACGAAACTATCGGGCACACGGACCGGGTCCGATCCAAGTTCCGGCAGCGGACGGGTGCCGGGCGCCGCTCCCTGCGGAACGGTTTGCGGCGCTTCCTCGGCCTGCGGCGCGACGCTCGAAAAAAAGACGCCGATCACGCCGCCGAGGATCAAGAGAGTCAGAAAAAGCAGGACGAGCCAAGGTTTGCGCATGCACAAAGGCTAGCTCCGATCGGCCGATTGACAACCTTGATCCGCCGCCATCTTTCCGTGCCGTGGAATTGCGGACGCCAAGGGAAAGCTTATGGTAAGAGTCGTATGACCAAACGTAGAATTCACGACGGCATCGTCGGCGTCCTCCTGACGCTTAGCATGATTCTCGGCTACCTCGCCAATCCACACTACTACTGGATCGCGCTGGGCCTCGGCATACTGCTTACTCAGAGCGCACTGACCGGTTTCTGCCCGCTTTACTGGGTGCTCGACAGGCTCGTCCGCGATCGGCCGCGGAGCCTGACGAGTCCGCGCTGAGCCGAACCGCGGCCGTTACCGCGTTCGGGCCTTTAGTTCTCCCATTCGATCGCGCCCTTCTTCAGCTCGTAGGCCAGTCCTAGGACAAGGACGAAGAGGAAGAACATGACCGGCATCAGGATCGGCAAACCGACTGCGAGGAACTCACGGAAAACGAGGACCCACGGAATCAGGAACACGACCTCGATGTCGAAAAGGATAAAGAGCATCGCGGTCACATAGAACTTCACCGCAAAGCGCGCGTGCCCGGACCCCTCCGCCAACATGCCGCATTCGTAGGGCGAATCCTTGGTCGCGCTGTGCTCGCCGCGCTGTCCGAAAATATGAGACGCCAGCAGGATCACGCCGCCGATCCCCAGCGCGAGCGAGATTTGAATCAAAACCGGATAATAGTCGGCGATCTCCATGCGGCGCTAAAGAAGCCGCTTCCGTCGCGAGATCAAGGCGTTTCTTCCGCTTCCGGGGGCGGCGCCGCAGGATCGGCGGCTTCCGGTTCCGGCGCGACCTTCTCGATGCGGATGCGTTCGGAATCGAAGACGCCGAGGCCGAGGCTGGCCGCGAAGGGCAACTGCCGCGGCAACGGGTCGATTTCGGGAAAGCCGTTGAGACGCCGTTGGCTGTTGATGCGGTCGAACATCAGGCGGTCGAGCGCCACCGGATCGCCGCTCAACCAAAGCTTCGGCTCCGAGCGGGAGTAGAGCGAGTTGAAGAATGGACCGCCGATGAACTGATAACGCTCCAAGCTCAGGAGGTGGAGCAACATCCGCTCGCTCAGCTCCGGGATCGCCGCAATCTCTGCGACCGCGGCGGAAGCCGTGGCCTGATTGACGAGAAAGCGCCGACTGTTGCTCACATTCCAAAGCGTCGCGTTGGCCAGCGCTCCGTCGATGCCGAGCGAGGGGTCGTCCGCCGTCACTGGAAGGTTGATCCAAAAATCGACCTCGAAGAGCAGCGGCGCGGGCAGGAAGCTCTTCCGCTCGCGAGCGCCCTCCTCCAAGCCGCGTTCCCCCCGCCCGACAATCAAGTCCGGCTCCTGCTGCAGGGCCGGGGGGAGCGGGCTGTCGTAGAACCAGTCCTCCTCGTAGTGGTTCCCCTCGTCGAGCGCGATCACCGGACAGCCGGCGAAACGGGCGGCGCCCTCGCTCAGCGGCGGCAGTATTCCCGCCTGCCGAAGACCGTGCGCGGAATAGTCCACGATGAGGATGTCTTGCCGCGCAAACCCCCGGGCCTCAAGCGCCTCGATCGTAGCCCGCAACACGCGGGTGGGAGTCGAAAGGCCGCGCCCGCCGCGCGTATTGACTTTGAGACCGGCCCGCCCCCGTTCCCCCGGAGCCAACCGCACGCCCGCCTCCGCCTCGTAAGCCGCTAGCAATGCCTCGACCTCCCCGTCGTAGAGCTCGCCGGCCTGGACGGGCGCCTCCCAAACGACGCCCTTGGGCGCGGGAGGCAGCGGCTGCCCGGCGACCGCCGGCAGGCAGGCGACGAGGACCGCGGGAAGCCACAGGCCCGGACGCAGCCGCGGCCGTCCGCCGCGAGGCGGCCAATCCACTTGACAGCCCTTGCCCCCGCCGAAGAGTGAGCTGACATCGGCAAAAATTTGTTCGATTGCCCGCACCGTTCGCACAAAACTCCCGCCTATGCCGAAAGCAATCCTCAAACCGTTCTTCCTCATTTCCCTCGCTTTGACCGCGGTTCTCCTCGCGGGTTGCACGGATCCGGAGGCGCGCCGGGCGGAAGCGATCGAGGAGGCGCGCCAGCTCTTCGAGGCCGGCGAAGCGACGGCCGCGCTGAACGCTCTAGAGGCGCTGAGCGCCGACTTCCCCAACTACAGCGAGATCCTCGCCCTGATCGGATCGATCCACGGCCACGAGGGCGATACCGTTTCGGCCGCCTTCTACCTCGAACAGGCTTACCGGCTGAACCCGGACGACATGGAACTGCTCTACCAGACCTACCGCGCCCAGGAAGCCGCCGGACAACCGGCCGCGCCGCTGCTGGAAACACTCGCCGCGCAGTCGCCCGAGAGCATGAGCCCTCCCCTCTGGATCCGCCTGGGCGAATACCGCGCCGCCGAGAACCGGCCGCAGGCCGCGCTCGACGCCTTCCTCCGCGAGCTCGATCCCGAGTCCGAAACCGCCGACCCAAAGATCGCCGTCGAGGTCGGCCAACAATTCCTTAAACTCGACAATCTCCCGCAGGCCGAGCGCTGGTTCGCCATCGCCGCCGAGAGCGACGAACCGGCCGCGCAGACCGCACTCCTCGGGACCCTCGAGATTCATCTACGCCGGAAGGAGTGGGCCGAAGCCGAGCAAACCATCGCCCGCCTCGACCGCCAGTTCCCCGGGGCCGTCGACGCCGGCGAATGGGCCGGAGCCCGTGCCGAACTTCAGAAATGGCGGGCCGCCCAAGAACGCATGCGGAGCGAGCTCGCCCGGGCCGAGGCCGCCAAGAAAGCCGCCGAGGAGGCCGCCGAAGCCGAAGCCGAAGCCGCAGCCCGCTCCTCCGAAGCGGGCGACGCCTCTCCGACAAGCGCCGAGGCCGGGGGCGAAACCACCACAGGCAAGGGCCAAGTGGTCGCCGACCTGGAAGCCGCCGAAGCCCTCGCCCTCGCGCCCGCCATCGAGCCCGAGGAACCCGAGGAACCCGCCGTCGCCTTCAATCCGGAAATCGCGATCGAGCCCGCCGAGCCGGACTTCGGCATCACGGTGAACTACGACCAGGAAGGCAGCGCCGGGCCCGCCGACTTTACCGTCGAGACCGACGCTCCCGCCTCCCCCGAAACCGCCGCGACGGCAGGGCCGAGCCCGGAACCGCCCGCCCCGGTCCGTAGCGTCGAAGACCTCCTAGCCGAGGCGGAGGACGCGACCCTCGCCCGCGAGTTCGACCGCGCGATCAACCTCTACTGGCAGATCCTCGGTCGTGCCAATTCCCGCGCCGATGTTTGGAACCGACTCTCCCAAGTCTACCTCATGGACGACGATATCCGGAGCGCCGAAACCGCCGCCCTCGAGGCCACCCGCCTGGCGCCGGACGATATCGCCTACGCTCTCGACTACCTCCGCGTCGCCCAGCGCACCAAAACGTCCCGTGACTTTCTCGGCGAGCTCGAGACCGCCTATGCCCGCTTCCCGCGCAACCCCGAGGTCACCCTCTCGCTCGCCCGCGCCTACGAGCGGATCAGCCGGAACACCGCCGACGCCCGCGCGCTCTACTCCCGCTTCATCGAACTGGCCCCCAACCACCCCCTCCGTCCCGAGGCGGAGACCGCGCTCGCCCGGCTCCGCTAAGGCCTTCCGCCCCGCCCACCGATCCCCCACCGATCCCCCGCCGTGCCCCGCATCGCGCAAAGCTCCATCGAGTCGCTGAAGCTACAGGTCAACCTGCTCGACGTCGTATCCCCCTACGTCAACCTGAAGCGCGCCGGCCGCTCCTGGAAGGGCCTCAGCCCCTTCACCCAGGAGAAAACGCCCTCCTTTTACGTCCACCCCGACCGCGGTTTCTACAAGTGCTTCAGCACCGGCGAGGGCGGCGATTGCTTCACCTTCGTCATGAAGGTGGAGAACCTCGAGTTCGGCGAGGCCGTCGAGTTCCTCGCCAAGCGCTTCAACATCCCGCTCGACTACGAAGAGGGCGGCCCCAGCCGGGAGGAACTCTCCATCCGCAAACAGCTCTTCGACCTGCACGAACTCGCCGCCACTTGGTTTCACGAGCAGTTCCTCGGCAGCGACGAAGCCGCCCCGGTGCGCGAATACTGGGAGCGGCACCGCGGCTTCTCCCTGGAGGTGGCCCGCGAGTTCAAGATCGGCTACGCGCCCGCCGCGGCCGATTCGCTCGCGCGGCTCTGCCGCGACAAGAAGTTCGGCCCCGCCGCACTCCACGCCTCGGGACTCTTCTTCGCCCGCGAACAGGAGAGCGATTCGGCGCGCTTCCGCTCCCGTTTCCGCGGCCGCCTGATGATCCCGATCCGGGACGTGCAGGGACGCTGCGTCGCCTTCACCGCCCGCCAACTGCCGCAGACCCCCGAGGACGACCCTGCCCGCGAGGCCAAATACGTCAACTCCCCCGAAACCCCGATCTTCCATAAGGGGCGCATTCTGTTCGGCATGGACCACGCCCGCACCCACCTCAAGGACGGCGACGGCTTTCTCCTCGTCGAGGGCCAGCTTGACGCCATCCGCTGCTGGTCGGTGGGCCTCCATACCGCCGTCGCGCCGCAGGGCACCGCCATCACCGAAGAACAGCTGCACCTGCTCCGCCGCTACGAGCCGCACCATGTCGACTTCCTCCTCGACGGCGACGCGGCCGGGCGCAAGGCCGCCCTCCGCACCCTCCCCCTGACACTCAAGGCCGGCCTCGAATTCCGCTTCCTCCGCCTCCCCGAGAAGGCCGACCCCGACGATTTGCTCCGCAGCGGCGGAGCGGCCGCGCTCGACCCGCTCCGCGCCGCCGCCATCGGCCCCGTCCAGCTCGCCATGGAGGAACTGCTCCCGCCCGGCCGCGAGGCCGGCCCCCAAGAGAAAGCCCGCGCCCTCGCCCAAGTCTTCGAGCTGCTGGAGAACGTGCCCTCGGAGGTCGCCCGCGAGGACTACCTGAAAGCCGCCGCGCGCATCGCCCAAGTCGACCCTCTCGCCGCCGAACGCGACTACCGCCGCTTCCTCGGCCGCCGGAAGCCGGGAAAAACGGGCGGAGACGCCCCCCCCGCCCCGTCCCAAGACCCGCTATTGACACTGGCCACCTGGGAACTACTTTGGCTGCTTTTAAATTTTCCAGAGTTCGGCAAGCCCGTATCGGAAATCATTGATTACGAATGGATTAATTCAAAAACTCCAGTCGGTCGGTTCCTCGCAAGGGTGCTCGCCGAGTTTCACGAAGGCCTCTTGGAAGACCCCGGCAACATCGAAAACCTCATCGAGACCGTTGAAGAACGGCAGCTTCTGGCTGAGATTCACTTGAAGGATCTCGAAGTCGAAGAGCCGAAAACGAAAATCATCCAGTGCCTCCACACCCTTTGCCGCAACTATCTCACGACACGTAAAAAAGTTTTGGAACAACGCATCGCCAACGCGGACGTCAATGACGCCGCCACGCTCGAGATGATGCGCGAAGTCAGCCGCATCCGCCGTTCCCTGGCAAACCCCGCCCCCATCGCCATTTGATCCCGTCCGGACCCGCATTCCTCCTCTGCCACCACACCATGCCCGCCGCTAAAAAGACATCCGCCAACCTAGAAAACACCAAGAAGGCCGCTTCGAAAAAGACGGAGCAAAAGTCGCCCAAGCCGGCCCCCAAAAAGGCGTCCAAGAAAACGGCCGAGCCGAAGTCCGCCGCGGCGGAGGCGAAGCCGACCCCGAGCAAGAAAAAGTCCGCGCCGAAAAAGAAGGCCCCGGCAAAGGCGAAGCAGCCGACGCCGAAGAAGGCGCCGGCCCCGAAGAAGGCGCCTGCCCCGAAGAAGAAGTCGCCGCCCAAGTCGCGTAAAGACCAGGCCGTCGAGGCGATCTCCGACGCCAAGGCTCCCGAAACGACCGAAGCCAAGATCGCGGCCGCCACGCCGAAAAAACGCAAGCGCAAGCTTTCCGCCAAGGCACAGGAGCGGCTCAACGACCGCATCCGCAGCCTCATCCGGCTTTCCAAGGAACAGGGCTTCCTGACCTACAAGGACATCAACAAGGCGCTCCCCGACAGCGTCAACAACCCCGAGGAGATCGAAAACGTCATCTCCATCCTGCAGAACCTCGAAGTCGACATCCTCGACGAGAACGAGGTCGAGGCCTTCAAGGCCCGCCAGGAGGAAACCGAGGAGAAGGAGGTCCGCACCTCGCAGAACGACATCCTCGACGACCCGGTGCGCATGTACCTGAAGCAGATGGGGCAGGTGCCCCTGCTCACCCGCGAGGAGGAGGTCGCCATCTCCAAGCGGATCGAAAAGGCCGAGCTCCGCGCGCAGGACGCGCTCTTTTCCACCGCCCTCACCCTCGAGTTCCAGAACGACATCGTCCAGAAGCTCCTCAACCGCGAGGAACGCTTCGACCGCGTCGTCCTGGACAAGAAGATCGAGAGCCGAGAAGCCTATTTCAACAGCCTGCCGAAACTCCTGGAGGAGGCCCGCCGTCTGGGCGAGCGGATCTACGCCGCTTGGGACAGCCAGCAGGAAACGGACAACGAATCGACCCGCAAGCGCGCCATCACCCGCATGCGGAAGTACGAGGAGGAGCTCCGCGACGTCCTCCGCAAGTACTGCCTGAAGCTGAAGATCTTCGAGGACTTCCTCAACAACCTGAACCCCACCTTCCGCGAGATCTGCAACCACTACGAAGATCTCGAGGCGGCCAACATGGTCTCCACCCGTCGCCGCAAGAAGGTCGACGTGGAGGCCATCAACAAGCGGCTCGAAGAGATCAAGGTCGAGTTCAAGATGGAGCCGGCCGAGTTCATGGAAATCATCAAGGAAGTCCGCACCGGCATGCGCGAGGCCCACAAGGCGAAGACCGAGATGGTCGAGGCCAACCTCCGGCTGGTGATTTCGATCGCGAAGAAGTACACCAACCGCGGCCTCTCCTTCCTCGACCTGATCCAAGAGGGCAACATGGGGCTGATGAAGGCGGTCGAGAAGTTCGAATACCGCCGCGGCTACAAGTTTTCCACCTACGCCACTTGGTGGATCCGCCAGGCCATCACCCGCTCCATCGCCGACCAAGCGCGGACCATCCGCATCCCGGTCCACATGATCGAGACCCTCAACAAGGTCATGCAGGTGCAGAAGCAACTCCTCCAAGAGCTGGGCCACGAGCCCACCGCCGAGGAAGTGGCCGACGAGATGAACCTCCCGATCGAGCGCGTGCAGTCCATCATGAAGATGGCCCAGCAGCCGATCTCCCTCCAGAGCCCGGTGGGCGATTCCGACGACACCAACTTCGGCGACTTCATCGAGGACAAGGGCGCGGAAAATCCCTACGACATGACCGCCTACAGCCTGCTGCGGGAAAAGATCACCGACGTCCTCGACAGCCTGACCGAGCGCGAGCGCCGGGTGCTCTCCCTGCGCTTCGGCTTGGCCGACGGCTACTCCCGAACCCTCGAGGAGGTCGGCCGCCAGTTCAAGGTCACCCGCGAGCGGATACGGCAGATCGAGGCCAAAGCCCTGCGCAAGATGCGCCACCCCACCCGCATCCGTCAGCTTCATGGTTTCTTCGAAGGGGACATCAACCTCGACAAGCCGGGAATGGACAGCATTAAACGTGAGGTCGGCAATTCCTGACGGCGGCGCCCGATCCCGGACTACCTAAAACATCACCATACCGCATGAAGCCTTCGCTCTTCTCCCTGGCCCTCGTTGTCCTGACCACTCTCCTCGCCGGCTGCGGCGGGGGCGAAGGCGTCCGCATCCGGCAAACCGTGCAACAAGAGGGCGGCGACCCGCGCCCGATCAATATTCTCGGTCCGGGCGTGGCCTTTATCGTCCATGTCGATTCCCGCGAACGGATCGTCACCATCCGCAACGGCCATACGCTCGACGAGACCTTCTACCTCGCCGTCGACCGCGAGGGCGAGGAGACCGCCGCTCTCAAGCTGCGCCCCTTGGTGGGCACTTACCTGCGCATGGCCGACATCCTGGAGGGCGAACCCTCGATCAACAATCGCGTCCGCCCCGCGAACGAAAGCCGCGCCGGCGAGTTGGCGAAAATATACCGTGACCCGGAGGAGACTTCCGAGTAGCTTTTCAGACCATCCGCTCTCCCGCACCCGCCGAACCATGAACAGCCTCGCCATATTCCAGAATCTCGGGACCCCCGAGATCATCCTCATCTTCCTTGTCGTGCTGCTGCTCTTCGGAGCCAAGCGCCTGCCCGAGCTTTTCCGCTCCTTCGGCAAGTCGATCAAGGAATTCAAAAAGGCGACTTCCGAGATCGAGGACGAGGTCCGCCACGCGATGGACTCGGAGGACGAGCCGAAAAAGCCGTCCCGCCCGATCCAAGAACCCTCGAAGACCACCGCCGAGGCCGACCACGAGGTCAAGAAGCCGGACCAGGCCTGAGCAGGCCCTCGATCTCCGCGCAGATGGCTTCGTCGCCCGCGAAGTAGGGGCAGGCCCCCGCCATCGGGTGGAAGCTCCGCATCGGGAAGGGCGAGTCGGCGACGAACTGGAAACGCAGCCCCGCCCCCAGACAAAGGGCGTAGGCCGCGGCGATATCCCAAGTCTTCACGCGGGAATCCACCGCCCCCGTCAGGTACCCGGTCGCCACGTAGGCGGCGGTAAGCGCGCCACTGCCCAGACAGCGGCCGCGGTAGCGTGAAAGCAGCGGCTCCAAGCGCCGCATCAGCTCCGTATCCATCGGGAAATGCAGCCCCAGCATGGTCTGGGCCTCCGCCGCCTGCCTGTCGCGGTTCAGCCTCTTGCGGTCCCGCAGCACGCCGTGGCCGGGGCCGCCCTCGAGCAGACTGTCCGTGCCGTGATCGTAAAGAAAGCCGTAGACGGGGGTCCCATCCAGCAACAACGCCAGCGAGATCGCACAAATGGGAAAACCGAGAGCGAAGTTATTGGTCCCGTCGATCGGATCAATCAACCAGGCGAAACGCGCGGTCAGCTGGAGCTCTTCGTCCTGCGGACTCATCTCCTCGCTGCAATAGTCGTCGCCGGGAAAATCCCGACGCAGCTCGGCGAAGGTTTTTTCCGAAATCGCGAAGTCCGCGAAGGTCACCCGGGTGTCGTCCTCCTTCCACTCGCTCGCCACCTGCCCGAACTGCCGCTTGAAAAAGGCCACTTGGTCGAGCACCGCCGCACGTCCCGCATTGATTCGGTGGCGCAGCTCGCGCTCGAGTTGGGCCAAGGCTTGGCGATTGGATGAAGCGGACATTGACCTCCAGCAAATACCCCAAACCCGCCGACTTCAAGCGCGGGGACCCGCGAATCGCGGCCTGCCCGACCGCGCCCACGCCCGGCGTCCGCAAGCGGACACCCCACGCCCCAAAACCCGCAACCACGTGGCCTGCTCGCTCGCGAGCGCCCCCCGCCGCGCCCGCTCCCACGCCAGGGGTCCGAAAGCGGACAGGCCACGGCGGGCCATCTGCCGGAGTCCGGCGCCGCCTACTGCACGATCCCGCCGGAACTCAGGAAGATGCCCTTCAGGTTCATCTCCAGCTGGCGGGGATTCGGCGAGTTGTTGAGCGCGTCTTCACGGGTGATGCGGCCGGCCTTGACCAGCTTGTAGAGGTCTTGGTTGAAGGTCTTCGAGCCGTTGTCCTCGCTCGCTTCAATGACGGCCTCGATCTTCTCGAACTTGCCTTCCATGATCGTCTTCCGACCGAGCGAATCGAGGATGAAAGTCTCGGCGATCGGTACCCGGCCGCCACCCTCGAGCGCGGGCAGAAGTTTCTGCGTGATCGTGGCGCGCAAGGCGCCCGCGATCTGGCGCTGCATGGCCTGTTTCCGGTCTTCCGGGAAAAACTCGAAGAGCCGTTGGACCGCCTGCTGCGCGTTCGAAGCGTGCAAGGTGCCGAAGACGAGGTGTCCGGTTTCCGAGGCCTGAAGCGCCGTCTCGAAGGTCTCCCGGTCGCGCATTTCCCCCACCAGGATCACGTCGGGGTCCTGCCGAAGCACCGCCCGCATGCCGTCCGCGAAGCTCTTGCAGTCGATCCCCACTTCACGCTGGTTGATGATCGATTTGATGTCGGTGTAGGTGAATTCGATCGGGTCCTCCAAGGTCACCACATGCTTGTCGAAGCTGTGGTTGATGTAGTTGATCATCGCCGCCAGCGTCGAGCTCTTGCCGGAGCCGGTGGGACCGCAGAGCAACACGATGCCGTCTTTCTCGCGGCAGAGACCCGAGAGCGTGTTGCCGTCCAGGTTCAATTCCTCGAACGTCGGGGGATGGTCGCTGACATAGCGGAGCACCATGCCCGGCAGGCCGCGCTGGAGAAAGCCGTTCACCCGGAAACGCCCGACCCCGTCGAGTCGGTAGGAGTAGTCGATCTGCCGACGCTTGCTCCAGTCCTCGTAAAACTCCTCGGGAATCGTCTGGTCGATGAACTCCCGCACCGCCCCGGGCTCGATCGGGTCCATTTCCACCGATTCGAGGTGCCCGCTCATGCGCAGGTAGGCGGGCTTGTTCGACTTGATGTGGATGTCGCTGGCGCCGTTTTCAACCGCCAGCGAAAGAAGTCCGTGGAAGATATCTAAAGCCGACATGAGGGTGGAAGGGGGAGAGCGTGGATCGGGCGAAGTTTTCTGTTGATCAGAGCGGGCCTTGTCGCCGTTCTAGTCCATCGCACGGCCGCCGGGCCGTCCACATACTTTTCGCCTGGAATATGAAGACAAACCAATTTTACGGAGTTTTCACCGCGCTGGCCACCCCCATGCGCGGCGGGAAGGTCGACTACGAGGGCCTCGAAGCCCTCGTCGCCCATCAACTCTCCGGGGGGATCGACGGCTTGGTGCCGGTCGGCACGACCGGGGAATCGCCCACCCTCTCCCACAAGGAGCACATCGAGGTCGTCCGCGCCACCGTCAAGGCGGTCGGCGGGAAGAAGCCGGTCATCGCCGGCACCGGCTCGAACTCCACCGACGAGGCGGTCAACCTGACCGAGCAGGCCGAGGCCGCCGGGGCGGACGGCTTCCTCGTCGTCGCCCCCTACTACAACAAGCCCAGCCAGGAAGGCCTGTTCCACCACTTCAGCCGCATCGCCGAATGCACCGAGAAGCCGATCGTCCTCTACTCGATCCCCTCCCGCTGCGGGATCGAGATCTCCGTCGAGGTCACCGCCCGCCTGCATGAGAAGTACCCGCATATCTGCTGCATGAAGGCGGCCGAGGGCTCCTGCGAAAAAGTGGCCGACTACGTCCGCGCCTTGGGCGATGACTTCCGCGTGATGAGCGGCGACGACGGCCTGACCCTTCCCTTCATGTCCTGCGGGGCCACCGGCGTGATCAGCGTCGCCTCCAACCTCCTCGTGGAACCGGTCGTGGCGATGGTCAAGGCGGCCAACGGCAACGACTTCGCCGCCGCCCGCGAGACCTTCCTCCGCCTGGCACCCTTCTTCAAGGCGATCTTTCTGGAGCCGAATCCGGTGCCGATCAAGTACTGCCTGAAGCAGGCCGGAATCATCAAGTCGGACAAGGTCCGCCTGCCCCTCAGCCAACTCACCGCCGAAACGCGGACCGCGCTCGATCTGCTCCTCCGAGAACTCAAAGTGCTCTCCTGACCATGCCCTTGAAACTCCTCCTCAACGGCGCCAACGGCCGGATGGGCCTGGCCATCCGGGAAATCGCCGAGGCCCACGATGCCGTCGTCGCCGCCGCCTGCGACGCGGACGACGACCCGGCCGAGGGCATCGCCGGCTGCGAGGCGGTCATCGACTTCAGCTTCCACGAAGTCACGCCCTCTATCGCCGCCCTCGCGGCGGAACAGGGCCTTCCCCTCGTGATCGGCACCACCGGCCACTCCGAGGCGGAGCGGGCCGCCATCCTCCAAGCCATCGAGGGCCGTATCGCGGTCGTCTGGGCCGGCAACTATTCCGTCGGCGTGAACACGCTCAACTACCTGACCCGAAAGGCCGCTCAAATCCTCGGCCGCGCCTACGAGCCGGAAGTCATGGAGATGCACCACCATCATAAAAAAGACGCTCCCAGCGGCACCGCCGAGCGCCTGATCGAGATCCTCCGCGAGGCCTACGCCCTCCAGCCGGAGCAGGTCGTGCACGGCCGCCAGGGGCAGGTCGGCGCCCGTCCCGACGGGGAGATCGGCGTCCACGCCCTCCGTGGCGGAGATATCGTCGGCGAGCACACCGTCTACTTCTGCGGCGAAGGCGAGCGCATCGAGCTCACCCACCGCGCGACCGACCGCAAGATCTTCGCCCAAGGCGCCGTGCGCGCCGCCCACTGGGCCCGGCGGCAGAAGCCGGGCCTCTACAATATGGAAGACGTCCTCGGCCTGAACGATTAAGAGCCCCCGGCAGGAAGTGCGCGGTTCCCCCTAAGGCACCGGGCAGGACTAATACCGCTTCGGCATCAAAATCCTCCAAATCGTAACCGATTCGGCTACTTCCGACACCGCCAACTCCCCCGGACACCCCGCCCATGATTTCCCGCCTCAAAGGAACCCTCCTCGAAAGCACCCCCCTCCTCGTCGTGGTCGAAACCGGCGGCATCGGCTACGAGGTCCACGTTCCCGTCACCACGGCCGAGAAACTGCCCGGCAATGGCAGCGAATGCAGCCTCTTCATCCACTCCGTTTACCGCGAGGACAGCGCCACCCTCTACGGCTTCGCCTCGCGGGAAGACCGCGACTTCTTCCGCCTGCTCGTCGAGCGGGTCTCCGGCATCGGCCCGAAGATCGCGATAGGCATCCTCAGCCGCATGTCGCCCGAGCTCCTGCGCGGGGCCATCGCCCGCTCGGACGTCGCCCTGCTCTCCAAATGCCCCGGCATCGGCAAAAAGACCGCCGAGCGCCTCGTGATCGAGCTCAAGGACAAGGTCTTCCCCAAAGGAAGCACCGATGTCGCCTCCCCCTCCGCCCCCGCCGGCGCGGCCGGAAGCGGCGGCAGCAGCCATTACCAGGATGCCGTGGCCAGCCTCATCACCCTCGGCTACAAGCCCGCCGACGCCGACAAGCTCGTCCGCAAAGCCAGCAGCCAGCTCCCCGCCGACGCCAGCGTCGAGGCGCTGATTCGCAAGGCGCTGGGGTAAACGGCAGGAGCCTGCAAGCGACTGCCGCAAACTCCCGCGCGCGAGCCCGAGAACTTTCGGCCGCTCGCTTTTCAGGATGCCCCGTCCGGTCGACCAGATTGAACTGTTGAATCAGGAAGTGCTTTGGTTTGTGAAATCAATGTCACATACATCATCCGTCTGACGACATCCGTCGGACGACCTAAAAAACATCCTAATTCTCATCTACCCATGAAAAAGTTCGTGTCCATCTTAACCCTAAGCGCTGCATCCTCGTCATTATTTGCAGCTGCAGGTATCTTCGACTCTTTTGCGATCGTTGAAGGTACTTACTACGACCTTGGAGCCGACACCGCAAACGCTGACTTCATCGGCTCAAACTTCGGCTCCTTTGACCCGTCCGACTCTCTCCAACTCGGCGGCCAATTGAAGTCATTTAAAAACAATGGCACCGATGTCCAAAGCGCTTCCCTTTTCTACGTAATTTACGAAGAAGGCAATCGCCCCGGTTCGCCCACTTTTTCCGAAATTACTTACAGCTTCCAGATTGACAACGTCGGCGGCACACCTGGAGACCAGCAGTGGGGCACCGACGTCGCCGGTTCCAATGCGACGGACGATAGTGTCACCATCAGCCTCGGTTCTCTCAGCGCTAACACGACTTACGCCTTGGAAGTCTTTTCGCGGATTACGACGAACGGAACCGATGCCGACACGGAAATTTTCTCCAACAACAGCGGAAATAACTTCGTCGGCTCGTTCACGGTCGTTCCCGAGCCTGGCACCTACGCCCTTCTTTCCGGATTGATGGCGCTGTCCTTCATTATGGTGCGGCGCCGGAAGGCCTAGGCCTCTTGCAACGCATACCCGAAGCCGCTGGTTGAAGGACCGGCGGCTTTTTTGTCTCCCTATGCGCGATCAGAGAATAATCCTTCCGCTGGTGACTCTCGTCTTTTTTGGAACGAGTTATCTGCAATGCGCCATGCTTTATGCCGCGCCTCCGTCAGTAGCCGTCAGAGAAGTGAATTCACTTCGAATGCACGGACGAATGGAGCTTGGCTCAGAACTCTTGGACCTGACCGTCGTCAAGCGGGACAGGGATAAGATTCGCGCGGTTATAAAAACTCCAGGATCTTCGGCGGAGCTGCATTACCTGCTTTCCGGCAAAAATTTCTATTTGATCAAGGAATCCGGCAATCGCCGGCAAGTCGAAGAGCTTGATGCTTCAAAAGCCGAGATTTTATTCGATCTCATTGGGCTGAATCCGGACTACCACATCGGCTCGTCGGGGGCGTTCGAGCTCCCCGAGAAAATCTTCGCTGGATATCTGGTTAAGCTTTCAAGAAAACCCGAGCAAGAAATTGAAGGGCGGGTGGTTCGTCCTCCCGCTGAAATGATCCTATTAAAAAAGGAGGACATTGGAGAAACCCCAATCCGACGAATCGAATTCCTCAAGTTCGCCGAAAGCCGGGACCACGTTCGAAACCCAACTTTCCTTCGGTTTACCGATCTTAGATCGAATGCAACGGGCACAATATCTTTGGACTCCGTCAACATAAACGCCGGCGTTCCCGAGTTTCTATTCGAGCTCAAACCAAACGGGAATTGATTGCGGGAATGGCGTCTCCCTTTCGGAAAACACCCTCGCTCGCTTACCCCCGCAGACTCGGCCCCTCGATCCAGATACTCTCGATATGGACCACCTTGGGGTACTTCTGGGGGCCGTATTCGTGCTTTTGCAGCTGGCCGACCACCAAATCGACGGCGGCGCTGCCGACCACGCGGTTGTTCTGACGCATGCCGGCGAGCTCGGGGATGCCGTCGTGCCAGTCGAGGTGGATGACCCCGACCTCTTTCGGAATCTTCATGCCGGCGGCCTTCATCGCCCGGTAGAGTTCCGTCTTGTTGGTGATGACGACGTCGGGCTTGAGCTTGGAGACCCTCTCGACCGCGCGGTCGAGCTGATCCATCTCCAGGTCCACCGGCTCGATCCGGTTCTTGGCCTGGAGCAGGCGGCTCACGCTGCGGAAGCCGGCGCTGAACTTGTTGTCCAATAGTTCGTCGTCGCGTTCGGGCACGAAAAGGGCAGGACGCGTGTAGCCGTGCTCGAGGGCCTTTTCCGTGGCGCGGCGGGCCGTCAGGAACTGGTCGTTCGAGGCGCAGTCGAGCTGGTTGTCCAAGTGCGTGACCCCGAGCACCGCACAGGCGAAGTCGTTCCAGAAGCCGGTGTAGTCCTCGTGGAGCATGTCCGGAGTGAGCGCGGCGATCAGCAGCAGGCCCTTGATCCCGCGCGCGTCCAGGATCTGCTTGAGGCGCTGCGGCCGCAGGTCCGGCTGCTCCAGCCAGAACTCCTCCACCCCGTAACCGAGCTGCTCGGTCCGCCGCAGCACGCCCTCCCGCAGGCGGCGGAAGGTGTGGTTTTTCGAGAGGTCCTTCTCCGGCGAACAGTTGAGCAGGCCGAGGTTGGCTTGAAAGTTCGGCTGCCGCCCGGCCCGAAGCTGGGTCATCAGGGAATCGACCACCGGATTCCGCCGGTAGCCCAGCTGCTCCGCGACCTTCCGGATGCGCTCCCGGGTGGACAGGGGAATGCGTGGATCGTTGCGCAGCGCGAGGGAAACGGCGGACTTGCTGACTCCGGCCGTATCGGCGATTTGCTGCATGTTGGGGCGTCGAACGGGGGTATCGCTCATAGTGGACAGTTGACCATAATCCGGGGTAAAGGCAAGCGGCTCGCGGATCGGCACCGCCTCGGCAACCGCATGGTCTTTGTGGAAAATTTTAATCCGGTGATGCTTTAGTAATTAAGCGGCCCTCCGGCCGGTTGATCCGTCAAAAAAAGGGCGGTCTTCCAAGGCATTCAAGTCAACTGTCGAGCAAGGGGGCCTATGTCCGGAACCGGAAAGCTGTTTAAGGTGAGGAAATAAGGCGAGTTCCTTACTCCTCTCACCCCCCGTCCCTCCCATGCCCCGATTCGCTCAAGCCCTCGCACGGAACTTTCTCCCCTGCCTCCTCCTGCTGGCCTCCGCCGCCACCCTCCGCGGCGAGGCCATGCTACAGTACTTCAACACTACATGGGCGGAGATCACCCGGAAGATGCCGGAACTCGCCGAAGCCGGTTATAGCTCGCTCTGGCTGCCGCCCCCGACCAAGGCGAGCGGCGGCCTCTCCGTCGGCTACGACCTTTGGGATCCTTTCGACCTCGGCTCGAAGGATCAGCGCAATACCGTGCGCACCCGCTACGGCACGGAGGCGGAACTGCTCGATCTCGTCCGCACCGCACACCGCTTCGGTATCCGCGTCTACTTCGACAATATCATGAACCACCGGGCCTTCGACATCCCGGGCTTCAACGAAAATACCCCGATCGACATCTACCCGGGGATGCTTCCGGAGGATTTCCACCTGCGCACCACGCAGGAGGGCTTCTACCGCAAATGGGACAATACCCGCGACTGGAACAGCGCCTGGCAGGTGCAGAACCTCGGCCTCGCCGACCTCATCGACATCGCCCAAGAGCCCGGCACGACCAATTTCAACTTCGGCCCGACCGAGGGCAGCACCCATCCGAAGATCCGCTTCATCCGCGACCTCGAGCGCCCCGAGCGATATGCCTATGACAAAGACGGCAACTACGTCGGTTTCGGCGGACTGCTCGGAATCGCGGAGACCCTGCTTAACGACGAAGGCAACCCGAACCCCGATCAAAGCCAGATTCGCGCCCGCGCCCAGCAGTACCTGCAGGACAACGAAAACATCTACAGCGAGTACGTGGAGGACTACCTGAACCGGGCGGCCCGTTGGCTGATGGACCGCACTAAGGCGGACGGACTCCGCCTCGACGCGGTCAAGCACATCCGGGCCGACTTCTTCGGCGCCACTTTCGGGGCGGACAAGGACACGAGCGACTACGGCTACCTCGGCCAAGTCCAGCGCCAGTTCAACCTCACCCGCGGCTTCTCCGACGCCAACCACCGCGACACCGTCTTCAACACCGAGAGCCCCCGCGACGACGCCATGGTCTTCGGCGAACACCTCGGAGAGCCCCCCGCCTACGGGCCCTACATCGACGCAGGCATGCGGCTCATCGACAATCCCCTGCGCACCGAGTTCAACAACCGCTTGGGCAATCCCTCCTCCGGCCTCAACGGCTTCGACCAACCCGGCGCCGGCGGTTTCGCCCCCGGGGCGACCGTGATGCACGCGCAAAGCCACGACAGCGACTTTGCCGCCCGCCGGGAGCTCCAACACGCCATGTACTTCACGCGGGCCGGACTCGGACTGCTCTACACCGACGGCAACTACCAGGCCGAAACCCTCGGCGAGTCCGGCGGCGCCTTCCCCCGGCACTCCAACACCTCCTTCCTCGGCCAGTGGGACGACCCCCGGGTCCCAAATCTGCTCTACATCCACGAGCAATTCGCCCGCGGCGACCAAGCCGGCCGCTGGAGCGATTCCGACGTTGTCATCTACGAGCGCCGCGACTTCCGGGAGAACCCTTCCATGTCCGAGGCCGACGCCGCCACCCTGCTCTTCATGCTCAATGACAACTATGCCGATGGACAGGGCCGCAACTTTACCACCAGCTTTCCCTCCGAGGCAGGGGGCTCCGACGCCTACCTTTACAACTACTCGACCTACGGCGGCGGCTTCTACAAGTATGCCTCCGAAATCGTCAATGGCTCCACCGTCGTCCCGCCCGGCGGCTACTTCGCCTTTTCCTGGAAAAACCCGGACCCCTCCGACCTCTGGGCCGCCGCTGGGGGACGGCCCATCACCTTCTACCAGAGCGGCGAGGAAGTCGGCACGGTCGACGTGCGCCGCCGCGACGGTCCCAACGGCGACGCCGATTTCCACGGCGACACCCTGCCCGCCCCCAGCCGCCCCATCATCAGCAACCCGGAAAGCGACGACTACAGCTACACCGCCACCATCCCGCGGATCACCGACGGCAGCGATCTCGACATCGTCGTCCGCGTCGACGGCTCCGCCGAAAACGTGCTCTTCCGCCTCGACGGCGGCATCGACCTCAACGGCACCCGCCCCGCCTCCACCAACGTCGGCGTCGCCAACGAAGACCCCGTCAACCGCGACCACCCGCCCGCCCTCTCCTGGGACATGTTCCTCGGCTACGAGCAGCCGGACTTCGTCCACCGCATCCACCCCGAACGCTTCGCCGCGAAAAACACGGACGACGGCCGCGACGGTATCGGCTCCGCCGGGGCCGAAACTTTCTCCAAGGTCATCGGCACGCCCGGTTTCACCGTCAATGAAGGCGACGGCCCGCAGTTCGACGACGGCGACGTGGCCGACTTCCTCTACCACGATCCCGAGGCCGCCGTGACCGGCGACGACGCCGTCAGCGACGACATGTTCGAAAACGACGGCGGCCAGATCACCCTCTGGGCCAAGACCAACTCCGTCGGCGGCGGCTACAAAATGCACGTCTATTACACCGTCGACGGCAGCTTCCCCGAGGGCGCGGCCGGCGACGGTATCGGCGACACCCGGGTCGCTCCCATGAATTTCCAGCACAACGACGACGGCGGCGGTTCCGACTGGTGGATGTCCGCCACCATCCCCGCCCCCGCCGACGGCGAGACCCTCCGCTACAAGATTGGCATCTTCAAGGAGGGCGCTCCCAGCTGGTTCCCCGGCGGACCCGGCGCGGTCGAGCGCAAGACCAAGATGCTCTCCCAGTACGCCGTCGAGGGCTTCGACGCCACCGCCGTCACCTACTACCCGCACTTCGACTACGCCGCAGATGCGGGAGGAAATCCGCTCACCGTCACCGGCCTGGAGGAAGGCTTCCACATCTTGAGCGCCCGCGCCTTCCTGGACCGCTCGGGCCAGGCTTCCATCTACAACACCTTCAAACAGACCTTCTACTACGACGCCGAACGCCCGCAGGGTGAAATCAGATTCCCCGAAAACGACGGCGACACCGTCGGCGGCTCCAACTACGGGGTCGTCGTCCGGACCGACGCCACCGTCGACGAGGTCTGGTACCGTATCGAGGATTCCGATACCTCCAACGACGATGCCGAAACCGGCTCCCGCGCCGGCAACGGCGTCGGCTTCGAGCCCTTCACCGACTCCGACCAAGACGGCGTCCGCGACCCCGGCGAGGCCTACGAAGACCTCAACGGCAACGGCATGTGGGACGACGACCTGAGCGAGAACTGGGCCCGCGCCAGCGAACTCACCCCGAGCCTCGCGATCACCCCCTCCGATCCCGACTTCCGGAAGGAGTGGCGCTTCGATTACATCAACATCCCCGCCAGCGGCACCGCCGACATCAAAGTCCGCCTCCGCGAACTGTCCTCCGCCGACTTCGAGGACTTCGACCTCTCCGACGAGGACGGCCACTACACCACCCTCGTGCGAACCGTCAACACCGCCGGCCCGAACGAGCGCATGTTCGTCGCCTTCCCCTCGCAGGAACGCCAAGTCGTCGACGACAGCTACGTGATGAAGACCTACTTCTCCAAATCGCTGTCGTCGACGAC
>Ga0208112_100611_pt1 | contig 24797 bp, 24 predicted proteins | sample HotLakConsoUCCLE_FD_184736 | JGI IMG/M metagenome (GOLD analysis project Ga0208112, IMG submission 184736) | Hypersaline microbial mat communities from Hot Lake, Washington, USA - Hot Lake Consortium UCC-LE (SPAdes) (version 2) ... | reverse complement strand
TTCCAGCAGTTCCTTGATCTCCGAGCGGCTACGCCGCACGTGTTTTACTTTGGTTGTTTCTTGTTCCATGCCGCCGAGATTAGCCCAAAAGCGGCCCGGCGGGAAGATGCGGGAAAAGAACACTTACGTCTGGGGCAACCACAGCCCCACCATGTTCCCCGATTTCTACAACGCGAAGATCGCCCGCAGGAACGCGGTCGAGCTGATCGCCGACGAGGACTGGCTCAAGCAGACCTTCGTTCCGACGGTCGGACAGCGCGGCAAGGCGATCATCGACGCGCGCGGCGCCTCTTCGGCGGCCTCGGCGGCCAATGCGGTGGTCGATACGGTCCGCGACCTGATCCAGCCCACGCGCGGCGACTTCCACAGCGTCTGCGTGGTTTCCCGGGGGGAATATGGGACGCCGGCGGGCTTGATCACCTCAATGCCGATCAAGGTGGACGCGGTCGGCAACTGGCGCGTGGTCGAGGGCATCCGCCTGAGCGATTACGCCAAGGAAAAGATCGCCGCCTCGAATCAGGAGCTGCTGGACGAGCGCGAGACCGCGTTCGGACAGCTGGGCTTGAAAGTCTGAGCCGGGGCCCAAACTCTTACGAGTTCGGCTACTGGAGTGTGCTAGAGCTTCTTTCCGTTTGCATCGGTGCCGCAGAGGCTGATCTCTAGGCCCAGCTTGCGGGCGAGCTCGGCCTTCGCGTAGAGGCAGTTGTCGGCTTGGGCGGCGCTGGAGGCGTAGGCGACATTGATGTGGTTGGCCTTGTGGCGGGCCATCATCTGGTCGCGGCTGACACCGTAGGTGACGGCGTGCATGATCGGCCACTGCGGCGTGGTCTCTTCGAGACGTCGCCGGGTTTCCTCCTCGGGAAGTTCGATCACCTTCGCGCGGCCGAGGTCCATCTTCAGCTTGCCGTCTTCGATAAAGACACGTCTCCAGACGATCTCGCCGGGCTTGGCCACGCCGTGCAGGGTGGAGCCGCCGAGAGGGAAATACATGGCAGGCTGCCGGTAGCCGTGGCTGCCTTTCCATCCGCCGATGTGGTGCTCGACCGGGGCGGAACCGCTGATCAGGAAGACCCAGACGTAGTCGTCGGTCGTGCCGGAACGGTCCCAGTCTCCCCAGCGGAGGTCGTGAAGGGTGGTCTCGACCGGTTGCTTGAGCGCCTTATGCACCCGGTTGGTGAGCAGGGCGTCGAGGCCGCAGCATTCGTCCACCTCGTTGAAATGCGGATAGGGTTCGCCCGCCTTGATGAGGTTCCCGGCGGCGTTTCTGACCGGCGGGCGGTCGCTGGAGTTCAGCATGCCCTCGACTAGGTCGGAAGCGGGGCAGAGGTCCTTGAGCCCCTGTTGATACTGGATGCCGAGCGCGTCGCAGCCGAAACGGTCGCCGATGCGGCAGGCGGCGAGGTACATCTTGCACTGCTCGATGACTTGGGCCTTGGTCAGGTCGGTTTTTCCGTTCTTCCCGAAATGGAAGTTGAAGCCCTTCTTCTCAATGAAGGCGAAGACCTCCTCCGCCTCCTTTTTCGTGACCGTGCGCATTTCCGCGTAGAGGGCGCTCTGGCTGAGCTGTTCTTTGAAAACGCCGGTCGGGAAAAGCAACTCGTCCGGGATCGCGGCGTTGTACATGCCCATGCAGAACTCGTCGAAGACCCCCATGATGGCCTTGTTCCGGTCGAGGTCCGCGGCGATCCGGTCGGCGACCTTTTTGAGTCGGGCGGCGGTCTGCTTGCCGGCGTACTTGCGGACGTGGCTGGTCGGGTGCGTGACTTCGCCGGTCTCCAGCCAAGTGCGAAGGTTCTTGTGGAAGGTGCCGTCCTTGCTGAAATCCTCGCTCCAGAGCGTGGAGTACTTGACGCCCGCCTTGGTCAGGGACCCGTTCAAATTTAGCATTCCGACGAGGCCCGGCCAAGTGCCGCTCCAGTTGGCGACCGTCAGGATCGGGCCTTGGTGGGAGATCAGCCCGTGCAGCAGGTGGTGGGAGTACTGCCAGACCGCTTCCGCCACGATCAGCGGGGCCTTGCGGTCGATCTTGGCGAAGATATCCATGCCTTCGCGCTGGCTGGAGATGAATCCGTGCTTCTCCGCAGGCTTGTACTTGTGGGCGCGCTTTAGGTCGGCGCCGAGAGACTTGAGCACGCGGCCGAGTTCTTTCTCCATCTCGTCCTGCGTGGCCCAGCAGTTTTGATTGGCGGAGAGGCGGAGGTCGCCATTGGCGACGAGGAGGACGGTCTTTTGCTTTGGCATGGAATCGAATGAACGGGGTTGGGTGGTTGGGTGTAGCGCGGAGCCCGGTGAAATCATCTTCGCAACCCCCCGATTGCTGAATGATCCCGGGCACCGCGCTACGAAGTGAAAATCAAAGATTGGCGAGGCCTTTCTTGAGGATGAGGTTGCCGTACTTCGCGGTTTCGCCGGTCATGACGACTGCGAAGTTGGATTTGACGCGCTCGTAGAAAGCGAAGCGTTCCACCCGTTCGATGGCGGCCGCTCCGTCAACTCCCGCACGGGCCATGGCCGCACGGTAGCGCTTCTCGACCTTGGGGTCCAAGCGGTCGCCCGGAACGGCGGCCATCATGGCGAGCGGCGCTTCGACGAAAGAGTCGAGCGGAAAGAGCGGCAGGATGGCTTCCAAGAGCTCTGGAATCTTGAGGCCGTCGGCTCGGATGACGCGACGGCCGTAGCTATCGCCCGGAAAGTGTGCGTCGGCGAGCAGGATTTCGTCGCCGTGTCCCATCCGGTAGAGGGCGTCGAGCAGTTCGGGGCTGAGAAGTGGGGATATTCCGTTCAGCATGGCGGGGGGAAACGGAAGAAGTGTAACAGATTTCGAGGCTCGGGTCGTGCGTCCTAATACAGTGGTTGATTTTACACATTTGGCTCGCGCCGGACGAATGGTCGGAGAACGATGTCGGAATGAGGGAACTAATCAGCTGCGGACACCTGCGCATCGCCGATCTTGGCCTGCACAAGAACCGGGGGATGGAGTTGACCTACATCACGAAGGGGCGGATGGAATGGGTGGTCGACGGACGGGTCGAATTGGTCCAGAAGGGCGACGTCTTCTTCACGCTGCCTTGGCAGCTGCACGGGAGTCCCGTCTTGCGGCAACCGGAGAACGAGGCCTGGCACTTGTTGTTCCGGCTGCCCGGCGGTTACCGCAAGCCTCGGGAGCGTTTCCGCTTTCCGCGGGTGCTTGGGTTTTCCCCGGAGCAGGAGCGGACGCTGAGCCGGACCTTCAGCCGCGCGGAGCGCCATGCTTGGGCGGCGAACCCGAGGATCAAACGGATTTTCCCTTGGATGGTGCGGGAGTTGGAGCAGGCGGACACGCTCAGCCGGGCGAACGGGCGTAATCTGCTGGCGACGCTGTTGGTGGAACTGAGCCGGGAGAACGCCGCCGAGCCGAAGCCCTCCATGGGGACGACGGAAAGCGAACGCAGGGTGTGCCTGCTTCTCCAACGCCTCAAGGAGGACTGCGGGGAAGAATGGACGCTGGAGAGAATGGTCCGCTCCTGCGGGGTGCGCCGCAGTCGTTTCAACACGCTGGTGCAGCAGACGACCGGGCTGAGTCCGATGAGCCATTTGACGCAGCTGCGGGTGGACCGTGCGAAGGAGCTTCTGCGGCTCGGCGGACGGAGCGTCACGGATATCGCCATGGACTGCGGATTCAGCTCAAGCCAGTACTTCGCGAATGTTTTCCGCAAGTGCACGGGCCTCTCGCCGTCGGACTACCGGCGGCGCTTTCCGGAGATGTACGAACTCGGCATCGACGCCGACGCCGTGCCTTGGCGGACGATCGAGGAGGAGCGGGAGCGGGTAAGGGCCTTCCGGGAGATGCGTTCGGCTGGCCGCCGCCGGGGGCCGGGCCGGTGATGGCCCGGGCCGGGGGATTTCGGCTCGGGAAGGATTGGTCGCGCGATTTTGCTCGGGGGGCGTTCGCAAGCGAACAGGCCACGGGTGGTGGTTCTTTCGGGATGGGGGTGGGGTGGTCTTACTCGGTGGGGAAGGTGGAGAGGTCCCACTTTTCGGCTCCGCACTCGTCGGCGATTTCGTTGAAAGCTTCGATTTCGGCTTTGGAGAAAAGGAGGCCTCCGGCGGCGGTGACGCGCTTGGACCAGTCCGCTTCGATTTGCCCGGGGAGGAGGCAGCCTTCGTTGCCGTGGCCGAGGATGTCTTCGATCACCGCCTTTACATTCTGCGCTTGGTCGCGGCCTTTGGCGAAGGCGCCGGCGTTGAGCGCGTCGGGATGAATCACTTGGAAGTAGAAGGCGGGGGTGCGTTTTTCGCCCTCTGGGGCTTGGCGGCTGCGGAGTGTCGGCAGGCTGCCGCCGATGAAGGCGGCGACGATCTCGTTGATCAGGCTGAGCCCGTAGCCTTTGTGGGCGCCGAAGGGCATCAGGGCGGTCACCGCGTTCGGGTCCTGGGTGGGCCGGCCCTCCTTGTCGACGGCGGCGTTGGGGGGAAGCGGCTTGCCTTCGCGCTTGAACTGCTGGACGCGGCCCATGGCCACGACCGATGTGGCCCAGTCGATCACGACCGGGAAGCCGACGGCGTCGGTGGTCGGGAAGCCCCAGCTGTGGGGATTGGTGCCGAGGGTGGGGAACTTGCCCATGAAGGGCACGACCTCGGCGAGGGCGGCGGTGCAGTTCGTGTAGGCGATGTAGCCGCGCTGGGCGGCCTCCATCACATAGCCGCCGCCCCAGAGGTAGTGGAAGGCGTTGTCGACGGAAATCTGGGCGATGCCATAGCGGTCGGCCAGCTGGATGCACTCGTCGATCGCCTCGTAGGCGGTCGCCTGGCCGAGCTTCTTGTTGGCGTTCCAGATCTGACTGGCGGGAAAGCGGCAGTCGATCTTCTCGATTCGGGCGTCCGGCGAACAACCGCCCGCCGCGCTGCCGAAGAGGTGGTCCAGGTGCAGCGCCTTGATCGCGTTGTGGGTGCGGATGCCGTGCCGGGCCGCGAAGGCGGAAAAGCGGGCGGCCTGGGCGGCCTCTTCGGCGTTGTATCCGCGGTGTTGATACGCGGCTGCGATCAGCGCGTCGTGTTGTTCCTGCGGAACGATGTGGAAGGTTTCTTGCATGGTGAAGGGGGACGGGGTGCTGCGTAGCTCGTAGAGCGAAGCATGCATGCGGGGTTGAACGTTGGGCGTTGGGCGTTGGGCGTTGGATGTTGCCCGCGCAGCGGGTCCAGGTCCGCCTTCGCCGCGGGGGGCTATGGCGGGACGCTCGAACCCACGGCGCCGCTAAAGCAGCGGTGGGTTTGGCGGCGGAGCGTCGTTGACTTGGGCGAGGGGCTTTTCGCCCTTCAGCAGTTTAAGGAGATTTTCAGTGGCCATGCCGGCTTGGCGCTGGACGGACTCGTAGGTCCGGGAACCGACGTGGGGAGTGATGATGCAGTGCTTCGCAGCGAGCAGGGGGTGGTCGGCGGGCGGCGGCTCTTGATCGAGCACGTCGGCCCCGTAGCCGCCGAGCCGCCCGCTTTCGAGGGCGGCGGCGACGGCGGCAGACTTGACGAGTTCACCGCGGCCGCAGTTGATCAGCGTGGCGCCTTCTTTCATGTTGGCGATGGAGCCTTCGTCGATCATGTCGCGCGTTTCCTCGGTCAGGTTGGTGTGGAGCGAGACGATGTCGCTCTCCCGCAGGAGCTGGGTCAGGCCGTCCATCCGTCGGACGCCGTGCTCCTTGGCGAAGTCCTCCGGCCAATAGAGGTCGTAGCCGAGGCAGTTCATGCCGAAAGCCTTGGCCCGGACGGCGACTTCGCGGCCGATCCGGCCGAGACCGACAATGCCGATCGTCTTGCCGAGGATTTCATGCCCGGTCATGCGCTTCCATTTGCCTTCGGCGGCGGCGTTGGCCTGGGGGAGAAGGTTCTTGGTAAGGGCGAGCAGGAGGGTGAAGACGTGCTCCGCCACGGTGGTGTGGTTGACGCCGGGGCAGAAGCTGACCGGGATCTTTTTCTCGGTGGCGTAGGAGACGTCGATCTTGTCCACGCCGATGCCGTACTTGGCGATGATTTTCAGTTTCGGCAGGGACTTGTCGATAACGGCCCGGGTGATCTCGTCGTCGCCGCAAAGGAAGGCGTCGAAATCGCCGGCCAATTCAAGCATGCGTTTTTCCGGAAGCGGACCGCGCTCGCGGACGATTTCGGCACCGGTGCTTTCGAGCAGGGCGTGGTGTTCGCCCGGGGTGTCTTGGTAGGAGGTGGTGGTGAGGAGGATTTTCATCGAGTCAGTTGGCCGGTTTTCGCTTGTTCGTTGTTCGGTTGGTCAATTTGGGGAATCAAACGCCGGGGAAAGCGAAGTAGCGCCGGGCGTTTTCGAAGCAGATGCCTTCGACAAGCGGGTCGAGCAGTTCCGGATCGTCGGGGATCAGGCCGGCCTCGACATCGTCTCCGATGATCTTGCAAAGGATGCGGCGGAAGTACTCGTGGCGGGGAAAGCTGAGGAAGCTGCGGGAATCGGTCAGCATGCCGACGAAACGGCTGAGCAGGCCGACGCTGGAAAGGGCTTCGAGCTGCTGCGTCATGCCGTCGAGGGTGTCGACGTGCCACCAGCCCGAGCCGAGCTGCATCTTGCCGGGGACGGAGCCGTCCTGAAAGCTCCCCATCATGGTGGCGAGGGGGTAGAGCATGTTCGGGTTGACGTGGTAGAAGATGCTTTTGGGCAGGGCGTCCTCGCGGGCGAGGCTGTCGAGGAAGGCGCTGAACTTGCGGACCAAGGGCTCGTCGAACATGGCGTCGTAGCCGGTGTCGGGACCGAGCGTCCCATACATGCGCGAGTTCATATTGCGGATCGCGCCGACGTGGAACTGCATGGTCCAGCCCTTTTCCGCGTTCCAACGGCCGACCTGCTGGAGGATGTAGGTCATCCACTGCTCGGCCTCGTGGGCGGAGAGCAGCTGGCTGTCGCGCAGCTTGTTGAAGATCGCGTTCGCCTCCTCGTCGCGGCAGGGAGCGAAGGGGCAGATTTCCAGCCCGTGGTCGGAGAGGCGGCAGCCGGTCTGGTGGAAGAAGTCGTGGCGCTGCTTGAGGGCCGCGACGAAGTCGACGGCGCTGTCGAGGCTGCGGGCGGTGACTTCGGCGAGCTTGTCCGCCCACAGGTTCCAGACGTTGACGTCGTGGGTGAGCATCGCCTTGTCGGGACGGTAGGTGGGGAAAATCTTGGTCGGGTGACGGCCGGCGTTGTGGGCGACGTGGTGCTCCAGGCTGTCGATCGGCTCGTCCGTCGTGCCGATGGCGCGGAGGTTGAAATCCTTGCAGATGTTGTGGACGTTGAAGCCGTCCTCGGCGAGCTTGGCGTTGGCGCGTTCCCAGATCTCGTCGGCGGTCTTCGGGCTCAGGACCAGATCGATACCGAAGTAGCGCTTGAGCTCGAGGTGCGTCCAGTGGTGGAGGGGATTGCGGACGGTCTGGGGGACGGTGCGGGCCCAGGCGTCGAACTTTTCCTTCGGGTCGGCGTCCGGATTCGAGACGAGCTCCTCCGGCTCGCCGGCCGCGCGCATGGCCCGCCACTTGTAGTGATCGCCGCCCAGCCAGATTTCAGCGAGGTCGGGGAAGCGCGCGTTTTCCGCCACCGCCTGCGGCGGCAGGTGGCAGTGGTAGTCCATGATCGGCAGGTCCGCCGCCACTTCGTGAAAGAGGCGCCGGGCGGTTTTAGTGGGCAGGAGGAAGTCTTTGTGGAGGTAGGTCATTTTTGAAGAACTTGTTCGGTTATCAGTCGGCCGGTTTCCACTTGATGCGGACAGAAACCGAAACCGAGGCACTGAAAACAGGGAAACCGATTTAGCGAAGCCGTGCTTCGCTAAATCGTCATCGAGGCGTAGCCGCCGTCGATCACGATTTCCGCGCCGTTCATGTAGCTGGAGGCGTCGGAGGCGAGGAGCAGGGTGGCGCCGATCAGTTCCCGGGCCTCGCCGAAGCGCTTGGCCGGGGTGTGCCCCATGATGGAGGCCACGCGTTCGGGGGTAAGGACTTTCTTGTTCTGTTCGGCGGGGAAGAAGCCGGGGACGATGGTATTGACGCGGACTTTCTTCTCGGCCCATTCGCGGGCGAGGTTCTTGGAGAGGTTGTGGACCGCCGCCTTCGTGGCGGAGTAGGTGAAGACGCGGGAGAGGGGGACGATCCCGCTCATCGAACCGATGTTGATGACGGACCCGCCCGCGCCCCGTTCGACGAGGTACCGGCCGAACACCTGACAGGCGGAGACGACGGCCTTGAAGTTGGTTGCGAGGATGCGGTCGATTTCCTCCTCGCCGATTTCGAAGAAGGGAGTGGCGGAGTTGACTCCGGCCCCGTTGACGAGGACATCGACGCCGCCGGATTTTTCCACCACGCGGTCGAGCAGGGCCTGAATGGAGGCCTTCGAGGTGACGTCGACCTGTTCGAAGTAGGCCTTGCCTCCGGCGGCGGCGATCTTTGCGAGGCGGGCCTCGGCTTTTTCCTCACTGCGGCCGACCAGCACGGTTTCGGCCCCGGCCGCGGCCAGGCCCTCGGCCATGGCCCCGCAGAGTTCGCCGGTGCCGCCGATAACGACGGCGACTTTTCCTTCGAGCGAGAAGAGGGAAGAGAGGTATTCGGGAACAAACATGGGATCAGTTTAGCACAGGGCCCGCTTTTTCGAAATGGATTGCTCTGTCGTAAATTTGCATTTTTTCATCATAGATCGATGGAGGAGATCCTTGCATGATTCGGTCTGATGGAGAGGCCCCGCCCTTCGACGGTATCCGTCTCGAAGACCGCCCTTGGTTTCCCTACCTCTGCACCGAGGTGGCGCACTGGCAATGGGAGACGAAGGGCGACGCGCACTTCAACTTCTGGGCGGCCTTGTCGGGGGAGGGCACGTTGACCTGCGACGGGCAGACCTTCCGGCTGAAGCCGGGAATGTTTTTCATCTTTGCGCCGGGTCAGCGGATTTCGGCGGCCCACTACGGGGGCGAGCGGGTGACCCGCTTCTCCGCGCACTTTCATCCGCTTCGAGGCGGGCGGGTCCTGGCGGCGGTTTCGGGTTTTCCTTTGCTTGGGGGCGAGGTTGATTCGGTCGTCCGGTTGAAGCATCGGATCGACGGGATCATGCGTTTGGCTTTCCGTCGGGAAGACGAGGCGCGATTGGTCGAACAGCTCCGGGACTTGATCTTGCGGACCTGTCTGCACGTCCGCGTGGGGCCGGAGAATTTGCTCGACCCGCGTGTGGCCGAAGCGATCCGGCGATTCCGCGAGAGCCCGGCGCAAATCGGCTCGATGGACGGTCTGGCGGCGGAACTGAACTGGTCGCGCTCGCATTTCGACCGGGAGTTTTCCCGGCAGGTCGGCCAGCCGCCGAAACGCTTCCTGCTTCAATGTAAAATGATCCAGGCCCGCCGCTTCCTCGAGAGCAGCAGCCTGCGCGTCGGGGAGGTCGCCGAAGCCCTCGGCTACCGGGACCTCTATTTCTTCAGCCGCCAGTTCAAGAGCTTTTACGGCGCCTCGCCGATGAACTTCCGGAAGGCGTCGCGGGAGCCGACTTGACGATTCCGCCGATGCTTCGGCCGACGCCTGAGCCGGTGGCCGGACCGGTCTCGCCGGAGGTTTTTTCCTCTGGCGGTGGCAAGCTTATCCGGCAGCATCGGAGCGATGCGCCTTTCATTTCTACTGCTTTTCCAAGGGCTTTTCCTTGCGGGTTGCCTGCCCGCTTCCACGGAGACATCCGAGCTCGGAGAATTCGTCGACTGGTTGCTGGAAGACGGCGAGCGCTTGGAGTCGGTGCGCTTCGCCGAAGTCGTGAAGGCGACTTCGGGGCATGTCCTCTTGCCGGTCGACCCGGAAGACCCGGTGGACGCGGCAATGCTCGATGCCCTGGCGCTGGCGCTCGCAGAGAGCCTCGTCGCCTTCGAGTCCGGGGCGCATCCGGTCCACGGCGAAGGGCGGATCAACGAGGTCAGCCGGCATTTCGAAGACGCTTTGCTCATGCGGCTGAACGCGGTCGAGGGTCTGAACTGCGGGATCCCGCGGACGGAGTCGGGCGAAGCGCAGCGGAGCGGCTACCCGGACTTGCGCTTGGAGCATGAAGCGAGCGGGCGGGTGTTCTACCTCGATCCGAAGGTCTTCAAGGCGGGCAGCGAGGACAGCAGCTTCCGAACGTTTTACTTCGAACCGAAGCGCGAGACGAACAAGATCCTAGAGGATGCCAGCCACCTCACCATCGGCGTCGCCCACCGCGGAAAGCAGGGGGAGCGCTGGCGTTTCGAGGGATGGCGCATCGTCGACCTGTCGGAGTTCCGGGTGCGTTTGAAGGCGGAGTTCCAAGCCAGCAACCGGGAGCTCTACCGGGAGGACGCCGTGCTGCGAAGCGAAGCGTCCGCCGACTCGTCGGACTCATCGGAAGCCACCATCGAGAGTAAGCGCCGTTTGTAGGCCCGCGGCGAAGAGCCCTCGACCGCTTTGAAACAGCGGGAAAAGTAGTTCAGGCCGGCGAAGCCGCAGGCGGCAGCGATTTCCGAGAAATTGAGACGGTTCTGTTCGATCAGTCCCTTTGCCATACGGATGCGTTCGTCGCGGATGAACTGGCTCGGACTGGTGCCGAAGTGCGCGCGGAAAACCCGCGTCAAATGGTCCGGCCCGCAAGCGAGGCGCTCCGCCAAGCCTGCGACCGATAGGTCGGTCCTGGACAGGCCTTCGATGATCCAGTGCTGGGCGCGGTAGGCGAGGGTGGCCTGGGCGCCCCGCTGCCGACCCGCCGCATCGAGGCCGTCGAGCAAGCCGGCGATGAAAATCCGCAGGTGGGCGTCGATCTGCAGACTTTTTCGGGAACCGTTATTTTCAGCCGCCAGGGTGATCGCATCCAAGCTCGTTGCCAAGCGCGAGTGGCCGGTCAGTTCGTAGGCGTCGGCGTAATCGATCTGCGGGGCGGCGCCCTCGCTGCCTTTCGATAGGATGAAAACAACCCTGCTGGTTTGAAAACCGACCACGAGGGCTCGGAAATCTCCGAATCGGTCCCGCCTCACGCGCTCGCCGTGCGGAAGTCCGCGCGGCATCACGCAAGCCTGGCCCGCTTCGAGCGCGAAGGCGGCTTCCGGGCAACGGAAATCCGTTCGCCCGGCCAACTGCAGGAAAAACTCCGGGGTCGGGTGAAAGACCATCCCCGGGCGATGGCTGCGCACTTGCCGTCGCAAGGGGGAGTGAAGGAGGTATTCGGCGGCCGTGAGCCGAGGCAGAAAGGCCTCGAGCGCATCCCGGTAGCTGCGGAGGCGCTCTTCGGGTCGCCGGGAAAGTTGAAAAATCGGATTCATGCTAATAAGTCGAATTTCTTAGTGTAAATCGTTTTGCCTGACGAGCCTCGAATCGCAAGAAACGCGGGAGTTATGATTAAAGTAGGCATCATCGGAACTGGAGGAATGGCCAACGCCCACGCCCGGAACTACAGCGCGATCGAGGGCTGCGAACTGGTGGCGGCATGCGATATCGACGCCCAACGGGTGTCGGAATTTGCCAAGAAATACGCGATCTCCGCCGTATTTACGGATGTTGACAAGCTGTTGGCCGAATCCGACTGCGAGGCCGTTTCCATCGTCACGCCGGACCCCTACCATCATCCGCTCACCCTCAAGGCGCTCGCCGCCGGGAAGCACGTGCTGTGCGAGAAGCCGCTGGCCATGAGCCACGAGGAAGCGGTCGAAATGCGGGACGCCGCCAAGCGGGCGGGGGTCATCAACATGGTGAATTTCAGCTATCGCAATGCGCCCGCCATCCAGAAGGCCGCGGAGCTCGTCCAGGCCGGGGTGCTCGGCACGATTCGCCACGTGCACGCCTTCTACCACCAAAGCTGGCTGGTCCACGACTACTGGGGCGACTGGCGGACGACGCCCGCCTGGCTCTGGCGGCTCTCGAAGAAGCACGGGAGCGCCGGCGTCCTGAACGACATCGGCATCCATATCCTCGACTTCGCCTCCATGCCGCTCGGCTCGATGGCCTCGGTCCACTGCAAGCTCAAGTGCTTCGACAAGCCGGGCGGTCCGCGAATCGGCGAGTATGAGTTCGACGTCAACGACAGCGCCATCATCACCGCCGAGTTCACCAACGGCGCGCTGGGGACGATCCATACCACGCGTTGGGCCTACCCGCACCAGAACGACCTGCGGCTCGACCTCTACGGCGACAAGGCGTCGATCGAGATCGATCTGAACGCCTCCCGCGACACGCTCAAGATCAACCGCATCCTCGGCCGCCAGGCCATGCCCTGGGAGACGCTCGATTGCGGGCAGACGGCCAACATCTACGAACGTTTCATCCGCTCCATCGAGACCGGCGAGCAGGACCAGCCCGATTTCGCCCGCGGGGCGGAGATCCAGCACGTGCTGGACGCCTGCCACCGCTCCGCCCAGACCGACCAAACCATCCGAATCCACTAATCCCCATGCTCAGCGAACACGACATCCGCATCGGCACCCTCGCCGGCAAAGGCGCGCAGACGGCCGATTACATCGCAAAAATCCTTCCGCACGGCTTCGAGTCCTTCCAGATCAACTTCTGGCAGACGCTTGGCGGGGTCGACCTGGCCGAACTGGCAAAGGAGGTCGAGACCGTGCTCGAAGGCTCGGAGGCGATCGTTTCCTCCCTCGGCATTTTCGGCAACCCCCTGGAGTCCGATGAGACGGCGGCCGCGACGATCAAGGGCTGGGAGGACTGCATCGACCACGCCCATCTGTTTGGGACGGATCTGGTCTGCGGCTTTGCCGGTCGGCTCCGCGACTGCCCCGTGCCGGAATCGCTGCCGCGCTACCAGGAGGTCTTCGGCCCGCTCGCCGAACGCGCGGCCGACAGAGGGGTGCGGATCGCTTTCGAAAACTGCCCGATGGACGGGAGCTGGCAGCGCGGCGACTGGAACATCGCCTTCAATCCGGCCGCCTGGGACCTGATGTTCGACGCCGTCGACGCGGACAACATCGGCCTCGAGTGGGAACCCTGCCACCAGATGTGCCAGCTGATCGAGCCCCTGCCGCAGCTGAAGAAGTACCTTCCGAGAATTTTCCACGTCCACGGGAAGGACGCGACGATCCACCGCGATGTCCTGCGCGAGTTCGGGGCCTTCGGTCCGAAGCCAGTGGTCGAGCACCGCCATCCGGGCTTCGGCGACAGCAATTGGACGGACATCATCGGCGAGCTGCGGCGCGGCGGCTACCGCGGCACGATCGATATCGAGGGCTGGCACGACCCGGTTTACCGCGGGGACTTGGAGATGACCGGTCAGGTCCATGCGCTCCACTACCTGAAGCGCTGCCGGGGCAACTACGTCGCGAATCCCGAGGGGTTCTAGAAGGCTGTCTGATCGGGTTTTTTCGATTACCGCCGTGTCGATGCGCAGCCGATTCGCGGCGACCCGTCCGTTCGCGGTCCCAACTCACTCGACCAAGCGAATCCTCCTGCAATTCTCCGCCTCGCGGCGGTTTCCAAAGTCGCGCCGTTTCGGCTCTCCGCCGGATCCCGAGGCAATTGGGTTCGAAAGAGCATTGACCCGACGGCCGGAGTGGAAGAACAATCCGGCGTTATGGAAGTCCGCGAAGAGATTCGGGAAATGCAAGGCCTTTACGGCCCCTTCAACCTGAGCGAACGGGTCTTGCAGAAGATCTGGCTGCGCGGCGACTTCGCGACGCAGGACCTGAGGACCGCTTCCGGCAAGCGGCTCAAACTGCGCGACCCGGGGCGATGGAACCTCCAAGGCGGTCCCGACTTCAAGGAAGCACGATTGGAACTGGACGGGCAGAGCGTGGTGGGCGACGTGGAGATCCATTTCTTCGAGAGCGACTGGTGGGCCCACGGACACGGCGACAACCCGCGCTTCGACCGGGTGGTGCTTCACGTCGTCCTCTTCGAGGAGGAGCCGGGCGGCCGTCCGGCGCGGACCTCGCGGGGCGCGGCACCGGAGCGTCTCCAGTTGCTTCCGCTGCTCGGGCGGGACCTCGAGGATTACGCGGAGGACGACGCCTTGCTAGAGCTCGAACGACTGGACGAGCTCGCCTGGGTGGCCCGTTTCCTGGAACGACCCGCCGGGGAGCGGGAGGCGCTGATCGCGGAGGGTTCGAAACAGCGTTGGGAGGGGAAATTGAAGTTTGCGCGGAAGCGCTTGTCCGGGGCCGACTGGTCGGAGGCCTGCCACCAGTTCTGTCTCGAAGTCTTGGGCTACGCCCGCAACCGCGCGCCGATGTCGCGGATTGCGCTGGAGTGGCCTTGGGCCCGATTGACCGGCCCGGACAGCCGACGACCGGGGGCCGACGCGCTCTTCGAGTCGCAGCAAGCGCGCTGGCAGCTCGGCGGCTTGCGTCCGGCCAACCAGCCCCGTCGGCGTTTGGAGGCCTACCTCGACCTGCTGGCCTGTCGGCCGGACTGGCCCGGGCGGCTGCGGGAGAACCTCAGGGAATGGTGTGCGGGCCGAGAGTCGGACTGCGCGAAGGACGCAGGGGACGCGCCGGCTTTCCGCCGGAGGCAGGGCCTGCGGGCCAGAGCGGAGGGCCTCCGGCTGGAGCTGCTGGGCGGGCTGGTCGGGGAGAAGCGTTTCCACACCCTGATGGTGGACGCCTTTCTACCGCTCGCGGCGGCGGATGGCGGGGCCGGCGCCGCCGAGTATTGGGCGCATTGGTGGCCCGGAGACTGTCCCGACGCGCTGCGCCGCTTTTGCCGGCAAGCCGGGCTGGCGGACCGCGGGCGGCCCCTGACCAACGGGACGGTGCAGGGTGCGCTGGCGCTTTTCCTGAGCGGTGGGCCGAAGGACTGAGGCTTCCCGGCTTTGCGGGGGACGCGGGGGCAAGCGGCGGAATAGGGGATAGGGAGCTTCGGGACGGAGTGGCGCGGAGCGTCGGCCCGGCGGACGAGCTCCACGAGCCCCGCGCTGTCCCGGCACGCCGCAAGCGGACGGCCCTACGCCGCCGCCCAAACCGCCGATCCGTCTCGATTCCGCAGTTTGACTGGCCGCAGCGGGGCGCAAAAGGCCTCGAAACGGAGCTCCCCGACGCTCGTGGGAGGCATCCCCCTCCAGGCCAAAAAATGGCGAAAGGTGGAAAATCTTCAGGCCGGTCTTTGGCCTGTTGCGCTCATTTTCGCGGCGCTCGACCCATCTTTTGGTAGGAAAACTGTCGGCGACGACTATCCGAATCGCAGCCCGTGGTCTCCCACCGCCGTGCGATTGCATTGACCTGTTCGGGAAATACCCTAGCGCTAGAAGATAGTGGCAGGCTTTGACGAGAACATCGTTCGGGAGTATTTCGAGCTGAACGGCTTCTTCGTTCGGCAGCTCCGGAAGTACCAGGTGCAGTCGCGCAAGAAGCGGGCGGAGGAGGAGATCGATCTCGTCGTCTACAATCCGAATGCGACTGGCGAAGGCGGGCAGCCGGGTTTCCAACTGTTCTCCGCCGACATGCCGAACATCCGCCGCGCGATCGTGGTGGTGAAGGCCTGGCATACTTCGCGGTTTACTCCGGCCATGCTCAAGAGCAGCTCGCGGATTTTCGATTTCTTGAAAAAGGACGTGCTCAGCAAAGCCGAGAGTTATTTCGATTTCGAGGGCGAGGACCTGGACCACGAAGTGGCGTCGCAGGCCGCCAGCTTTACGAAGATACTGGTCGTTCCCGGCCTGCCGACGAGCGACCCGCAGCGCAGCGAAAGCATCGAACTGCTTCGGGCCGGCGGGGTCGACGGGATCATCGCGTTCAGCACGATCCTGGAAAACCTCTTGCGCAGCGTGGAGGTGAATCACAGCTATCAGAAGTCCGACCTCCTTCAACTGATGCGGATTTTGAAGATCTACGACATGGTGAAGGAGCCGCAGATGTCCTTGTTCCAGTGAGGCGCGCCCGACCGATGCCCGCTCCGCGCTTGTCTATTTCACGAAAAGCTCCCCTTGTTCCAAGCATGACAATTCACTCCACCGCAGTGGTATCGAAGAAGGCGACGATCGGCGAGGGCGGCGCGATCGGCCCCTTTGCGGTCGTCGAGGACGGCGTCAGCATCGGGCGGAACTGCCGCATCGAGGCGCATGCCGTCCTGCGCCGCGGGACCGTTTTGGAGGACGAGGTCACGGTCGATTCCTTCGTGGTCGTCGGCGGCGATCCCCAGTCGCTGGACTTCGACCGGTCGATCGCGAGCGGCGTGAAGATCGGCGCCGGCGCCGTCCTGCGGGAGGGGGCCACCGTCCACCGCGCCTCGAAGGAAGGGGAGGTCACGGAGGTCGGGCCGCGCTGTTTTATCATGGCGCAGGCGCACGTGGCCCACGACTGCCGCCTCGGCGCCGAGGTCGTGCTCTGCAACAACGTGATGCTGGCCGGCCACGTCGAGATCGGGTCCAAAGCCTTTCTCGGCGGCGGGGCCGGGCTGCACCAGTTCTGCCGGGTCGGCACCCTCGCCATGGTGGCCGGCAACGCCTCGATCACGGCGGACGTGCCGCCTTACGTGATGGCGGCGGAGCGCAGCCTGGCCTACGGACTCAACTTGGTGGGCCTTCGCCGGGCGAAGCTCGAGCGCCGCGAGATCACCGATCTCAAGCGCTGTTACCGCGCGGTTTATTTCGGCGGCGGAAACCTCAAGAAAAAGGCCGCCGAGGCCGCGCGGGAGCACGAGTTTGGAACCACCCCGGCGGGCGCGCGCTTCCTGTCCTTTTTCGACGGCGGGCGGCGCGGCTTCATTCATTCCGCCCGAGACGCGGACTAATTCCTCGGCCGGATGAGTGACGCGAAAAAAGTCCCGGCGCTTCCCTTCGTCTTGACCTGCGGGGACCCCGCCGGGGTGGGGCCCGAGGTGATCGCCGGGGCGCTCCGCGCGGACCCCGCGCTCGCCGCGGACTGCGTGCTGCTCGGGCCGGAGCGCTGGGCCGTCCCCTTGGCGGCGGAAACCGGCGCCCGGCCCGAGAGCATCGGGCCGCCGGATTTTCCGGTCCGCCCCGGCGAGCCGGACGAGGCGGGCGCGCGCTTGGCCCTCGACGCGATGGAGCGGGCCGCCGCGGGCTGCCGCGAGGGGCGCTTCCGGGCGGTCGTGACGGGGCCGGTCGGCAAAGCTTGGCTCAAGCGGGTCGGATTCGTCTATCCGGGGCAAACCGAATTCTTCGCCGCCCGCTGGGGCGGGGACCCGACGATGGCCTTCGTCGGCGCCCGTCTCGTCGTCGTGCTGGCGACCTGGCATCTGCCGCTGCGGGCCGTGCCGGACGCGTTGACGCCCGACTGCCTGCGCCGGGCGGTGGAGCGGGCCGAGGCCTTGGCGCGGCGGCTGGGCGCGGAGCGGCCGCGGATCGGGGTCTGCGGGCTGAATCCCCATGCGGGCGAGGACGGCATCCTCGGGGACGAGGAGCGCAGCCTGCTGGATCCCCTGCTGGACGAAATGCGGGAGACGATGCCCGGACTCTCGCGCTGTCTGCCCGGCGACACGGTTTTTTTCCGGCAGGCGAGGGGCGAGTTCGACGTCGTCGTGGCCGCCTACCACGACCAAGGACTCGCCGCGGTCAAGACCCTCGAGTTCGATTCGGCCGTCAATCTGACGCTCGGCCTGCCCTTCATCCGGACCAGTCCGGACCACGGCACCGCTTTCGAGATCGCCGGGCGGGGCCTGGCCAAGCCGGACAGCTTTCTTGCGGCGCTGACCGTGGCGCGCCGGTTGACGAACGCCCCGCTTACGCTTTAGCTCGTGGGGTTATGAGTAACGAAAGCACCATCGCGCCCCCCGAAGGCGTTCGCGTCGGCAACGAGCGGCTGGTCGCCGTGACTGCTCCGGCCGGCCGCAAGCTTGCGGCCCTGGTGGAACGCGAGGGGAAGGGCGAGTACCTCCGGATCAAGATCACCGGAGGCGGCTGCAACGGGCTCAGCTACAAGATGAAGTTCGTGCCCGAGCCGAAGCGGGGCGACATCCTCGTGCGCTCCTCCGGCGCGCAGGTGGTGGTGGACAGCAAGAGCGCGCTCTACCTCCGCGGCACCACTTTGGACTATTCCGACAAGATGGTCGGCGGCGGCTTCAAGTTTTCCAATCCCAACGCCAAGTCGAGCTGCAGTTGCGGCGAGAGTTTCAGCATTTGAGGGGCGGTAAAAAGGAATTGAAAAACCGATTGGGAACTCCCATCCTGCCCACTTCTTGTATGGCATTTTTTATCCACTCATGACAACGGCCCGTGTTTCGAGAAGCGGCGGCAGGAAGCCGTCCACGCGGGCGTTGTGGTTCTAATCGAGAACTCCGATACAAGAAACCCCTCGATCGACCTACGTATTAATGGCAAGATATCCGAACTCACGCGGCCGCCGCTTTGGCCGTGACCGCGGCCCCAAAGGCCTTAGACGAAACGAACGCATCCGCGCCCCCGAAGTGCGCGTGATCGGACCGGAGGGAACGAACCTCGGAGTGATGCCGCCCAAGAAGGCGCTCGAACTGGCCCAGAAGGTCGGGCTCGACTTGATCGAGGTTTCGCCCTCGGCCAGGCCGCCCGTCTGCCGCATCCTGGACTTCGGCAAGTACCTCTACGAGGAGAGCAAGAAGCAGAAGGACAACAAGCAGCACACCGCCAAGCTCAAGGAGGTGAAGTTCCGGGTCTCCATCGACCAGCACGACTTCGAGACCAAGCTGCGCCGGGCGGAGAGCTTCCTCTACCATGGCAACAAGGTGAAGCTCACCCTCCAGTTCCGCGGCCGGGAGAACGAGCACCGCGAGCTCGGCTTCGATCGGGTCAATCTTGCGGCGGAAGAACTGGCCGGCGTATCCAGCCCGGATTCCCCGCCGAAGCTCGTCGGCCGTCAGGTCACCGCGATCCTTTCGCCTCTGCCCACGGGCAAGCGGAAACTCAAGTTCAACGCGCCCGACCACGAGCTGGACGACTCGGACGATCACGACGAGCACGAGGATCACGGCGAGGCCGAAGAAGACGACAACGAAAACGGGAACGAGCGCTAGGCGCGGCCCATGCGAAGCGCTCGGCCCCAGGCGTCTCGCTCCAGTGAGGTTTTCGCGGGCCTGCCGATCGGGCTGCCGCTTTCGCTGCTGCTGCTTTTCCTAGTGCTGCTCCCGCCGCCCTCCGTTCTGGAGGCGCGCGGCACGCGGATCGACGGGCGCGACTACACCGAGCTTCACGGCCTGGCCGCCCGACTCGGGATGCAGGCCTACTGGCTCCGGAGCTACGAAACCTTCCGCCTGCGGAGCCGCTGGACCACGATCGACGCTCCCAAGGGAGGCAAGGCGCTCAGGATCAACGGACTGCCGGTTTACCTCGGCTTTCCGCTCCGGGAGTCGCGCGGCCGGCTTTGGATCGCCGACGAGGACTACCGCCATGCCCTTGCCCCGATCCTCGTCCCGCAGGCCTTCGCGCCGCGCCCCGGACTCAGTCGGATCTTTCTGGACCCCGGGCACGGGGGCATCGACGGCGGGGCCGAAAACCGGGCACGGGGAGTGAAGGAGAAACGGCTCACGCTCGACGTCGCCCTGCGGCTCAAGCGGCTTCTGGAGGCGGGGGGCGTCGAGGTGCTCCTCAGCCGGGACGACGACGCGGCGGTTCCGCTCGCCCAGCGCAGCGCGCTCGCCCGGCGGGCCAAGGCGGACCTTTTTCTCAGCCTGCACTTCAATGCGGCCGAAAACCGCGAGGCCTCGGGCTTCGAGACCTTCGTGCTGACGCCGCAGCACCAGGCCTCCTCCCGCTTTGCGGCGCCCGGGGCGGGCGACGACCGGCTCTACGGCGGCAATCGCCAGGATCCCTGGAACACGCTCTTCGGCTACCACATCCAGCGCGCCTTGGTCGACCGCCTCGGCGGGCCGGACCGCGGCCTCAAACGGGCGCGCTTCCTCGTGCTGAAGGAGCTCGACTGCCCGGGCGCGCTGGTCGAGCTCGGCTTCATTTCCCATTCGCCCACCGTCGAGCGCCTGCGCAGCGCGGCCTTTCGGCAAACGCTTGCACAGGCGCTCTTCGAAGGCATAGTCGCCTACCGTCAACGGCTCGCACGTATCCAGTGAAATGCGCACCTTCCTCCGCTTTTTCCTTTGCTGCTTCCTCTCTCTCCCGGCCGCCCAAGCCGCTTCGGGCGAGGCGGCGAGAGTCGTCGTCCTGGCCAACAAGAACGACGCCGAGTCCGTAAGGATCGCCGAGCATTACGCCGCGCGGCGTTCGATTCCGGAGGCCAACCTGATCGCGCTGCCGATGCCGACGGCGGAGACCATCTCGCTCGAGGACTACGTCCGCACGATTCATAACCCGCTGCTGGAGGCCCTTCTGGAGAAGGAATTCGTCTCCGGGGTCAAGGCCGGCAGCCCGGACGAGTGGGGCCGCGAGCGTCTCTCGGTGGCGGTGCCTTCGATCAGCTACTTGGTCACCGTCCGCGGCGTTCCGCTCCGTTTCGAGAACGCGCCGGAGGGCAGGACCGACGCTCCGGCCAATGCTCCGGAGCAGTTCAAGGTCACGCGGGCCTCGGTCGACAGCGAGCTCTCGCTGCTGGCGGGACCCCCGGGAGTCCCGTTGGGGGCCTTTGCCGAGAACCCGCTGTTCGGCGGAAGCGCGGCTTCCGGCGCCGACGCCGGGCGGGTCATCCGCACCAGCCGCTTGGACGGCCCGAGCGCGGCCTCCGTCATCCGCCTGATCGACCGGACGCTCGAGGCGGAGCGGACCGGACTCGCCGGGCGCGCCTATTTCGACATCGGCGGCCCGCACGGGAAGGGCGACGAGTGGCTGAACGAAGCGGGCGACCTGGCGAAGGCCGCCCACTTCGAGACCGACTTCGAGACCACCAAACGGCCGATGGACGAGCGCGACCGCCTCGACGCCCCCGCCATCTACATGGGCTGGTACCGGCCCAACGCCTACGGGCCCTGGCGCGCGCCGCGCTGGTCCGTGCCGCCCGGCGCGATCGCCTACCACCTGCACAGCTTTTCCGCCGTGACCGTGCGCTCGGAGACGCAGGCCTGGATCGGCGCCTTCGTCAAGCAAGGCTACTGCGCGACCGTCGGCTACGTCTTCGAGCCCTACCTCGAATTCACCTTCCGGCCCCAGATGTTGCTTCGGCGACTGCTGGAGGGTAAGACCTTCGGCGAGGCCGCCTGGTTCAGCCGGCCGGTCCTCAGCTGGCAGGAGGTGGCGATCGGGGACCCGCTCTACCGGCCCTTTGCGGTCGGACTGCCCGCTCAGTTGGAGCAAACGGACGCGCCCTTCGCCGCCTACGCGATCCTGCGGGAAATCCGTCGGAAGCAGGTCGAGGAGGGGATCGAGCCCGCCCTCGACTATGCGAAGGCGAATTTCGTCCGCTACCCCTCGCTCGCCCTGGCCTACCGTCTGGCCAAGCTCTACGAGGAGGCGGGCCGCCCGGAAGAGGGCGTGGAGGCCCTCAAGATCGTCCGCTACATCGGGAGTTTCAGCCGCGACGAGTATCCGCTGGTCGCGCGTATCGCCGACTATCTGGACGCCCACGGGGCGAGCCAGTTGGGCTTCGAGGTCTACCGCAAGCTCCTCGAGGACCGCCAACTTCCCAAAGGACTGCGGATCGCGCTGCTCCGGGCGGGGACCACCGTCGCCGCCAATGCGGGACAGTCCGCCGAGGCTTCGCGCTGGCCGCTTCAAGCGCGACAACTCGAGGCGCCGGCCCAAGCGAATTGATCGTCGGAAGCATGGCTGCCGGATTCATTGCCTGAATTTTAACTAAGGTTCTTGACTTAAGAAGTAAAGATTAAGAAAAGGCGCGCCATCTTGAGCACTCCCGAAAACATCCACACCGAATTCCACCGCATGCTGGGCCGCGCCGACAAGGAGGCGCAGCTGGGGCAGCGGGGGCATGTCTTCTGGTTCTACGGCCTCTCCGGATCGGGCAAGAGCACCCTCGCCAACGCGCTCGAGCGGCGCTTGGTGGAGCGAGGCTTCTTCGTCAAGCTCCTCGATGGCGACAATATTCGCAGCGGGTTGAACCGGGACCTCGGCTTCTCCGACGCGGACCGGATGGAGAACATCCGCCGGATCGCGGAGGTGGCGCGCCTCTTCCTCGATGCCGGCACGGTCGTGTTCACCTCCTTCATCACCCCCCGGCGGGAGCTCCGGCAGATGGCCGGGGAGATCGTGGGGCGGGGCGATTTCACGCCGGTTTACGTGCACGCTTCCTTCGAGACCTGCGCGGAGCGGGACGTCAAGGGGCTCTACGCCAAAGCCGCGGCGGGCGGGGTGAAGCACTTTACGGGCAAAGACTCCTCTTTCGAGGCCCCCGATTCCGGCGATCCCGACTGGATCGTCGATACCAACGAGCGCTCCGAGGCCGAATCGGTGGAAGAACTGCTTGAAAAAATCTTACCGATCATCGTTAAGGATAGCCACCCGGCCTAAGCGCTCGATGCTAGGGCCACCGTTTCCATCATGGCACAAGACTACACCATCACCCATCTCAAGCAGCTCGAGTCGGAGGCGATCTACATCCTCCGCGAGACCGCCGCGCAATTTGAGAATCCGGTCCTCCTCTTTTCGGGCGGCAAGGACTCCATCGTCATGGCCTACCTGGCCAAAAAGGCCTTCTGGCCGGCGAAGCTTCCCTTTCCGCTCATGCACGTCGATACGGGGCACAACTTCCCCGAGACGATGGAGTTCCGCGACCGCTTCGTGAAGGAGCTCGGCGCCCAGCTGGTCGTCGCCTCGGTGCAGCAGGCGATCGACGAGGGCAAGGTGGTCGAGGAGACCGGACCCTTCGCCAGCCGCAACGGCCTTCAGACCGTCGCCCTGCTCGAGGGCCTCGAGAAAGGCCAGTACGACGCCGCGCTGGGCGGCGGCCGCCGCGACGAGGAGAAGGCCCGCGCGAAGGAGCGCTTCTTCTCCCACCGCGACGCCTTCGGCCAGTGGGACCCGAAGAACCAGCGCCCCGAGCTCTGGAACATCTTCAACGGACGCAAGCAGCACGGCGAGCACTTCCGCGTCTTCCCGCTCTCCAACTGGACCGAGATGGATATCTGGCAGTACATCAAGCTGGAGAACATCGACCTGCCCGAGCTCTACTTCTCCCACCAGCGCGAGTGCTTCGTGCGCAACGGCGTCGTCATGGCGGTCAGCGATTTCATCGAGCTGCTGCCCGAAGAGAAGGAGACCGTCCGGCCGATGCAGGTCCGCTTCCGCACGATCGGCGACGCCACCTGCACCGGCGCGGCCCTCTCCACCGCCCACGAGATCGACGACATCATCGCAGAGGTGGCCGCCGCCCGCCAGACCGAGCGCGGCACCCGGGCCGACGACAAACGCTCCGAAACCGCGATGGAAGACCGCAAGAAGGAGGGGTATTTTTAAGCGGAGCTTAAAAATCAGTGAACTAGTTTCCAGTTCATCCGTTTTCGGTTTTGAGCGATAATAAAGAACCGAAGACCGAACAACCGAAAACCGAACAACTTTATATACGATGAGCGACGCGAACAACGAAGGCGGATATTTGAACATGGACCTGTTGCGGTTTACCACCGCGGGGTCGGTCGACGACGGAAAGAGCACCCTGATCGGGCGCCTGCTTTACGACAGCAAGGCGATCTTCGAGGACCAGTTGGAAGCGGTCGAGCGGAGCTCCAAGTCCCGCGGCGACGAGCACGTCAACCTGGCCTTGCTGACCGACGGTCTGCGCTCCGAGCGGGAGCAGGGGATCACGATCGACGTGGCCTACCGCTACTTCGCCACGCCGAAGCGGAAGTTCATCATCGCCGATACCCCGGGGCACATCCAGTACACCCGCAACATGGTGACCGGCGCCTCCACCGCCAACCTCGCCATCCTCCTGGTCGACGCCCGCAAGGGCGTGATCGAGCAGACCTGCCGCCACGCCTTTATCGCCAATCTCCTGCGCATCCAGCACATCGCCGTCTGCGTGAATAAGATGGACCTCGTCGATTGGTCGCAGGAGACCTACGACAAGATCGTCGCGGACTTCAAGAAGTTCGCCTCCCGCCTCGACAACATCGTCGAGGTCACCTTCATCCCGGCCAGCGCGCTGCTCGGGGACAATATCGTCGATAAGTCGAGCCACATGCCCTGGTACCAGGGGCCGACGCTGCTTTACCACCTTGAGACGGTCTACATCGGGGCGGATGCGAACCAGATCGACGCCCGTCTGCCGGTGCAGTGGGTCATCCGCCCGCATTCCAACCAATGGCACGACTTCCGCGGCTTCGCCGGACGCGTGGCCGGCGGGGTCTTCAAGCCCGGCGACCCGGTCCGCATCCTGCCCTCCGGTTTCGAGTCCACCATCAAGGCCATCCACACGATGGACGGCGAGCTGGAGGAGGCGTTCACCCCGATGTCCGTGGCGGTCACCCTGAACGACGAGATCGACATCTCCCGCGGCGACATGATCGTGAAGCCGAACAACCCGCCCATGCCCCGCCAGGACGTCGAGGCGATGATCTGCTGGTTCTCCTCCACCAAAAAACTCGCCGGACGCGGCAAATACATCCTCCGCCACACCACCAAAGAGGTGAAGGCGCTGGTCAGCGAGGTCCGCTACAAGGTGAACATCAACACCCTCCACAAGATCGAGGACGACCTCGTTTTCAGCCTCAACGATATCGGCCGCATCTCGCTCCGGACCTCCGCCCCGATCATCGCCGACAGCTACAAGACCAACCGCATCACCGGCAGCTTCGTCCTGATCGACGAGCAGACCAACGAAACCGTCGCCGCCGGCATGATCATCTAATAATGCCGGCCCGCACCGTCCCGCCCGCGAACCGGTAGAACGACGGCGATAGCCGTTGTTTCGTAAGTGTTCTTTTCCCGCATATTGTCGAACAAGTGCCGATCTGAGATACTGGGCGTGAGCTTGAGAGGGCTCAGTCGTTCTTTGACTTGGTCCAGTGGTGTGGTGTCAGTTCGTCGATCCTGGAGG
>Ga0208112_100609_pt1 | contig 24984 bp, 27 predicted proteins | sample HotLakConsoUCCLE_FD_184736 | JGI IMG/M metagenome (GOLD analysis project Ga0208112, IMG submission 184736) | Hypersaline microbial mat communities from Hot Lake, Washington, USA - Hot Lake Consortium UCC-LE (SPAdes) (version 2) ... | reverse complement strand
GACATAGCTGAACAGCGATCCCGCCGCCTCGTCCGTCCCGCGCATCATCACCCCCGCCGCCGCCGTCGTGCCAAGAGTGAATCACGTTCTCGAAACCGCGTCGAGCCTGGTGTTTTTCAGCAGCCTGTTAGAGCACACGGCGGTTTAGATTTCTATGGCCGAAAATTTGATAGCATTGCCGCTTTCATACGACATCCCTACGAATGGCACGTCTCCTATTGGAACTATCGCACGTTTGTACACGGGTTCTGGGAACCAGATCGTGCGCCGGTGGACCGAGACTGTGGATCGCTTCCCTTTGATGATTACTTGAATTGTGTCTATGCAAAATACCCAACAAGGGTATCCGACTACTTTTCAAGATTCATTGGCGCGCCAGATCAACGCATCGATTTTGTTGGAAAACTTGAGTGTATCAATGACGACTTCAAGAGACTATTGGAAGCATGGGATATCAACTTGGATAGCCAAGCGAATGAAATGTCCCCCATAAATAGGCAGAAACAAAAGCAATCAAATCCAGAACTTCGAGACCTGGTCTTCACTTCTGAGAGAGATTTCTACTCAGAATTTGGCTATAGTGCGTAGCTCATACTCTTGGTAGATACACATCTCCAAATCTGATCGAATTATCTGATCTAACGTCCCATTGTTGAATCTCTTACCCGTTGCTAGACTAGTGATAAATTCGAAAACACTCATGCCTCTAGCGACGCTATAATAGACACCGCTGCTCGGCCTTGGATTAACATCATGGAGAAAAAAATGGCCGTGCCTTTCGATAAACTGAAAGTTCCAAATTCCGTCAAGATTGATTGCCCTTACAATATCTCTTGCTGCGTTTAGAGCGGCGTCGTTGCTACATGGGGACATAACCACCGACTGCGAACCAATAACGTGTTTTCTATACCTAGCGGCAATTTGGAATTTAGAACCAACTTGCAAAACATCGACGGTAATTGGCGTGCCATCTACTTGAGATTGTATAATAAAATCGGGCTGCCGGTTTGCGTCATTGTAGTGCTTTTCATTCCGAATAATTTGGACTTCCTTCGATGAAGTCCCATTCCTAGGCTTTATAATCCAGGGCGGAGGCCCAATCATATTCGCTAATTCAGAAAACGTCTGATCTGAAGCAACCGCAAATCTTGGAACCGACCAAGCTTTTCCTGACAGGTTGGCAAATGTAGCTTTGTCCAGGAACTGTGCCAAACGTGAAAACCTACTCTCTGTGGCTAGACACACATTCCTTTTGCCATTGCCAAGAGGTAGATTTGAGACGAGAGGCAAGAGATCCCGGTCTCCAAGTGGCACAACGCACTTTATGTCATTTTCCCTCACCGTTTCCCTTATCCACTCCGGAAAACAATGTGCATTTAGCTTTGGGATAGGATGAAAGAGAACCTGAGATTCATTTGGCACCCAACCATTTGCGCTATTGGGATTTTCATGTGTAACATGCACCGGTATTTCGATTGCCCTTTGATTCAACCAATTACAATATCTCGATATCAGTGCTTTACGGTCATTTCTCGTGACGAAGAGTATAGCCATACTTAAAAACCACCATTAATCAAAGAAGGATCTCGGGATGGTCAGATGCAAGGGGAACAGTATTTTCTTCCGGGATCAAATCGGAATTACAATGATATCCAAACATAGTGTATTTCTTTGCCAACTCTGCAAGTTCACTATAATTAACATGCGCCTTGCCTCCTTTGTGATGCAGCTCATGAAGCACGATTGCATTTTCACTAGGAATATCCTTCAGAACCATCTGTGAAACAGCAATATCCCCCAGATCACCGGAATAATATATCGTTTTTTCCCCTAGTCGAAATAGAAAGCCAAAGCTTGTCACACCGTCAGCATGCTTGCCTGTGGTGTCTATTGCGGTGATCTGCGGCAGCGAATTCAATGGAACAAAGTCGTAGTGAGTTCTAGGAATCGACATTGCATCGAGAAGGCTGGTTATCTCGTCTCTAAAGTTTTCTGTTTGAAACAATATTTTTGCAGATCTTCCTAACTTTCCTTTGTTGTGGAAAATATACTGGAAAATTCCACCAACATGATCTCCATGTAGATGTGTCAAAAGCAGATAATCGATGGATTCCAATAGTTCATGCTCAGCCAACTTTGGGTAAGCCAGAGGTCCGATATCAATGAGTACCCTCTGCGGCACATCAATAATCAAAGATGAGTTTCCGAATTTGTAGTCAAAGACACCGCCTGTGCCAACAAACTTGAAAGGGTACTCTGATGTGTTCATAGTCTTATCTCTCCGTCCTGTTGCGCGACTTGGAGTGTCGCGTTTAGCTGTGTGACCAGTGAATCGGGTGTATCCCAGATCAGATGCTCGAAGCCACTATACTGGAATAAGTATTGGAGTGTGCACCCCTGGGACTGAGCAAACACCAACTTTTTCCCGCTTCCTGCGGCTATTCCCATGATAGCATGCAGGGTGGGGCTTTCATTCATCACTATCGCGACACAAGCTTCTGAATCCAAGACAGCCTCTACAACGTCTTCAGAAATCACGTAGGGCTGCCTCCTTGAATCGACGCTGAGAATTGAAAAACCAACTTCTTGGGCCAACTGCTTAACTGCTAGCATCGCGGCTTCAAAGTCTTGCCGAATTTCGGCGTCGCGTGAGAAGATAAAGGCGATGTTGCGCTTTATAGTTCGATGGTGGAAGGCCTCGATCAAGTTACATACGCTTGCTGCGACGTCCTTCGGCGATGTCGAGATAGACTTGATTTTTGTCCAACTCTGCAAAGGCTCTTGGTTGCATTGTTTTCTTAGAAGATCTTCGAACTTGGCGCATGCTTCAGTGAAATCACCATCTGTTTCCACACCAAAGGGTAGTGGTATGATCTTACGGTTTTGATCCTCCGCTAGGCTTAGGAGGTTTGTGACGCCTCGCTTGCCATCCGAAATCAAAACAATATCGGAGTTGTCCAATAAGGCTTGCCTTCGATCTTCAATGTAATCTCCAGCCTCAAAAACATTTCCAAGCATCACATAGCTTCCACTGGGAAGCGATTTTTCAATTTCCATCTTGGGAATAAAGGTATTAACTCTTTTGATGTCCTCGTGCTGAAAATCTTGAAATATCTCTACGGCAAGTGACCCATCTCTACCAGAAATCATAAAGTCAAAACGTTCGTGGTTCGAAAACTCTTCACGAAGAGAATCTGCTATCGCTTTTATGCGATCAACTCTCTCCCTGGAAAGATTAGTATATTTTCCCAATATGTTGCCAATCGCAACGAGAACGCGGATTCTAGGTTCTGATGAGCCACGTCCCTCGTTTGGCTTTACAGCATTATCAGTTGGTGCAAGCAAGTCTTGTAAACGTACACCCAGCGCTCCGGCGATCTGATAAGCATGCTCCCTAGACGCCATCGAATCGCGTTCGATTCTTTGTAAGCTTGAAAGGGATAGCGAAACTGAATCTAGTCCAACGAAAGCTTCCTGAGAGAGGTCCAACCCCTCTCTCAGCTCTTTGACCTTTCGGCCGTCGATGCAAATATTGTTCTTTGGCCGAGACATCGTTTTTGAACGGTTCTTGAAGTTATATTGACGGCTTCTTGCTCGGGTCTTAGGTGAATTTACATCGTACCTGATCTCCAGAAAACAGCAAGCTAAATGGAGAAATGGCTCATGAAGACGCTAGTCAAACTGATCAACGCCGGCAAGGTAAAGGTTTCGAAAGACGGAATCACCGCCACTGGCTTTCCCACCATCATCATCGCGGCGGGTGTGTTGTTGTTCATTCTGCTCGCATGATCAACACGAGCATTTCCTCACCGACGGGTCGGCTTTCCGGGTACCTGCGGTGCAGGCCCGTCGTGCCAATCGTCAGTCAGCAGTGTGATACAATCCGCGTGTCGATGGTCAATCTAGGACGGCGTCGTTGCAGAACTCTTCCCGCGAAGGATTCACATCGCGAACCCATGCGGTTAGACGGGTCGCATGATGAAGCCTTCACCCGCCCGCTACCGCACGACGAACTGGTCCAGCTACAACGCCGCGCTCGTGAGCGGATTATTGTTGATCTGGCTGTACAAGGGGATGGCCTGGCTTGCGCTGCATGAGGGCCGACCGGGACGTCCGCCGGTTTTCTCGAACGCCGCGATCCAGTTCTGTCTTTCGGTCGAGGTTTTGTTCAAGCTGCCGCTGAGACAAACCGCCGGGGTGGTGGCCAGCCTCCTGCGCCTTGCGGGCCTGGATTGGCCTGTTCCGGACTAGTCCACCCTATGCCGCAGGCAAAAGACGCTGGCCGTCCAGAGCCCGTATCGCCGCGCCGATGGGCCACTGCCAAACACGCGACGGAGCGCGGCATAAGGCGATTTGATGCTGCACATATACTACACAGATCGTCCGTTAATTAATTGAAATTATTTATAAACCTTTCCAGCCCGTCACTGGAAAGAATAGGGTGTCGGCGCGATGAGGGCGGCCTGATCACACGACAACTGGACGGGCTTGCTGCAGCTTAGATGAGCGACCGGTCTTGGATAGCCGCATTGAAGCGCTCGGCCACGGCCGATCGGCCGCTTAGGGCCGATCGCGTAGGTCAAGCCTTCAACTGATGGCGAGGTCGCTCGCGGTCTTTCCCGCCTCCAACGCCTCCACGAACCACTGCGGTTTGCGCCCTCGGCCCGACCAGGTGAGTGCCGGGTTCTCGGGGTGCCGGTATTTCGCCGCGGCAGGCGTTCGGGAGGATTTCGTTTCGGTACCGACAAGTTCGGCCAGGGAATAGCCGAGGTCCCGGGCGAGAGCTTCCACCTTGGCGCGGGCTTCCGCCTTCTGCCGATCCTCAAAGGTGGCAATCGCCTTGGCGACGTCCTTCTGCATTTTCTTCAGCTCGCCGAGCGACAGTGCCTCGAGATCGTAATCGGCCATTGGTGCGTTCCGTGTCCTGAATGATCCAGTATCGATAGCCTGTCGTGGCAGGCTGCCGCAACTCCCGCAAGGCAAGGGCAGGGGTGGCAGAGGCTAGTGATCGCAGTTTTCGTCGCCAGTGAGGTGCTGAACTGGGGGTCAGGCTGTCCCGATCGGCAGGGAGACAGTGTCTGGCATAGGCTCCCCGCGTATCTCTGTCCTCTGGGCCATCCCTTCGACTGACAATCCCCTAATCCCGTTCGGCCTCCTACGCGCAACCCCGCGTCAGCCCGGGCCGTGTTGGCCGCCTATGGCGTCCTGCCCGCTCCACCCCGGTCCTTTGGGGGTTTCCGGTGTCCATGCTGTCCACCGTGCACGCATCACCCGACGGGCTTTTTCCGGGTCTTGTCGAAGGGACGGTCCCGAAGACAGGACACATAGGAGCTTACCATGCAAAACATCGTCATCCTCGCCGGCAACATCGGTCAAAAACCCGAAACCCGCACCACCCAGGGCGGCACCAACATCACCAACTTCAGCCTCGCCACCTCCCGCCCCCGCCTCTCGGAAGGTCGCGTCCTGCGCGACGAGAACGGCTACCGGATCATGGACACGGAATGGCACCGCATCACCTGCTTCAACGGTCTCGGCAAGACGGTCGCGGAGCATTGCGAAAAGGGCATGAAGGTCCTTGTCCACGGCCGCCTCCACTACAGCAAGTGGATCGACAGCATGGGCAACGACCGCTACGGCTGCGAGATCATCGCTGAGAAGGTCGACTTCCTGAGCCGCCCGAAGTCGGCCGAGAACGAAAACCCCGAGCTGGTCGACCGCGACGACGAGATCCCGTTCTGAGGAACGGGGTCTCCCCCTCGGACCCGGCGGGGAAGCCCGCCGGGCTCGCTGCACTGCCGCAAGGCAGCTTCGAGCCCATAACGGACAGTTGCGGGATACCAGAAGGTCTCCCGCATCTGTCTATTTCAGGCTGCGGCCCTCTTCCAGCCCGCCGCCAGAGCACCAGCGCCGATCATAAGGGACCCGCCAACACGGTTGACTGCCTTCTGCACACTTGGCTTGCGGATCGACTTTCGGGCCATTGACGCCAGCAACGCGTAGAAAGCCGCATTCAGAGTCGCCAGAACCAGAAATGTTGTCTCGAAAATGAACATTTGGGGCAGCAAGGGTTGCGCCGGGTTCATAAACTGGGGGAGGAACGCGACGAAGAAGATGATACTTTTCGGGTTGAGCGCCGTCACGACATAGGTGTGCAGAAAAATCCGCAGCGGCCGTTCTTTCGGTAGGTTTTCTGTATCTGCACTGGCTTCGCTTAGCGACACCGGTGCGCGCCAGAGCTTTACGCCAAGGTAGATCAGGTAGGCTGCACCGATCCATTTCAACGCAGTGAACAAAGTGGCGGAAGTCGCAAGCAACACCCCGAGCCCGAGCATGGACGCCGTCATGGCGGTGAAATCACCAAGCGCAACGCCCGCGACTGTTGCGCGTGCCGCTTTTCTACCATGTCCGAGCGCATAAGAAATTACCAACAGGATCGTAGGGCCGGGAATTGCCAGCAAGACTGCGGATGCTGCCGCAAAAGCCAGCCAAAGTTCAAAAGACATCTCGTTTCTCCATTTTGATTGACGAAGCAATCCACAGGCTCTGAGATGTTGCAAGCACTTTTCGGGACGTCCGCTCCGTCCCGCATAGCCGCCCCTCACATCCGCGTTTGAGAGTAAGAGAAGGGCTGGTTGCTTTCGCGACGGGTTGAGGGCTGGGAGAGTGGCTCCCGGCGCCCGTCGAGGGAGATAGCCGATGGGCGTTGTGGAAGTTTTGGATCCGGTCGCACCGGCGCGGGCTGGTGGCTGGAAAGTGGATGTCAGCCGGGGTGAGCGGAATGGGCGGGTGTCGTCCGAATGGTTCAACCGGCCCGATGACGAGCGGTATCTGTCGCTCGACGATCTCTGGGCCAATGTGAAAGGCCGCTCCGAGCGTAGCCGCAGTCGTGTGGTGCAGACTGCGGACATCCGCGTCGAGGCGGCGCGCGACAACCCCGAGCGGTTGCATCTGATGCTGCCGAAAGCGCAAGAACCCGTCGCGCCCACGCACTGGGCTTTCGGCCAGCTTGCCAGCATCGTCGGTGCCCCGGCCTCCTACCTGCGGCAGTTGCCCGCGCCGCTGGCGGGGATCAACCTGCAATACGGCCTGACCAACCACCGCGCCGAGCAGGTGAAGACCTTCGAGACGGAAGACGGTCGCACCGAACTGCGGGCGGTGACCGGCCCCGATTATGGCCGCATCCACGATTTCGAGTTGGTCGAAGCGGTGCAGCGCATCGCGGGCAATGGCACGGGCGACACGCGCTGGAAGGTGCCGGGTGTGCTTGACTGGTCGACCGGGGTCTACAACCCCGATGTCGAGATCAGCCGCGACACGACCACGCTCTATGCCTCGGACCGCGACGTCTTTCTGTTCCTCGTCGACGATCGCAACCCCATCGAGGCGGGTCGGCTTCCCGACGGCTCCCCCGATCTCTACTTCCGGGGGTTTTACTGCTGGAACTCCGAAGTAGGCGCGAAGACCCTCGGCATGGCAAGCTTCTACCTTCGGGCGGTGTGCCAGAACCGCAACCTCTGGGGCGTCGAGGAATTCCAGGAGATCCGGATCCGGCATTCGAAATATGCCGCCTCGCGCTTTGCCCATGAGGCGGCCCCGGCGCTGACGCGCTTCGCCAATTCCTCGCCGCAGGGCTTCGTGAACGGCATCAAGGCCGCGCGGCAGCAGATCGTGGCGCGCAGCGATGAGGACCGCGCGGATTTCCTGCGCAAGCGCGGATTCTCAAAAGCTGAATCCGGCAAGATCATCGAGAAGGTGCTGATGGAAGAGGGCCGCCCGCCGGAAAGCATCTTCGACTTCGTGCAGGGTATCACGCGGCTTGCGCGCGACAAGACCCAGCAGGACGCCCGCCTGGACATGGAGGGGCGCGCCAAGAAGCTCCTCGACCGGGTCGGCTGACGCCGGGCCCGACAACGCGACCGCCTGCATCGGCGGCGGTCGCGCACTCCCCTTCCACATGCATGCCACTCGCCCCGCCCCGAGAGGGTAGGGGGCTTCGGCCTGCGCATTTCAGCGAGGCACCCATGACCCCACAGGAAGAAACCATCGTCCTCGAGGCCCGCGACATCCTCGGCCGATATCTCAGCCGAAACCCCGTCATCGACAGCTGGCAGGCGCTTCTTGACTATTGCGCGCTGACGGTGCGCGGGCCGATCGAGCGGTTCCACGTTCTCTATCTCGACCGCAAGAACCGCATCATCGCCGATGAGCTTCTCTCGACCGGCACGGTCGACCATGTCCCCGTCTATCCACGCGAGGTGATCAAGCGGGCGCTGATGCTGAACGCCAGCGCCCTGATCCTGATCCACAACCACCCGTCGGGCGATCCCACGCCGTCCGAGGCCGATCTCAGTATGACCAAGGAGATCCAGAAGGGCTGCAAGTATCTCGGCCTGACGCTGCATGACCACATCATCGTCGGTGCCGGAACGGAGCTGAGCCTGCGGGCCCTCGGCAAGCTCTGATCGTGGCACCAGACTTGCTGCCGTCGCCCCTTCGAGGAAGAGGGCGGCGGTTTGGTCTTTGACGGATGAGGCGGGGAGAGTGGCTTCCCGCGCCGTTGGAGATATTGCCATGTTTGACCTTCCCCTGCCGATCCAACCGAGCCCGCGCCCGATGGGTCCTGGCACAAATGGTGGGACTGTCGCTTCTGATCCCAGCCTGCCTTTCGCGCTGACGCGGATGCACCGGACACCTGCAGCCCTGATGTCGGGCACCGCTGCCCCCGTGGTCGTTGAGCGTTTTGCGACGCTGGCCGATGCCATGCAGGGGGCGTTTGAGCTTGCCGAGGACAACGGCTCCGATGCAGCGCCGCAGTTTCTGGCCATCCTTGATTGCGACCAGCGCCTGGTTCTTGCCGGAGCCGCCAGTCATGGCGCTGTGGCTTGGTGCCACCCTGTCGCCAATGCTCTTGAGGCGCGGGCCGTCGTGACCGAGGCGGTTCAGCTGCGCGCCCAAGCTGGCCGTGCCGCTAACTGGCACGCGCCTGAACTGGCGCAGCGGCTGCGTCACCGTGCCGATCTGCTGGATGCCCGCCTTGTCGACCCGCTCTGGCGCGCCTTTGCTGCCCGCGCGCTTCAGATCGCGGCGTGACGCCCGAGAGACAGAGGAGGGATGGGAAGGGTTTGAGCCTTCGGGGGGCAGAGGAGTGCGCCACCCGGGGGGTCTGACCTGTCCTCACCGAACGGAGATATCCATGACCCAGACTGAACCCACTCTGGCAGCACCACTGCGGCCTTCCACCGTCGATTTCGGGGCGATCCTTGCCGCGCATGCCGAACGCACCGCCCGGACCCTCGCCCTGCGCCCCGGCAACAAGGACCGCCTGTTCGATGGCCTCATGGCCGCCGGCATCACTCATGTCACCGTGACCTTCGACGGTGCTGGTGACAGCGGCCAGATCGAAAGCATCGGCGCCTGGGCGGGTGAGACGGCTGTCGACTTCCCCGCAACCGAAATCCCCTATGCCGCGCTGACGTGGGATGATCCCGAGGTCGAGATGCGCAGCCTGTCACTGGAGGATGTCGTCGAGCAACTCACCTACGATTTCCTGTCTGACACCCATGGCGGTTGGGAAAACAACGACGGCGCTTACGGCGAGTTCTGCTTCGACGCTGCGGCCCGCTGCATCCATCTCGAGTTCAACGAGCGCTTCACCTCGTCCGAACTCTACACGCACGATTTCTGAGGGGGCGACGATGGCACATCCCTACCACCATGCCCTCTCCTCAGTGAAGAAATGGGGCGGCACGGTCGATGATTTCATCGCCGTGCATACCTGGTTCGACCAGAGCAAGGAGATCACCGCCGATTTTCGGCACCGGGCCCTGCGGCACCATGCCGAGGGTATTTTCATGGCCGAGACGATTTTCGGCCAGACCCTCACGCTTTCGACTGGGCGCATCATCCCGACCCGATGGGTTGGCGAACAACATGTGAAAGAGGATCTCGGCTTCATCCCGAGCTTTGCCGATTGGGTGAAAGCCATCCGGCCCGAACCCTGGATGGGCCGGTCCGAGCGGATCGAGGCGCAGGTCGATCCGCATCTCGCCTCGCCCATGGTCGAGGTCAGTTGACATGACTGATCCCGCATACTTGCGCCTCGGTCTGCCGCCGACGGCATCGCCCCAGACAGTTCTGCGCGCGGCGGTCCGGGCGCTGCACCCCGACACGCGCGCCGTGCGCAGCTTCCGGACGGCGCGCAAGCGCTTCTACCGGCAGATGCTCTGCGCGCATGCCGCGCTGCAGGCATCGGGCGACAATCCGACCGCCTGATCGCTCACAACCAATCCTTCATCCCAATCCAGCCCCCGGCCCCAAGGCCCGGGCTTTTCAATCTCAGGAGGTCCCCATGGCGGATTACTTCACCCATTTCTCATGCCTGATCGACGTTGGCACGCCCGACAAGGCCGCCCGCGCGCTCGCGCTGTTTCATGACCTGCGCGCTGCGGATCAGGACGCCGACGACCCGGAGGTGGCGGGTTTCACCCTCGTGCATCAGGACGCGCCCGAAGGCAGCACGCTCTGGATCCATGACGACGAGCACGGCGATGTCGAGGCGGTTATCCGCTTCGTACTGCGCCTTGCGGAAGACCTCGACCTCACCGGCCTCTGGGGGTTCCAGTACGCCCTGACTTGTTCCCGGCCGCGCCTCGATGCCTTCGGCGGTGGCGCGCATGTCATCGACCTCGGCGCGCGTAAATCCATCGGCTGGATCAGCGCGCATGAATGGCTGGCGGCCGCGCTGAACGGGGAGGACGTCGATGCCTGAGGTCATCTGCACAACAGTCTACCAGTTCCCTGAACTCTCCGACGTCGCCAAGGAAAAAGCGCGCAGCTGGTATCGCGAGCTTGGGCCTCACGACGATTGGTGGGACGCGGTCTACGAGGATTTCGAGCGCATCTGCGATATTCTCGGCGTCCGGCTCAAAACCACGCCTGTGCGGCTGATGGGCGGCGGGACGCGGGCCAAACCCTGCATCTGGTTCTCCGGGTTCTGGAGCCAGGGCGATGGGGCCTGCTTCGAAGGCTATTGGTCCCACGCCAAGGGCGCGGCCGCGCGCATCCGCGACTACGCGCCCCAAGACGCGACGCTCCATGGCATCGTCGACCGGCTGCAGACCATCCAGCGGCGGAACTTCTACCAGCTCGCGGCCGAGGTCAGCCATCGCGGGCGCTACTACCATGAATACACGATGTCCGTTGACGTTACGCGGGACAGCCCGACCTGGCAGCCGCCGACCGAAGACGCCGAGGAGATCGTGACCGATGCGCTGCGTGATCTGGCGCGCTGGCTCTACCGCCAGCTTCAGGCTGAATACGACCACCTCACCTCGGACGAGGCCATAGAGGAGGGGATCATCGTCAACGAGTACACCTTCACCGAAGGAGGGCGCCGCTTCGGGTGAGACCGCACGGTTGAAAACTGTCAGAAACTTGCGCATTTTCTGACAAAGGAGCGATCATGGAGCGCATGGCCGAGAGCATTATGAAGGTCGCGACGACGTTGCCGGAGGGGGTGCCCTTGGCAGCGAAGGGGCTCCTGCACCTCGGCTCGCGCGCGGCAGTCGATCAGACGCTGTCGCGTCTGGCCGCGCGCGGCGAGTTGATCCGGGCGGGACGCGGCATCTACATGCGCCCGGTCCAGACACGCTTTGGGCCGCGTACTCCCTCAACCGAACAAGCGATCGAAGCTCTGGCTGTGCAACGGGGCGAGACGATCGTGCCGAGCGGTGCTGCCGCCGCAAACGCTCTGGGCCTGACCACGCAGGTGCCGGTCAAGTCGGTTTACCTCACCTCGGGGCGAAGCCGTGTGCTGAACCTTGGCCGGCAGGCAGTCGAACTGCGTCATGCGCCGCGCTGGCAGTTGACCCTTGGAAACAAGACCTCGGGCCAAGCCGTCCGTGCGCTGGCATGGCTCGGGCCGGATGAGGCTCCCAAGGCCCTGCAAATCCTGCGATCCAAGCTCACGGAGACCGCAAAGACCGAACTCGTGTCCGCCGCGCCGCAGTTCCCGACTTGGCTGGCACGATTGGTTGGAGAGATAGTCCATGGCTGAGGCGTCAGTGCGCTTCAGCGCTTTGCCTGGTGCCCATTCCGAGGCGGGGGGCAAATTCAAGACAGTCGACGCAGGGGGCCAGTGCTCACCCGCCTCGCGACGGTGCGGTGCATGGCTCAGCCCAGAAGCATCAGCAGGGCGTCGCGCTGCGCGGCGTGCTTTGCAGGGTTGTCGCGCTTCAGCTTGTTCAAGTTGAGGAGTTTCCACTGCACGGCTGGCAGGTGAGCGGCCCGCGACCGGTCTATCGCCGCAAAGTCAGGCTCCCCGTCTTGAAGTGTCAGCAGGAACTGCCTCGCCTTGTCATCGAGCCGCGATTGCACATCGGCGATCAATCTCAGCCGCGTCGCCAGAAGCGTGTCGAGAGGGACGGGTGATCTGGTCATGCCCTCGAATTCCCGCGCGTAGGGTTGCTCGAGATCGATCAGGTTCGGATCGAGCAGCTCGTGCGCCGGACGGGGCGAACTGGCGACGTAGATCAGGAAGGTCTGGAAGAGGTCCTGCGTCAGGCCCTCGTTTTCGTAGAGGAGCGTGACGTCGTAGAGATCCCGGGGATGCTGCCTGTCGAGGGCTGCGTGCAGTTTGCCTGCGAACAGGTCCTCGAACGAGACGATCTGCATTTCGGCATAGCCATAGGTATCTTCCACGGCTGCAGAGACGGTCCGGATCTCCGGGTCGTGGACGACGCCACGGGTCACAGGCGAGGTTTCGATCTTGATCTCGGCATGCCCGAGGCGCGCCAGCAGCCGCGTGGCCCCGCCGCCGCCCCCTTGGACGCGCTGAGATTTCGCGCCGCGAATACCGGTCTCGATGGCGACCGCGATGCGATCCATCGCGGCATTGATCTCGTCGAGGCTCTCGGTGCGGTCCTTGATTGGCAGGTAGGTCAGGTCGATGTCGACCGACAACCGTGGCAGGTCGCGGTAAAAGAGGTTGATGGCCGTCCCACCTTTGAGCGCGAAGACGGTTTCACCCGCGACATGGGGCAGGACACGTACGAGGAGTGCAACCTGGGCTTCGTAGGTCTCACGCGCCACTTTCGGCCTCCGGTTTCACGAAATCTTCCGGCACCATGATCCGATAGCGCGGGTGGATCTTGCCGCCCTGAACCAAGGCTCGGTCGCCGCTGCCGAGGTCGAATGTCTGCGGGTCGATCCGTTTGCGCCAGGGATGATCGTGGCGGTCAGCAAAAACGAAGAACAGGCGCCTGACCTTGATCTTCCGGCAAGCCTGCAGGAGGTCGGACAGCAGTCTTGGGCGCAGGGTTGTCAGGCTCTCGAAAACCATGTCGAGCGTGTGGAAGCTTTCATGGTCGGGCAGTTCGTCCATGGCCTCCAGGATCGCGCGCTCCGGCGTCGACATCGTGAGACCCCAGTCCCATGGCTGGCTGGTCGTTTTGCCCTCGATCAAGCCCAGTTTCGGGTCGGCAAACAAGGATCGGGGGCGGGTTCTGATCTGGGCATCCATCGGCAGTTTCGCCAGCCAATTCGGGATACTGTCCCCATAGACCCAGACAGGAGCACTTTCGCCGAGGTGCAGGTAATGGGCATGCCCCTGTTCGCCGAGCGCCGTGGTGCCGCCGACATGCAGGTCATGACCCATGATGTGCTGCGCGGACAGGATGCAGGTCTTCCAGTCGATGCTGTTCGCCGTCGGGGGGGCTGCGGTGCTGGGGAGGGGGCGGCGGAAGACACCGCGGGTGATGCGCTCGAGCCAGCCGCGCTTCACGTAGTCACGGAAACTCTCGTAGGCGATACCTTGGGAGACGAGCCATGCGGCATCGACCAGATACCCGGCGGGCACGGCATCGAGCAGTCTCTTCAGATTCTGTGACCTTCCGGTGTCCATGATGCCTAAAGTGACAGATTTTCAAAGAGACATCTACAGATTTCTTTGATGAGGATACTTTTTCAGCGCTCTGGACGCTCCAACATCACCATTTCCAAAGAACTGAGGGACTAGCCCCAAGTGGAGGGAGATCAGAAGACGCTGGGTCGAGAGACGGCTACGAGTTGCGGTGGTTGCCGAAGGTCGCAGCGATGTACCCCCCGGCGTGCCGTCGGGACCAGACCTTGGTCCTTCGGACAGGAGTTTGACCTAGGCTGATGTCCCGAAGGGCTAATCTGCCAACCTATAGGTTGGCAACTACGCTCAGTTTGCCAAGCCACGGTATGGCAGCAGCCCCGCAAGGCCGGAGCCAGCCGGTGCCGTGCTCACTTGTTGCCGTCGATCCATTTCGACATCAGCCCCTTGTCGCGGAAACATTCGTCTGGCACGGCGCGGCGCTTGATGCGGGCGAGGCGCTCGGCAAAGGCGACCTGCTTTGATGTCGGCAGGCGGTCCATGTCGGATACCGGTTTCAGCTGGGCCTGCGCCTCGATCCAGGCACTCAGCGACCGGCGGTCCTGCTGAACCTCCCAGGGCAGGAGGGTCTTGTTGCGGAGGGCGAGCGACCGCGCAAAGGCGATCTGCTTCGGTGTTGCGGGCAGGGCGTGCGTGGTGCTGTCCATCGGGAACTCCCTTGCTGGATAGGTCCTCAATATAGAACATAACAGGAACAAAATCAAGCTTAGCCTCTGGGACGCGTCGGTTCGAGAGGAAGAGATGAGCGGGGAAAGATCAGGCCTGAGGGTGCCCGAGAGAGGGTGTCCGGGCCTGATCCTGTCCCTCATTCCGGAGTTTCCCGATGACCCATCTCGCCCATTTTGCGACCGAGCGCGCGCTTGCGCCTGTTGCCCCCATCCCGTCCCTCGATACGGCCGCTGCGATCTTGAGCGTGGCCGAAGCGCTGCAGCCCGATCTGGCGCAGGGTTTCCAGATCGACGCGCTGCGCCTGCGCCTTGAGATGGAGCGCGCCTTTGGCGGCTCTGACGCGACCGGCGCCTGGGACTGGAAGCTGGCCTATGAAGCGGGCGAGGCAGCGCTGGTCTTGTTCCTGCGGAAGTTTGGCCGCGCGCTGTTGGCGCGGGCGGGCTCGCCCGCAGCGCTGCTGCCGATCCTTGCCAAGGTGGCGGGCCTTTTGCCGACCCATACGCGGCGCTCGGAGGAGATGGAGCGGTTCCAGCAGTTCTCGACGCCGCTGCCCATGGGGCTGGCGGCACTGGGTGCCGCACAGATCACTGCGCACGATCTGGTGCTTGAGCCATCGGCGGGGACGGGCCTTCTGGCGATCCTCGCAGAAATCGCGGGCGGTAGTCTCGCGCTGAACGAGCTTGCCGACACCCGCGCTGATCTCCTCCGTCGCCTCTTTCCGGGCCGGCCTGTCACTTGCTTCGACGCGGCACAGATCGACGATCATCTCAACGCGGGGCTGCGCCCGAGCGTCATCCTGATGAACCCGCCGTTTTCGGTCGTGGCCAATGTCGATGGCCGGACGACCGAGGCGACGGACCGGCACTTGCGCTCGGCCCTTGCCCGGCTGGCCCCTGGCGGGCGTCTGGTCGCGGTCACCGGTTCCGGTTTCGCACCGGATACGCCCGCCTGGTCCGAGACCTTCGGCCGTCTCTCCGAGACGGCGCATCTGGTCTTCACCGGTGCTGTGTCGGGCGCCGCTTTCGCCAAGCACGGCACCAGCTTCGAGACGCGGATCTCGGTCTTCGACAAATGCCGGGGCGGCGAGCAGGGCGGCATCACCGCCGATCTGGCACGGTCTATCTCGCCCGATGTGGCCCACCTCCTTGCCCGGATCACAGCCGAGGTCCCGCCACGCCTCGAGTTGGATGCGGGTGTGGGCGCATGCTCCCAGCCCATTTCCTCTTTCCGGGGAATTCCCGGCCGTTCCTCCGGCCTCACCGCTCGACCCTTGCGGTCGACGGCAGCGGCCAAGATGGATGTGCATGTCGCCGCGCCGGATGCCGAAGACCTCGGCTACACCCTGCGCGAGATTGCGGATGACCTCGGTGCCGCGCGCCTTTCTGACGCGATCTACGAGACCTTCCGGCTGCAGGCGATCGACATCCCCGGGGCGGCACCGCACCCGACCAAGCTTGTGCAATCGGCGGCCATGGCGTCTGTTGCGCCCCCGAAACCGACCTATCGCCCCAAGCTGCCCGCAGCCGTGTTGCGCGACGGGCTTCTGTCGGACGCGCAGCTCGAGACCGTGATCTACGCGGGCGAAGCGCATGGCGCGTATCTCGCCGGCTCGTGGACTATCGATGAGACCGGAGACATGGTCTCGGCCGCGCCTGACGATGCCACGGACGCTGTCCGCTTCCGTCGTGGCTTCTTCCTTGGCGACGGCACCGGGGCGGGCAAGGGCCGCCAGTCGGCCGGAATTGTTCTGGACAACTGGGCGCAGGGCCGGCGCAAGGCGCTCTGGATTTCCAAAAGCGACAAGCTCCTCGAGGATGCGCAGCGCGATTGGTCGGCCCTTGGTCAGGAGCGACTGCTCGTAACGCCCCTGTCGCGCTTCGCGCAAGGCCGCGACATCCCGCTGACCGAGGGCATCCTGTTTACCACCTATGCGACGCTGCGTTCCGAGGAGCGAGGCGCCAAGAAATCCCGCGTCGACCAGATCGTCGACTGGCTGGGGGCGGATTTCAACGGGGTGATCCTCTTCGACGAAAGCCATGCCATGGCGAATGCTGCCGGGGGCAAAGGCGAGCGGGGCGATACCTTGGCCTCGCAGCAGGGTAGGGCGGGCCTGCGTCTGCAGCACAAGTTGCCCAATGCCCGCGTGGTCTATGTCTCTGCCACGGGCGCGACCTCGGTGCACAACCTTGCCTATGCGCAGCGGCTTGGACTCTGGGGCGGGGAGGACTTTCCGTTTTCAACGCGGGCAGAATTCGTGCAAGCCATCGAGGCCGGTGGCGTTGCCGCGATGGAAGTCCTCGCCCGCGATTTGCGCTCCCTTGGCCTCTACACCGCCCGGTCACTTTCCTATGACGGTGTCGAATACGAGATGCTGGTTCATGCACTCAGTCCCGAGCAGCGAAGCATCTATGATGCCTATGCCGGGGCCTTTGCTATCATCCACAATAACCTCGCCGCCGCGATGGAGGCTGCGAACATCACCGGTGAGAATGGCACGCTGAACCGGCAGGCCAAGTCCGCTGCGCGCTCGGCTTTTGAGTCCGCCAAGCAGCGCTTCTTCGGCCATCTGCTCACCTCGATGAAAACCCCCACGCTGATTGCCGCCATCGAGGCCGATCTTGCGGCGGGCCATGCGGCCGTCATTCAGATCGTCTCGACCGGCGAGGCGCTGATGGAAAGGCGCCTGTCGGAGATCCCGACCGACGAATGGAACGACATCCGCGTCGACATCACACCGCGGGAATATGTCCTCGACTACCTTGCCCATTCCTTCCCAGTGCAGCTCTACGAGCCCTTCACCGACAGCGAGGGTAATCTGTCATCGCGCCCCGTGGTGCGCGATGGCCAGCCAGTGGAATGCCGCGAAGCGGCCCGCAGGCGCGACGCGCTGATCGAGAAGCTGGCCTCGCTGCCGCCCGTTCCGGGGGCGCTTGACCAGATCGTGCAACGCTTTGGCACTGACCTCGTGGCCGAGGTCACGGGCCGCTCGCGCCGCATCGTGCGCAAGGGCGAGGGTCCTGCCGCGCGCCTCGTCGTCGAAAGCCGAGCCGGATCAGCCAACCTGTCCGAGACCGCCGCTTTCATGGATGACCAGAAGCGCACCCTGATCTTCTCGGATGCGGGCGGCACGGGGCGGAGCTATCACGCCGATCTCGGCGCGAAGAACCAGCGTCTGCGGGTTCACTATCTTCTGGAGCCCGGCTGGAAAGCCGATGCCGCCATTCAGGGCCTCGGCCGCACCAACCGCACCAATCAGGCGCAGCCGCCGCTCTTTAGGCCCGTCGCCACGGATGTGAAGGCGGAGAAGCGGTTCCTTTCCACCATCGCCCGCCGCCTCGACACGCTGGGCGCCATCACACGCGGCCAGCGCCAGACCGGGGGGCAGGGGCTGTTCCGGCCCGAGGACAACCTCGAGTCGCCTTACGCCCGCGACGCGCTGCGCCAGCTTTACCGCCGACTCTATCGCGGCGACGTGGCGGGCTGTTCGCTCGGAGCCTTCGAGGATGCCACCGGTCTCAGCCTGACCGATGACAACGGCCTCAAGGACGACCTGCCGCCGATCACGACCTTCCTCAATCGTCTGCTCGCGCTGACGATTGACATGCAGGCCGTGCTCTTCTCGGCCTTCGAGGAATTGCTCGATGCGCGGATCGAGGGCGCCATAGCCGCTGGAGTCTATGACCTCGGGCTCGAGACCCTGCGCGCCGAGAGCTTCCGCGTAACCGATGCAAGGGTCATCTACACCCATCCCGGTTCTGGCGCAGAAACCCAGCTTTTGACCATCGCGGAGAAGCGGCGCAATGCTCCGACTTCGCTCGCAGATGCGCTCGACTGGCTCGACGACCCCAAAGCACGGCTACTGGTCAACAGCCGCTCGGGCCGGGCGGCGGTGCAGGTGCCCGCCACCAGCTTGATGCTGGATGACGGCACCATCGAGCCCCGCCTGCGGCTGATCCGCCCGACTGAAGCCAGCACGGTTCCGGCCAGAATGATGGAGGACACCCACTGGTTGGAGGCCGACCGCTCGGCCTTCGCCACCGCCTGGACCGCGGAGCTGGCCGAGGTGCCGGAGTTCTCGGAATCCACGCTGCACATCGTGGCGGGCCTGCTGCTCCCGATCTGGAAGCAGCTTCCCCAGGACGAAACCCGCGTCTACCGGCTGCAGACAGACGATGGCCAGCGCATCATCGGTCGCCGGGTCTCGCCGTCTTGGGTTGCGACGACACTCGCTGCCGATGCGCCGCAGCTAACGGCCGCGCAGGTCCATGCCCTTGTTCTTGAGGGCAAGACGGTGGTTCGGCTGGCAGAGGGGATGGAGTTGCACCGGTCCCGCGTCATGGGCGTCAACCGCATCGAACTCTCTGGCTTCACCGAGGACGCCAAGGACCGGCTGAAGGCCGATGGCTTCTTCTCGGAAATCATCGCTTGGAAGCTGCGTCTGTTCTGCCCGGTTGATCCAAGCGGTATCGCAATACTGGATCGTTTGCTTGCACGTTGTCCTGTAACAGGAATACATGCACGCGGAGGGTGTTGAGTCATGTATTCCGAGACCGAAGATGTGATCCGCGCTCTTGCGGAAAACGCAGAGAGCGTCTGTCGCGCCTACCTTCCCGCCGGACGGCGGGAAGGGTCCTACTGGATCGTGGGCGATCTGCAGAACAATCCCGGCCGGTCGCTCTTTGTGCGCCTGACCGGGCCCGCGTCCGGGCCAGGCGCTGCCGGCAAATTCACCGACGGCGCCACGGGCGAACATGGTGATCTTCTCGACATCATCCGCAAGAGGACCGGGATCTTCCGCTTTCCCGACCTTCTGGCCGAGGCCCGGGCGCATTTGGGCCGTCCGCAGCCGGTTCATCCGGATGCGCCAGTGCCGAAGAAGGCCAAGGCCCCCGGTGGTACACCAGCGGCGGCGGCGCGGCTGTTCGCAGCCTCGGTGCCGGTCGCCGGCACGCTTGCCGACACCTATCTCCGCTCTCGGGGCCTGACCCAAGGCGGCAGAATGAGCGCCCTGCGCTTCCACCCGAAGTGCTGGCATCGGGAGGAGGGCCAGACCCGGAGCCTCCCCAGACCGGCGCTGATTGCTGCGGTCACCGATGGGGTGGGGGTCTTGCAGGGTGTGCATCGCACCTGGCTCGCGCCTAACGGTCAGGGAAAGGCGCGGGTTGAGACGCAGCGGCGTGCCATGGGTCACCTCCTCGGCAATGCCGTCAGGCTGACTCCGCATGATGACATCCTCGTGGTCGGCGAGGGCATCGAGACCATGCTGTCACTCGTCGAGGCAGTGCCCGGCCTTCCCGTCTGGGCGGCGCTCTCGTCGGGTCACCTCGGGGCGGTTCTGCTGCCGGAGGGTCTCCAGCGCCTCTACATCGCCATCGACCGCGATCCGGCGGGGCGCGGCGCGGCAGAGAGGTTGAGCGCCAGAGCAACCGAGATCGGGATTGCCGTCCGGGTGCTCGAGCCGCGTCTCGGGGATTTCAACGATGATCTCCGGGCGCACGGCGAAGAGGCGCTGCGCCAGCATCTGGCAAGTCAGATCGGGCCCGAGGATTGGTATCGCCTGTCAGGCTGAGCCGCATCGCGCAGGGGGCGGACAAGGGACAGCGGGGCAGGGGTCACGGATCCCTGCCGTGGCTCTGGATCGTCGCCTTTGCCTCGTTCCCGGGCTTAGCTCATCCACCCGTCACCCGCACGGCCTTCAAGAGATGGGCAGGCGGCCGTCAAAGGGGCCGCCCCTTCAAGGACGGGGAGCGACTGATTTCCGCCGGCGGGGCTCGCCCCGCCTTTGCATCGCGAAGCAAATCAGCCGCCCCCCGTCCTCCTCCACATGCGTTCCGGCCCCGAAGGCGGGGTGAAGGGGCGGCCCCCGTGACGGCTTTCGCAGCCCATGAAGGCCGCGCGGGATGTCGCGCGGACGAGTTGAGGCCCGGAGGCAAGAAACCGATGACGATCCATACCCACGACGACGCGTATGAACCCGCCCACACCGCATCCCAGACCGCCCATGCGCTCGACGAGCTGCAGCTCTATGGCTACCGCCCCTTTGACGAGCCCGATCCGCGCCCGATGCCCGATGGGCAGCGCCTCGCGGTCGCCGTCGCCGACATCTTCGACGCCCTCGTCGCGACCCTGGAAGACACCCGCATGGAACCCGACCTCGAAGAGGTGCTCTGGGGCCAAGTCAACCTCTTCCACCGCGCCACGGCCCGGATCGAGCGGTCGCTCGATGAGAACGAGCAGGCGCAGCGCCGCCTCCAGCGCGAGCAGGACGGCTCCGAGGTGAAATCCGTCGAGCTTGAACGTCTGACGGCGGAAGGCCTCACCCTGATCGAACGGCGGAACTGCATGGACATGATGCGCGATCACGCCGCCACCGAGTTTGCCCATCACACGGGATCGACCTGGCGCCCCCGCACCGGCTCGATGGTGAACCGCCAGCACATGACCGCAGCGCTGATCGACAGCCGCGACTTCCTGGCCGCCAAGCGCCGCGCGGAGACCGAGGTGATGCTGCCCGCAGGCCCCAAGGTTGCCCTCACCGGCGGGACCGACTTCAACGATCACCGCCTGATCTGGGGCAAGCTCGACCAGGTCCGGACCAAGTATCCCGACATGGTCCTTCTGCATGGGGGAAGCCCCAAGGGCGCAGAGCTCATCGCCGCCAAATGGGCCGAGTCCCGGGGCGTGACGCAGGTCGCCTTCAAACCCGATTGGACCAAGCATGCCAAGGCTGCCCCCTTCAAGCGCAACGACGCGATGCTCGATGTGCTGCCCGTGGGCGTCCTCGTCTTCCCGGGCAATGGCATCCAGGAGAACCTCGCAGATAAGGCCAAGAAGCTGGGCATCCCGGTCATGAAGTTCGAGAAGGGGGCGTAAGCCCCCTGTTTCCCACGCGGGGAAATCAAGGTGGAAGCGCAGGCTTCCACCTGATATTGTGGTGAAAATCTCACCCGAGCACTACATGTACCATAGTCCGATCCAGCTCGATGTCTTCCCGACCGACGTGCAGATGCGCCGGATCGATCCGGCGCGCAACATGCGTCGCTTCTATCGGCTGAGCGTGCAGCGCGATCTCTTCGGTCGTGCCAGCCTTGTGCGCGAGTGGGGCCGGATCGGTTTCCGGGGGCAGATGATGGTCGAGACGCACCCTGATGAAGGCAAAGCCATCACCGCGTTGATGAAGCTCGCAGCGGTGAAGAAGCGGCGGGGCTATGAGGATCTGCACTCAGGCGATTAGTCTTGATCGCATTGATTGCGGTGATTACACTCCTAGCAGGAGGATATCATGGCAAGCATTACCATCCGGAACCTTGACGATGACGTGAAGCGCCGCCTTCGCATACGCGCAGCCGAGCATGGCCGTTCGATGGAAGAGGAGGCGCGTGAGATCTTGCGCCATGTCGTCGGCGAAGCGAAGCCATCCCACGATCTTGCCGCGGCCATCCGTGCACGGGTCGCGCCTCTGGGTGGCGTTGATCTTGACCTTCCGCAGCGTGAAGCCATGCGTGAACCGCCCGCGTTCGACCAGGCCTGACGCATGATCATCCTCGATACGAATGTCATCTCGGAGCTATTGCGCCCGGCCCCGGAGCCCAAGGTCGAACACTGGCTTTCCGCTCAGGACGGGCTCAACGTCTACCTGACCTCGATATCGGAGGCAGAGCTGCGCTACGGCCTCGCGATCATGGGGAACGGCAAGCGCCGCGCCGCGCTGTTTGACGCCGTGGACCGTATCCTGCGCGAGGACCTCGCCGGTCGCATCCTGCCCTTCGACAGCGCCGCCGCGCAGTCCTACGCCACCATCGCCGCCGCACGCCGCGCTACCGGGCGACCGATCGCCCAGGCCGATTGCCAGATCGCCTCCATTGCCCACACCCGTGGTGCCACCGTCGCCACGCGCAATACGCCTGACTTCGAGGGCTGCGAGATCGACCTGATCAACCCCTGGACCGCCGCATGAACGCCGTTGAAATCGAACAAGCCGTTTCCGAACTCGCCGAGCAGCCCTTTGACGCGGCCGAGTTTCCCTATGCCTTCCTCATGGCCTTCGGGAACAAGGACACGACGATCAAGCGGCTGCGCACCGGCGCATCGAACAAGTCCGATATCGGCGGCGTCCTTCAGACCAACAACATCCACCTTGCGACCTGTGCGCCGGGCGACATCGCGGCGACCCTGACCGCCCTTCGCGACAGCCCCGCCACCACCCGCGCCAAGGCCAAGTTCATCCTCGCCACCGATGGCATCGATCTTGAGGCCGAGGACATCACCACCGGCGAAACCAATGCCTGCCGCTACACCGATTTCCCCGATCATTTCGGGTTCTTCCTGCCGCTCGCCGGCATCTCCACCGTCAAGCAGATCCGCGAAAGCGCTTTCGACATCCGCGCGACCAGCCGCCTCAACCGGCTCTATGTGAGGCTGATCGAGGACAACCCGGACTGGGGCAGCGCGAAAAAACGCCATGACATGAACCACTTCATGGCGCGGCTGATCTTCTGCTTCTTCGCCGAAGACACCGACATCTTCGTCAGCGACAACCTGTTCACCGCCACCATCGACCAGATGGCCAATCGCGACGGGTCGAACACGCACGAAGTCATCGGCGAGATCTTCCGCGCTATGAACACCCCAATCGCCAAGCGCGCCGAGGCGAAGCTGCCCCGTTGGGCCGATGCCTTTCCCTATGTCAACGGCGGGCTCTTCTCCGGCAGCACCGATGTGCCGCGCTTTTCCAAGATCGCGCAGCGTTACCTGTCCCATATCGGCAGCCTCGACTGGACGCAGATCAACCCCGACATCTTCGGTTCGATGATCCAGGCCGTCGCGGATGAAGAGGAACGCTCGGTCCTCGGGATGCACTACACCTCGGTGCCGAACATCCTGAAGGTGCTGAACCCACTCTTCCTCGATGATCTGCGGGCAGAGCTGGAGGCGGCGGGCGACAACGCACGCAAGCTGGCCAATTTGCGCGCGCGCATGGCCAAGATCCGCGTCTTTGATCCCGCCTGCGGGTCGGGCAACTTCCTTGTCATCGCCTACAAGGAAATGCGCAGCATTGAATATGAGATCAACAAGCGTCGGGGCGAGCCTCAGCGCCGCACCGACATTCCCCTGACCAACTATCGCGGGATCGAGCTGCGGGATTTCTCGGCCGAGATTGCGCGGCTGGCGCTGATCATCGCGGAATACCAATGCGACGTGACCTATCGCGGCCAGAAAGAGGCGCTGGCCGAGTTCCTGCCGCTGGATGCGCAGAACTGGATCACCTGCGGCAACGCCCTGCGGCTGGACTGGCTGTCCATCTGCCCGCCCACGGGGACGGGGGTGAAGTTTCAGGCCGATGACCTGTTCATGCAGCCAGAGGATCAGGCGCAGATCGATTTCGCGAATGAGGGGGGCGAGACCTATATTTGTGGGAACCCGCCTTATCTGGGGTCAACGTGGCAAAGCACCGAACAGAAAGAAGACCTCGGGCGCATCTTTGAGGGACGCACAACGACATGGAAGTCGCTGGACTATGTCGCAGGCTGGTTCATGAAGGCCGCCGATTACGGGCTGCACACGCCGACTGTGTCGGCCTTCGTGTCGACCAACTCGATCTGTCAGGGGCAGCAGGTTTCAACGCTTTGGCCGCTGATCTTCGAGACGGGGCATGAGATTGCCTTTGCCCATACCAGTTTCAAATGGGCGAACCTTGCCAGCCATAATGCAGGCGTGACCGTAGCTATTGTTGCGATCACCAATATTCCGCGCGAAAAGAAGTTACTTTATTCGCTCTCTGATGCAGGCGAGAACATCCTGAAAGAAGTCGATGAAATAAACGCCTACCTCGTCGGCGGCAAAAACGTAATCGTTCGGCCAAGTGATAATGTCTTGGGTGGTATGAGCAAGATGGACAACGGCAATAAACCCGTTGATGGTGGTCACCTGCTGTTGGAGCCAGACGAAGTTGAAAGCCTGAACCTAAGTTCAGAGGAACGGGATACATTTGTTCGTCAATATGTAGGTTCTCAAGAGGCCATAAATGGAAAGCTGCGATATTGCATCTGGATTACAGATCAAGAGCGCGCACGGGCTGAAGCTATTCCAGCACTCGCGCGGCGCATAGCCTTGGTCAGAGATGAGCGGCTAAAAAGCACAAAGAAAATGACCCGTGATACGGCGCAGCGCCCGCACGCCTTTCAGCAGGTTCGCCAGACCGGCGATGAGACACTGATTGTTGTCCCCCGCGTTAGCTCCGAAGGCCGCGATTACCTTCCATGCGCCTTAACAGGCTGCTGAAGAAGTCGGTTAGGAAGGACGCTGTTCCTGCCGTCACGGTTTGAAGGCGGATCTTCGCGGCAGCTTACCCTGGGTCTGGGCTGCCCTTTTCGTCAGGCGGCCAATAGTTTCGGTAG
>Ga0208112_100607_pt1 | contig 25021 bp, 23 predicted proteins | sample HotLakConsoUCCLE_FD_184736 | JGI IMG/M metagenome (GOLD analysis project Ga0208112, IMG submission 184736) | Hypersaline microbial mat communities from Hot Lake, Washington, USA - Hot Lake Consortium UCC-LE (SPAdes) (version 2) ... | reverse complement strand
CTACCGAAACTATTGGCCGCCTGACGAAAAGGGCAGCCCAGACCCAGGGTAAGCTGCCGCGAAGATCCGCCTTCAAACCGTGACGGCAGGAACAGCGTCCTTCCTAACCGACTTCTTCAGCAGCCTGTTAAGCGCTGGAGGACGTGACAAGGCTCAGCATTCTGGCCTTGGAGGCGCTTTGCAGCGGTGTCGGCAGGAGACCTGGGGTGCCGTGTTGCAACACATATACCTCGTTGCACATTGACAGGTGAGATGGAGGACGTTTCCAAGAAAGCCCCGGTCCTTGGGTCAACCGTTACATGTGAGGGAAGATGCGCCCGGACCGGCCCCGCAATGGTCTCCGAAAAGTTGTAAGAACCAAGTGATGTGAGAGGACTTTCCGAATGACGGTTTCACCAAAAAAATTGCCATTATCGGTGGTGGTGTCGGGGCCATCACCGCAGCTGTCGCGTTGCCCTTAACGATGAGACAGAACGCTTTGGCGGTCTTCTTGCTCCCAAATTCTTGCCCATAAATATGAGACAACTAAGCTAACAATTGGATTTCATTAGGTATAACTGAACTGGTTCCGCTTGAACGCTGTCTCAGAGTTATGGGCAACGAAATCGCAATTAAGGGCAAAGGAAGGTCGTTGATTTCATTTGATTCGATATCTCAGATTTAACGGCAACGCGACAGCAGCCTACGCTATCACTCAACAGCCCGATTGGCTTGTCTATATTCTGCTGGGCGAAGCCGAGGTCCGTGTCAGCGGGCATTCTGTCGGAACGCTCCGCTCGGATTCATTCATCGGCGAGTTGACCTGCTTCAATGGCGGGGCAGCCTCGGCAACCGTCACCGTGACCAGCCCTACCCGCGTTTTCCGGATTTCCTCTGCGGCGTTGGTCAAGCTGTGCGCCCGGAGCCCGGAGCTGCGCATCGAGATCGTACAGGCCATCCGCAAGGATACCGGGATCAAGCTGGTGGCCGCGAATGTGCAGCTCAGTGGACGCGCAGCCAATGCCGGAGCCTAGCCGGATCACGGAGTTTACAACCCGAAATCCTGTTGCTATCAGGTTTTCTCGTCGGGATGCGCGGTTTGCGGTCCTGTCCTGACGCGGATATGACCTAACTGAATGACTATCGCCTCGATGGATTTGTCTGAATTCCTGGCACAGGCTGATCTGCTGCATTTGCTTGATCGGCTTGCATCGGAAGATATTGACATGACGGTCCTGCCCCTGCTGAACGACGGCGATCTGAGGGAACTTGGCCTGAGCCTCGGTCAACGTAGGAAACTGCTTTCCGGCCTCAAGGCGCTGAAGGATCATGCTGGGTCGGAACCGACGACCAACAACCCGGTCCAGTTGCGTCGGCTCAGCGTGATGTTCTGCGACATGGTCGGGTCTACCGAGCTTGGCGAACGGCTGGGGATCGAGGACATGCAGGTCGTTCTGCAGCACTACCACGACATTGCGGCCAAGGTGGCCTTGCGGCACGAGGGCCATCTTGCGGGCGCGCAGGGCGATGGTCTCGTCATGCTGTTTGGGTATCCGAAGGTCATCGAAGAGTTCGCGGAACGCTGTGTCATCGCCGCGAATGACCTGCAAAACCGGCTCGCGGAGGCTCCGGTCTGCATCGACGGGATCGATCCGCTTCACATCGCAACCCGCATCGGCGTTGCATCGGGTCAGGCGGCTGTGGGCTTCCGGTCTGGCGACGGGTCCGGCGACCAGATCCACCTCGTCGGTCCCGTGGTCAACCGTGCCGCGCGTCTTCAGACGGTCGCGAAACCGCTGTCCTGTGCGGTCGATGACAGAACCCGTGACCTGACCCATGGTTCGGTCGCCTATGCCGATGCGGAACGACACAGCCTGAAAGGCTTGTCCGATGCTCTCGACGTGTATCACCTTCTCGGTCTGCAAACGTCACGGCAGAGACCGGTCATGCCGTCGCAGTTGGTCGGGCGTGACGCAGAGCTTGCGACCCTGTCGGACATGTGGACTCGGGCGCGCAACGGCGCCACCGTGACCTTGACCGTTTCGGGCGATGCTGGTCTGGGCAAATCGACATTGGTTCAAGGCTTTCTTGCGTCCCTCGTGCCGCCCCCGGCCAGACAGGTGCACCTGAGATGCAGTGGCATGGCCGCGCAGTCGCCCTTGGGCCCGGTTGCCGATGCCCTGCTGGAACAACTCGATGGGCAGGAGGGACGAACACTGTCCAGCCTGTTGAATGCGCCGACCCCGGCCCTTGCCGACCTCGCGGCGCGGTTTCTTCACCTTGTCGACAATCCCGCGGAAGGGGCAGCGGCCTCGACAAAGGATCGCGACGCGATTCTCGATCTTCTGGGCACATGGCTGATCGGGGCCGGGGACGTGCCCGGGATCGTGGTTGTCGAAAACGCTCAATGGGCGGACGATACGACCCGCGCCTTGATGGCCTTTGCCGCCGGGAAGGCCCGTGACAAGCGCGTGCCGATCCTGATGATCGCACTTTCCCGCGACGATGGTCCGGACTACTGGGGCACCACACCGGCACAGGAAAGGCTTGTCTTGCAGGCCCTGAGCAGGCCTGATGCCGAAACGGTCCTTGATCTCGATCTGGCCGGTGTGCCCGTCCCCGAGGCGGTTCGTCAGAACATCCTTTATCATGCCGACGGCAATCCCTTGATGATCGGCGCGCTGGGACAGGCGCAGGCCAGGCACGAATCTCCGGAAGTGGCCGATGCGGTACTTGTCCCGCATACGATCTACGAAGCAGTGTCGAAGCGGCTGGATTCCATTCTGTCCGGCCGGGACCTGATGGAAGCGCTCGCGGTGTTCGGGGAACCTACCCATCTGCATGTCCTGAACGACGCGTTTCCCCTTGATGAAGAGGCAGGCGCAACGACTCTGGACGCCCTCGAAAGCGCGGGGATGATCGAACGGCGACGCGTCATGGGGTCGGATCTGGTCAGCATCCGTCACAAGGCCTACAGGGATGTGATCTATGAGCAGATCGACGGACCGGTGCGCAGGAAACTGCACGCGGCGGCGTTTCGCGCGTTGCAGGATGACAGTCAGGTCCAGCCCGAAATCCTTGCCAAGCACGCACAGGCGGCACGGGACTGGGCGAACACATCGGATTACGCATTGACCGCGGGCGAGACGTTTCTCAAACGCTCTGCTCTGGTCGAGGCGGGGCATTTCCTCGAGATCGCAGAGGCCGCGCTGAGACGCCTTCCTGCCAGCCGGGACGTGGCGGAACGCCGGCTGCGTGCCGTCACCGGGCTGGCCTCGGTCGAACGCTCCAGGTTCGGCATCGCGACGGATCGAAGCGGCGAGCTGAGCCAGCAGGCCGCAGACCTCGCCCGGACCATCGGCGACGGAAAGGCCGAGTTGCTGGCGCTCAACGGTCTTTATTCGCACGCCTTGGTGCGGGCGGAGTATCCCAAGGCAGAAAAGCACGCGAAGGCGCTTCTGGAGGCTGCGGAACATCGCCAAAACAAGACATTCGTCATGATCGGTTCCCGCGCTACCGGGGCGGTTGCGATGCACAGGGGAGATCACGCCACCGGCAGGAAATGGCTCGAGGCCGCGCTTGAGCAATATGATGTCGAGACACATCTGCCGCTCACGCATGCTCATGGCTATGACCACGCCGAGGCCACCGCAGCGCTGTTCTCCTTGTCGCTCTGGATCAGTGGGGACCTGCAACGCGCTTGGCAAGTGTCTGCCTTCGCAGTCGAGCATTCACGGGAAATCGACCACGCCCATTCCCTTGCACAAGCGATTTCATTCCGTGTCATGTTGGGTGCCTTGGCAAGGGATGGATCGGACCTCGACACCGTTGCAGCCGAAGGGATTCGTGTGTCCGAGAAACAGGGGATCAGCGTGATGCGTGCGGCAGCACGGCTGTTTCCGTTTGCGGCAACCTTATGTTTGCGGCCAATGCCCCCTGCGTTGGCCGAAATGGCCGATCTGAAACAGCGGGTCGAGGACTTTCGCGCGGCAAACCCCTTCAACTACGGGCCCTTGCTCGCGGGGGTTCTGGCCGACGTGCATTTGCGTGCCGGGAATGTCGATGCGGCCGAAGCCGAATTGCTCGACGGAATGAAAACCGCGGCCAGGACAGGCGAGACCTGGACCTCATCCGAGCTTTTACGGATGCAGGCCCGCGTGGCTGCGGCGCGAAACGACGATGCGACGGCCTTGGGTCTGCGCCGTGAAGCGCTGGAATACGCCATGCGCACGCAGGCTTTCACCATCGCATTGCGGATATCTTGCGACGCCGCCAAGGCCGATCCCGGACCCGAGACCATGCGCGCCGTTCAGCATGCGCTGTCGCGGATGGTTTCGCTGGATGACGGCTGGGACGTCAGGCGCGCGCGCGCGCTTCTGGACGGTGCCGGTACAGCCTGAACGAAGGCGCCGCACGTCACGAGGTGTTGCAGAACCTCGCGCACCAACCGGTCCGGGTGCACACGCCCCAACCGCGCGGCAATCTCCTGCATCGTGGCCGCAGGACGGCACGCCGCCGCGATATCAAGCGCGGTCACGCCGCCCTGCCGGGTGAAGAAATCCTGCACCAAGGGCAGTTCAATGGCCGGCGCCCACCGGACGCGGTGGGGGTCGAGCACCGGTGCCCGCGACAGCGGCACCGCCAGTGTCAGCGGGCCATTGCCGACCTGTGGCGCCGCGCGGCTTTCGGTCGATGCACCAAACCCTGCCCAGATCGAACCCGCAAAGCGGGATTGCTCGCGGTAGGCTTGTGCCGTCGCCTGCTTCGCAGTTGTCGCGGCCTCGGCGTGTTTGTGGCGCAGGAAAGCATAAGCGGCTTCGCTGTCGACTGCGGGATCGAGGATCGTGCCGACGGCAATGGCGGCCTGAACCCCGCTCCGCATGGCATGCACCAACCCGTGCGAGGCAATGGGGTCCCGCGCAAGGGCCGCATCGCCGATCAGGACATGCCGCGCCGACAGGACCGGATCAGTCACGACGGACAGCCCCGCAGCAACCGGACTTCCGACGGAAAGCTGCGTCATTCCCCGGAAGTCCACCTGCCCGGCAAGCTGGTCGTGGGCATGACCGAGCCGGGTCCGCGCGGTCGACCCCGCCAGCGCGGCGGACTGCTGAAACAACGTGCCATGCACCCGATCGCCGGTCAGGCTGGCGGCCCAGAGCCACCCGCAAGGCAGCGCGTCGAGCCACATCGTGTGGTCGGGCACATCGCCCCGCAGGCGGAAGGGCAGCGCGACAAGGTCCGAGGCCGGGCGCTTGAGGGCATGACGCCCGCGCGCGTCGATGGCCATCCGGCAGCGGATCGTTCCGGCATCGGTGACCACCTGCGCGCCATGCCCACTGTCCGAAACTTTGCGTACGCGGCTCGGCAGGACGCACACATGCCGAGCCGCTTCCTCACGGAGCGCGCGGTGCAGCTCCGCCCGTTGCAGCAGCAAAGGCCCGTCGCCCTCGAACACGCGCCGCTCGGGCGTATCGCGCCAGGTCATCCGCATCACCGCCGCCGGGCCATCACTGACCGCGCAAAGGATCGACAGCAGCCCGATATCCTCGGCAAGGGGCGCGCCGGAGGCGGGAAAGCTTTCGATCTGATGGCCCGCCATGCCCGCACCCGCGTCGACGAGGATCACGTCCAGACCGGCCTTACCAAGCTGCCGGGCCGCGACACATCCGGCCGGACCCGCGCCAAGCACGGCCACATCCGCCTCATGCCATGTCATCGAACCAATCCGGGCGCAGCGCCATCATCCGGCTATAGCGCCGCAACCCGTAATCCAGCCAGCCCCGCACGAAGTCGCAGGCGGGGCGTCCGGCGTGCAGCACCTCCTGATGGCACCCACCGCCGCAGAGGCGCCGCGCCCAGCAGCTTTGGCAGGGCGTCTGCCGCTCGACTGTCCGGTCGTCCAGAAACGCCGCGCGCCGCGCATCGTCCGGGCCGGAATCGCGGGTCCCCATCGCGCCAAGCGGATCCTTGACGAAACGGTGACAGGCGGAATAATCACCCTCGGCATCGACGGCGAGGTAATCGCGCGCGGCGCCACAGCCGTGGCTGCGGGGTTGGCCGCGATGCAATTCGCCCAGAACGGTCGCGAGGTTGGCGAACGGATGATGGCCACCGGTCGCGACCGCCTCGAACCACGCATCGCCGCAGTCCGTCATGGCGTCGAGCAGTTGCGCGAATTGCGGCCCCGCCAGCGCGCCCTGCCCCGTGGGCGAAGCGATCATCGGGGCCACACCGACCGTGTGAAAACCCAATGCGCCGATATCCTCGACCACGCGCCTGATGTCCAGATTGACTGGTGTGACCGTGACCCGCGCGCCAAGCTGGATGCGGTCGTGCCGCTCCAGCAAGGGCGCCATGCGCCGCGCGACCCGGTCAAAACTGCCCTTGCCGGTCTTGTCGGGGCGCAGCCGGTCATTGACCTCGCGCCCGCCATCGAGGCTGACTGTCACGGCGAACCGGTGCCGCGCAAAGAAATCGGCATCCTCGGCCGTGATCAGCGTGCCGTTGGTCGTCAGGGAATAGCCCACCTGAACCGCCCGCGCCGCCCCGCGTTCGTTTGCATAGGCAACCGATCGGCGGATCAGGTCGCGCGCGACCATCGGCTCTCCACCCATGAAAGCGATCTTGACCCCGCCGCCGGGAATGGTTCCCGCGATCAACCGGTCGATGGCGCGTCTGGCCACGTCCCAACCCATGCGCGCCTCCGCACCGCCGAAACTGCCGCCCGCCGCGTAGCAATAGCCACAGGCAAGGTTGCAGGTTTGCGACACGGTCAGCGCCAATGCGCGGACCGGATGCACCCGGACAGAGGGTGGAGGCACCGGCACCGGCGCATCCAGCCCGAGCCGCCCCAGTTCCTGCCGCGCGGCGGCATCCCCGGCCTGCAAGGCGTCGCGCATATGTCGGGCATCCTCTTCGGACAAGCCGAAAACCGCGGCACTCTCTGCCATCAACAGCACGTCGCCCGCGACATGCCCCATCGCACTCGGGCGCAGATCGGGGACAGCATCCACCACCGTCACGGGAAGGCCGCGAAGAATGGAACGCCGATATCCTGGCGGGCAAGCTCCAGCGCGATGGTGTTGAGGTCATGCATGGCCTCGCGCGCCTCCATGATCCGGGCATTGGCGGTGGGCATGTCGCCCAGTTCGGCTTCGATCTGGTAGGCTTCTCCCAGGGCTGCTAGGGCCAGCCTGATCTTGTCCACTGCGGGCTTGACCCTTGCGTCATCCGGATCACCGACAGAGATCGGTCGCAGATACAGGGCCTCCTGCTTGGCATAGGGTTCCAGGAACCGCTTCACGTCGCGGAACTTCTGGTAGTGCTGCATCCCGTCGCTGTCGATCCGCACGGCAAGCTGAAACAGCCCCTCGGGATAGGGTTCCTTCGAATCCCGCAACAGCCCAACCAGATTGACATATTCGGTGTCGAGAATGCCGTCCGGTCGCTCCACCTCGACGAACTCGGCCAACACGCATTGCCTGGCCCTTCGCAAGCTGCGGGCTCGCACCACTTCGTCGGAGTTGTTCCTATGAGCCTCGGCCGCCTTGATGGCGTCTTCGAGTCCCGGTTCGATGAAATCATACGCGTCGGTACAGCTTCGCCCCGACACCTTGTCCTTGGGAATGGTCAGGGTCTTGGCGGCATCAAGGCACGGTTTGTACGCGCCCAGCCGGTCGGGATAGGCCTTGTGGACCAGCCAGAGCACCTGATTGACCCAGCGCAGGTGGGTCATTTCACTGAGCGCCACGGACAGGATCAACTGGCGCGCAGCGCGCAGGTCTTCGCGCAAGCCGGGCCAGGCCTTTTCCTGCTCGGCGGTTACATCCTCCGGTTCGCGCAGGCTGAAATAGGCGTAGAGGTATTCCAGCGCGAGGGTCAGTTCCATCCCGGCAAGCTGTTCGCTCAGCTCCGCGACCATTTCTTCCAGCGTCTTGTACTTGGTCGGCTTCTGCATAAGCGGCACGACAGGTGTCGCCTCGACCTCCTGCCCCTGAAGGACAAAGTCCAGTTGTTCCCAATGCAGGTTGATCTCGTAGGGGTCGTAGCGATCCGGCCGCGCCCGGGGCAGCGTGGTCAGCGCCGAGACATCCTTGAGCGGCTCGTGACGGCGGCGCATCCAGTCGATGAAGGTGACGGCCTGTGCCGAATCGTTCTTGTCCGTCCGGTTGGCCAACATCTGCTGCGGGTCATCCACCTCTCCCAGCACGACATCGGGGTGGTTCGACGCCCAGTAATGGCAGGCGCAATCGCGGAAATCATGCGTCCAGGGGCTGCACATGGACGAGGTCAGCTCACCGGGATGATAGACTGGGTCGATCATGCCCTCGCCGGTCAGAAACTGGCGGCGCCGGCCGGTCAGCACGACGGGAACACCCGTGGGCGACCCGTCGGCGGCGCGTTGCGTGAGGCCGATCGTCAGCGGCTTTTCGGCTTCGATCAGACGGATGATCCACCAGACGGTCTCGCCTTCGTAAGGGGTCAGCGCGGCGGTGTTCTGATATAGCGCGTAGTCATACAGCATGATCCGCTTGCCGCCCTGTTCGACGAAATGCAGATACCATGTGCCGTCACCCAGCGCCGATCCTTCCGGCCCGGCGAATTGCCGTTTCAGGTCGGTGATCCATTCCGGGCCGTCGGCGGTGAAGTGATCCGCGATGATCGGATCACCCGCCGGGTCCGCATAGACCAGCCGCGCGCCCTGCCTGCCGTCGGGGCCCGCGGGCGTGACGCCCGGAAATTCGAACACCAGCCCCGGAAAGAACCGCACGTCAAGCTGGCGGAGGTCGAATTCCAGCCCCGGAAAGCAATTGCCGACCCCGGATTCCATCAGCGTCGACACCGGGTTGCCGAGGATCGGCTCGGCATAGACGGGATCTTCGGCTTTCGCGGCCTTGTTCAAAGGCTTCGGCGCTGCGCCTGTGTGATCCTTCATGATGACACCTCCGCCGTGTCGACATGAAGTTCGGGTTGAACCGTGTGCCTCCACTCGCCTTCGAGCTTGTCGAGATACGCCATCAGCTGATCGTATTGCCGCCGGGTGATCGACAGTGGCACCCCCATGGAATGACGCATGTAGGGTGGCATCCGCATGTCGTAGGTCTGCGCCCGGATCGCACGCGGATCACGAAAGGTGATGTCCTCCAGCCCGTCGCCCTGGAAACCAACGCGCGGATCGGGCTGAACGCCGGGAATCTTCGGCAATTCGGCGACATGCGCGAAAGGCGGCCTGATGATCCGCCGCACGCGGTCGGGGTCACGGACAAGGAACGCGCGCAGGATCGGGCTGTCGCACATGCGGGCGTGGACCTGCTGCACGACCTGCGTATAAGGCAGCCGGTCATGCGCACCCGAGCGCGGCTCGATCGTGTCGCCCTGCCCCGGCGTGTATTCCGGCACGAGGCTGGCATAAGGGGCATCATCCGCCCGCATGGATTTCGGACCCAGCCGCGGCGTGATGCCTGCGTCCCAATCCGGATCGGTCCCGTCCGGCTCGGCCAGAAGCTGCGAATTGCCGTCCAGCGCCCACGAGCGCCGCTGGTCGAGGTTCACGAGGCTCGCGGTCTCGAAGATGCGCCGGAAGAGATCGAGGATCTCGACCGGCGTCGTGTCGGGGTCAAGCCTTGAGGGGGGCAGGTCGCGGTCTTCAAGCTCGTCGCGGATCGAATACATCGGACGCTTGTCCGGTGCGAAATCCGGCGGCCCGGCCATGGTGCGTGCCTGCGCCATGTGCACCATGCCGTCCACCGCCAGCTCTGCCGTCATGACAAGGTCGCAAGTGTCGTCGATCAGCCCCCAGCCATTGCCCGACCCGACGCGCGCGCCGTCATAGCTGTCCATCGGCGTGGGCCATTTTGGCGTATTGCCGGTGCGGAAATTGTAGCCCGACCACGGGGTGTCGGAACTCAGGATGCGGTTCTCCTTGCGGGTCATCTTGTGGATGCGCCCGTATTCCGTGATCGCCGGGCCGAAGGCGCCGGGCGGCAGCGGCGAGGCCGGTGCCCTGGCGGCTTCGGGTGGGCCATAGGCGTCCCCCTTGCCCGGGACAAAGCGAAGGCGGACTTGGTCCAGCCGGGTCTTGCAACTGGGGTCGGCCTGGTTCGCCATATAGGTCCGCACCTTGCCCAGCGGAAGCGGCGCGTCCTCGCGCACCAGAGGAACCTGGCCTTCGGTATGCGGGCTGATCGCGTCGAGGTGGTGCGTCTTGTAGCTGTCGGCGGAAAACACGACGCGCGCGATGGCGGCGCAGGAGGCGAGTTTTGTGCGGGCCTCGGCCTTGCGGTTGGCCGCTTCCACTGTGAAGCGCAGGTGCTTCAACCTAGTGCCGCGCGCCTGAAGGAAGGCCTCGGTGACGGGCACCTTGACGATGCTGCCATCCGGGTCCTGCAGCCGCGCCCAAAGCTCGAAGAACGGGGCAACGGGCTTGATCTTGCCGTGGCGGTCCTTGAACGTGATCTGATCCGGGGTCTCTACCTTCAGGGTGTAGGGGTGATGCCCGTTGCCCTTGACCGAGGTCTCGATCAGGCTCGGCGCGGGCTTGATCATCGTCTGCATGCCGCGCGCCGGGTTCTCGTCCAGCATCCAGCGATAGGCGGGCATCGGCTCTTTCGAGCCGCCGACACGGGCGATGGCCATGGGCGGATCAAAATATATGCCCAGCATGCGCCCCCGTTTCGGGTCGCGCCCGCACCAGGGGGCGCAGGTTTCCGGGTCGGCGTGACTGCATGTCTTGTGGGTGTTGTCGGGCATCAGGCAGGCTCCGCGTTCCGGGCTTCAGGGTCGTCATGGCCGCTTTCGGCATGCGGCACGGGTTTCGGCCCGAGGCTCTGCTCGAACCAGAACATGTTGTGGGGGTCGTAGCGTTTCTTGATCTGTTGCAGGCGCGGCAGGTTCTGCCCGAAATAGGCGGTCAGGAAATCCTCGGTGCCGCGTCGCGGATAGTTCTGGTAACGCCGCCCACTGCCCATGCCTTTTGCAATGACCCCAAGCCCGTCGAGCCAATCGATGCTGGCCTGCCTGTGGCTGTCGAAGGTCCAGAAGGCCCAGCTGAACAGGTCGACCGACGGGTCGCGATGGACAAAAGCCATGTCCGTCGGAGCGCGCTCGGCAATCGCGCCGCCGTAGAATTCCAGCGCGATGAAGCAGGTCTTGTCCGGCGCGTTCAGGAAATGCTCTACCACATCGCGCCAGCGCTCGGCGGAATGGTGTTCGTTGATGAGCCAGCCTTCGACCAATGGCTTGGTGTTCATCGACACGTTCGGCATGTCCAGACCGGGCGGGTTCACCGTCTGGAGCAGCATCTCGTTGAGCCTTGTGTACCGATGCTTGTGGGTCCAGATCTCGACATCCCTGCGCGGGTCTTCGAGCGTGTTCAGCACCGGGTCCAGCGCCGGTTTCGCCTCGGCCTCGGTGCCGTCATAAAGGCCGCGCAGGGACAGGCAGGGGATTTGCCCGTCCGGATGGCTGGCATCCGGCAGATACATCAGCAAGGCCTGATGCCCCATCCTGTCAGGTCCGGAATTGGAGTATTCCGCTTGCAGAAGCGCCAGCACGCGGCACACCCGCTCGATATCCGCCTTATGCCTGTGCCGCATGTCCCAGCGCAGGCCGAAGCCGAAGAACTTGCGATCCAGCGGAACCGGGTCGTAGGTGATCTCGAGCAGGATGCCGAACTGGTTGCCGGTCCCGCCCCGCACGGCCCAGAAGAGGTCGGTGTTGGTTTCGGCATCCGCAGTCACGATCCTGCCATCCGCAAGCGCCATGCGGACCCCGGTGACACGGTCGCAATTCATCCCGAACAGCCGCGAGGTAAAGCCGTAGCCCCCGCCCATCATGTAGCCCGCGACATTCACCGTCTCGCAGCCGCCACCGGGCAGGTGCAGCTTGTGATACTCCAGCATCCGATTGAGCTTGCGGAAGGTCACGCCCGGCCCGCAGCGCGCCGAGGGCCCGTCCGCATCGACGAGGACGTGATCGAGGCCCGACGTGTCGATGACCACCTGATCGTTGACGGAATACCCGGCGGTGCAATGTCCGCCCGACCGGGCCGTGACCTGCATCCTGCACTTGCGCGCGAACTTAAGCGCCGCGACGACATCGGTTTCGCATTCGCAATAGACGATGACTTCGGGATACTGCTGATAGGTGTGCATGAAGACCATGCGATCGTCGTTATATCCAGGCGCGCCAGCGACTTGCACGCGCCCGCTCACGCGTTGCAGGAGCTTTGCGAACCGCTCTGCCTTGTACGAGGGAAGACCGGTTTCGTTCTGCTTGAATGCCTTCCAATGAACGTCGTTGTTGTGATGATCCTTAAGCTTCAAAACGAAATCCCCGCGCTTCAATAGGAATGAGCGTAGTCGCAAACATTGTCCGAGTCCCACAGTTTCTGAAAAAAATCACAGTGCGGCCCGTCGGCCTGTCCCGCGCTCCGGACGGACAGCTGGACAAATATGACGTGGCTGCCGTTCCGCGATCCTTGAATCGGGCAGCCACGTTCAGTTTCTTCCGGCACCAACAGGAAGCGACAGTGCCGGAAGCATCAAATGGGAATGGCCCAATGACGACCCCATGACCTCGACCAGAGACTTTATCTTTGGCGACAACAAATCGAAACTGAATCCCATGCAGCGAAAGAAGCTGTCCGGAAAGGCGCTGATCGAACAGGTCAACACGTTGAACACGCGGATGATACGCCTGTGCTATCTGGTCGAACAAGAACCGCAGGAGTGCAACAGAATCACGCTTTCAGATTGCCATATAGGTGCGCTGGGACTGCCGCGCCCTGAGATCACCTATTCCGTCACCGGCAGCGAATACACGCTACGCGGGATCATAGCCGCGCAGCAAGCGGCCGATCTTATTTTCAAGAAAACCGGTGCAAACCCGTTTTCTCTCGAACAAGGGATGAACTACTCTCATTTCATCAATGGCAATGGATATCCGGGGATCGGGTTCACGCTGGATGCTCAGAATTACACGGTAAATCTGGATGGCGCAGACCATATCGCGGGAAGCTATCACATGGGCAAAGATTTGCGCAGTTGCGTCGTGGACGCGGGTTCGCGCTGCTGGGAGCACAAGAACCTTTATCTTCTCGGCAGCGGCACATTTCCCACCATCACCACCGCCAATCCGACCCTGACAATCACGGTGCTGACATTCCGCGCATCGCGCGCCGTGTTGAAGGATTTGGCAGTACTGTGACCCCCAGATATAAAAGGGCTAATGACGCAGGGTTCGAGTGTCTTGGTACTGCTCGATCTGGCAACGAACCCCTTTCGACACTGCTGCCAGTATGTCTGCAACCAAGGGTGTGACGGTATCACTCAGGCCAGCTTCGTTCCAGCTTTTCAAGAAGCTCTAGGTTGAACATTGCCAGCAAGGCGTTTCCAAGAGCTCTGTCACTCTCCATCTTTCGACGAAGCTGTGCCCGGTTCCACATGACGTAGCGACTTCCGGCGCGCAGGATAACCGTCGCATTCGCGCCGCTGTCCGCACCCCGCAGGAAGGACATCTCACCAATGAAACGCACCGGTGTGAGTTTTGATGTCTTTTCGTTGCGCTGCAAGACGCCCTCGCCATCCAGAAGCAGGACAAGGCCTTCCGGCACCTCTCCTTGCTGGCAGATCGTCCCGTCGTCGTCGAGCACATGCCAACTGGCGTGCTGCATGATCCGTCTGAACTGCCCTGGGTTCAAGGTTGGGAAATGCCGGAACAGTGCGCGCTGTTGCGCGCCCATCCACAATGTCGAGCGATCCAACAATACGAACGTCAAGGCGTATAAATTGGCAAGTGCAAGCAATGTGCTGGCAAGCACCGCCTCCCATAGCGGGGCGGGGCCGACCATCATGTAATAGACGATGTAGAAGAATGTCCCCAGCAGCAATAGCAACCGCAAACGAAGTTCGTTGCGCGTCATTAACCCCAGCAGTTGAAACAGAACCGCGAGAAATGCGAACAGCTTGACAGAAGCAAGCGCCGAAAGTGTCAGGGTCATAATGCGAAACCAGTGATGGTGCGCCATCATCACGCAAGAGATGCGTCAAGAATGAAGATAACGCATGGAGCTGGTGGCAATCATTGTTGATGCTGATTGCCAATACAAGCCCATTTACTCATCGGAACAGGTTGAAATCCGACCGATCCAAGAGCGCCTCACCGATTGTGGCCCTCAAATTTCTTGAACGCTGAAGGACTGCCAGAGAAACGATGGTCAAGTTAAACCATTATGACAAACCTGAGTTACAGCTTCCAATAATGCCGAACCATCGCCGCCCCATCGGCAAAGGGGACAGGTGCAAGAAACTCCAGCCTTGGCTTCGCAATCTCTAGCGTCCATATCCCGCGCGGACTGCTGCCGCTCGGTACCGGCAGACCGGCTGCACTCTTCCAAATGCTACGGATGCAGTGATGCAAGGTCACAGGCCGCTCGCCGCCCCCCCTGTCAAATTCTGCAAGCGCGAACGGCCGCTCCCCGCCGTGCCCGAAGAGATTGCGAATCTTCAGACCTTAGCCTATATGACTAAGTCACACCCCGGAGGCAAGCATGACCGTAAAGACAACACTCAGCTTCACCGACCGCCACCATCGATTCCTGACCGACAAGGTGGGCCAAGGCGTCTTCGCCTCGCAAAGCGCGGCTGTGGCGGCGGCGCTGGAGCAGATGATGCGCGATGAAGAGGAGCGCGAGTTGGCCCTTGGCGCGATGGTCGAGGAAATACGGGCGCGGCTCGACACGCCGCGCGCCGATTATGTCCCGGCCGAGGACGCCTTTGCCGCCGCCCGGGCCCGGCTGCAGGCTGCGCGTGGGGCGTGAGCTATCGCATCCGGTTCCATCCGGCGGTCGCGGATGATCTCGACGCGATCATACGCTGGCTGATCGACTATGCCGGCCCGCAATCCGCCGCGAGCCGACTGGACGAGATCGAGGCCACCATCGCCAGCCTCGCGGACCTGCCACACAAGGGCAGCCGCCGGGACGAGATCGCCCCCGGGCTGCGCGCCATTCCAGCAGGCCGCAAGGCCGTGATCGCCTTCACTGTCGACGATGATGCCCGCGAAGTTCATATCCACGCCGTAACCTATGCCGGAGCCGACTGGATCACGCGCAGCAAATCGCGCGGGCGGTAGCAGCATGGCGCGCAAACCTGTCCACAAATGGGCCTTCAAACCCGGCATGCGCGCGAGCGCCTTCGGATGGCGCGGCTCCGCCAAGGCGACCCAACGGTTGAAATCGGCCAGCGCGGAGATCCGTGCCGTCAATCGCGCGGATCCTGTCACGGCGGCGGACGGCGTGGTCGCATTGGCCGCACGGATCTGGCCAGCGTTTGAGCATATCGACACCTCGTCGGGTGCGCTTGGCACCGCCGTGCGCCGCACACTTGACGATCTTGTGCCGATCCTGATCGCCGCCCCTGCCGATGAAAAGACGCGCGCAAAATGGCTGGAGCAGCTGCGCACGGCAATCGAAGACGATGGCGTCGACTACCTCGCCCCGATCTCGGACAGGTTCGGCGAGATCGCCGTGTATCCCGCGCTCATGACCTTACATGCCGACAGGGATCTCGCCCTGATCCATCGCGCCTGGTCGGATTGGGAGCGGTATTCCCATGTCGGCACCGCGACCCTCACGCTGTCCTGTCTGCTCGAGGCCGAACGGTATGACGAACTGCTGGCGCTCCTCGCGGTCAAGAAGACCCGGCTGTGGTTCGATGACAAGTTCGGAGCCGAAGCCTTGCTCCGACAAGGCCGCGAGGATGACGCATTGGCCTATGCCGAGGCGCTTCTGGAGGGGGATCGCCAGACATGGGGCCATCACGACATCTGCCGGTTCTGCGAGACGATCCTTGTACGGCAAGGCAAGGCAGACGAGGCCTATCGCCGGTTCGGCCTGCCCACAGCGAGCGGAAACACCTGGCTGGCGATGTGGCGCGATCTGGTCAAACGCTACCCTGACCGGGATGCCCGTGCATTACTGGAAGACCTCATCGCGCTCCACGGGCGCAAGGGCAAATGGTTCGCCGCGGCCAAGACCGCGACGTATTTCGACATCGCCCTCGACTGCGCGGCCGATCATGAGGCAGCCCCGGCGACGCTCATCCGGGCCGCCCGCGATTTCGCGATCAAGGAACCGGCCTTTGCTGCCGATGTCGCTCTGCATGCCATCAGGCATCTTCTGGCGGGCCTTGGCTATGAACCCAGCCAGTTCGACATCGACGAAGCGGTCGATCACCTGATGACTGCCAGCACGCGCATCGACCGGCGGGACTGGGCCATTACGGCGCTTCAGCGACTGATGGAGACCACGCCCGGCGATGATCTGATGCAACGCCGCCTTGGCCAGAAGCTGACCAAACTCAGTGCTGAATAGCGGATTGATCGCTATCGAGAAGCAGCCTGCACGGCGCGATGAAACCAACCCATGCTCTGCCCTGACTTCGCAAGTTTCGCCCCAACAGCTGACCGCCCAGACGATCGATCACGGTTTTCAGGAACGCACATCGCCTTCGGCGCGTTCTTCGATCAGCTGTGCTGGTGCCACATCCAGATGCGCCGCGACCCGCTGTAGAGTCTGCAACGTAACGTTCTGCTGGCCGCGTTCCATGGCGCTGACATGGGCACGGCCGACATCCATCGCTGCCGCCAACGCGGCCTGCGTCAGCCCACGCGCTTGGCGGTAGTGCTTGAGATTACTTGCAAAAACAGCGCGGATGTCCATCCGCAGCTAGAAAGCCTATCGCGTATTTTGGTGCGACGTATTATAATGCTCATCTGCAACCCGACTGACCGCGATCCGTTCTTGCACAGGCAATCCGATGTGCTTTTATGGACCTTAACGCCAAACGGCGAGGGGGAATCATGTCTGCCACCGGCACCACGCCGATCTCTGATCTCGCACCACAAGGCGATGATCTGACCGACTACGACCACGCACATATGACGCTTTACCTGCGCCTGTTCGACGCCGCTGAAAGCGGTGCAAGCCTGCAGGAAGTCAGCCAGATCCTGTTCGGCATCGATGCTGCAAAGGAACCGGAGCGTGCGCGAAAAATCTATGACAGCCACCTCGCCCGTGCGCGCTGGATGACCGAACACGGCTATCGCAAGCTGCTTGAGGGCGGCAACGGCTGAACTTTGCGCAATTCGGCCCAGATCGGCGAACACTCGCGCAGGTTGCGCATGTTCGCCATTGGTGTCGTCGTTTTCTTGCACCTCCCGGCTATACTTTTTCCCCATCGAAACCTCTGACGCGGAGCTTCGCCATGACCAGGGATTGGCAAGACGAAGCGGCGTATCGGCATTTCGACAGCCTCGACCTGTCCGGGCTGGCTTGGGAATGCCTGCGCCGCAATTCTGACTATCGCGCAACCTACCCGCAGATGCGGGATGGATTGAGATCACCGGCTGCATGGGGGTTGCGATTTCCCGGTTGATCCGGACATCGACGCACCCAATGCACCCGTGTTCTGGACGCCATCAATCGCCCCGGCAGCGGTCGGGTATGCTGTGCCGGTCCCCGGCGGCGACACCGCCGCGCCGCACATCGATGCAGATGATCTGAACGTCATCGGAACGCGGGAAGGCTTGATGTATGTGCGCCTCGCAACAGGCGCGTTGCTCGTGTTGGACGCAAAGAACCTGCACCGGCCCCTCGGCATCCTGGTGCCGCTGGACGAGCATTGGACGGCACGGATCAATTCGCTCGAGTCGCTCCGCGCGCAACTGCTGCATCACAAACGATCCCCTCCGCCCCTGACGTCGCAGCAGCGGCGGCGCATTCAGCTTGCACTGCGCACGCTCGACGCGCGCCGGGATCGTGCCAGCTATCAGACAATCGCGGGGCATTTGTTCGGCGCAGAGGCTGTGTCGCGGGAACATTGGAAGACCAGCTCCCTGAAGGCCCAGATCACCCGACTCTCCGCCCATGGCGCGCATCTCACCACCAAAGGCTATCGCTTTCTCCTTCTCGGTCGCGGTCCAACAGGGCGCTCGAAGCCGCGCAAGTGACCATCGCGCAATCCCGCAATTGCAACCCTGCACCAAGCCTCGATCCTGTTGGCCCTTGGGGGTGACGTTTTCGCGCCGCGATCTTCGTCATCCCTCCCCACAGCGATCTTCCGTTTTGATGACCTCCGACAGCCCGCGACGCGCCGTCACGCGGCCTAGCCACCGGAGATGCTCAAATGCCCGACCCCAACGAAGGACTCCCGCCCCGCTACCTCAGAACCCCGGAAGCCGCCCGATTTCTCGGCCTGTCTGGCCGTACGCTGGAAAAACACCGGACCTACGGGACCGGCCCGCGCTATTCGAAAATCGGCGGGCGTGTCGTCTATGCAGTCGACGATCTGCAGGCCTGGGTCACGAGGGGCGAGAAGACATCAACCTCGGACGAGACCGAAGATCGCGTTCTGCCTGCCAAACGCCATGCCGCCGTTTCGCCGGCCTATCTGCGGCGGGGGCGCTGAGCCGATGCAGACACGTGTCCACCTCACCTGGATCGAAGGGCGCATCGAGCGCTGGATCCGTTTCGGTCGGATGGCCGGGGAAACCATCCTGACGCGCACGGAAAAACGCGTGGCCTTCGCCCCCGGCGCAATCTTCGCGCTCGTGCGCTGGTCGTCGAACGACCACGGCACCGTTGAAAGCCGGATCGACATTCTGCGCGCCGTTGGTGCTGGCGAGCCCTGCTCCACGGTGCCCTGCGTCACGCCAGGCGGAGAGCTTTTGCTGCGCCTCTCCGGCTGGCCCAAGGTCGAGGCGGCGCTTCGGTCCATCGATATCGTGGAAAGCTATGGCATCGCACCGGAAGATGTCTGCCCCGACCATTGGCGGCACGTCCACAACCGCCTGACCGCGGCAATGGAGCCCCGTCCCTACACTCCTGCCCGGCACGCGGCTTGGCTCAAGCGTCTTATGGTGACGACATGAGCGCGGCGCCCCCTCCCCTCCTCGCGGCCAGTTTGTCCCTCGGTCTGCTCGCAGCTGCACCGATCGACCGCGCGCCGCGACTGATCTGGAACGCCTCAGCAAGCGTGCCGATCGGCCTCTACGTCGTTCGAGCGGCACATGGGTCATCGCTGGGCGATCTCGTCGCCGTACGCCTGCCGGAAGACCTCTCATCCTGGGTGGTTGAGCGAGGCTATGTCGGTGCGGATACCTTGCTGTTGAAACGCGTCACAGCCGTCTCGGGCATGACCGTCTGTCGGAACAATCTCGAGATCACCATCGACGGCGGAGTAGTTGCCCAGGCAGCCTCGGCTGACCAACAGGGCCGCCCGCTTCCCCGTTGGATAGGATGTGTGACGCTCGGCTCGGACGAGGTCTTCCTGCTCCTTGCTGGTGTCGCGGCCAGCCTCGATGGACGGTATTTCGGCCCGTTGGCAACGGACACGATCCTCGGTCGTGCCATCCCTCTTTGGACATATGGAGGGGCGGAAGATGCGTAGTCTTGAACCCGGGCACAGCCGTCGGCACGCGGGCGTTTCTACCGCGCTTTTACTGATCCTCTGCATGCCGATCACCGTGGCACCGTCCGCCGTGATCGCTCAGGACAGCAGTGTTCCAGAATCTGAACAGCAAGCCGTCGACATCCATATCGCAGAAGCCGCGCGCAGGTTCGGCATCCCGCAGCCCTGGATTGGTGCCGTCATGGAGGTCGAGAGTGCGGGCAATCCGCGCGCGGTGAGCCACGCGGGCGCCATGGGGCTTATGCAGATCATGCCCGGCACCTGGGCCGAATTGCGCGCAGCCCACCGGCTTGGCGATGACCCCTTCGATCCACGCGACAACATCCTGGCCGGCGCCGCCTATCTACGGCAAATGTACGACCGGTTCGGGTCACCCGGCTTTCTCGCGGCCTACAACGCCGGGCCTGCACGGTACCAGAACCACCTTGATACCGGGCGCGCCTTGCCGCGTGAAACCCGCAATTACCTTGCCATCCTCACGCCACTCATCGCCGATGGAACCGACGTCGCGCGGGCAGTCAGCCGCCCGCAGACGACTCAGGACTGGCGCGACGCCCCGTTGTTCGCGGCGATGGCCAAGGAGGGTCAGACCCCCGGCGATGACGCTCAACGGATTGCGTCTGACGCTTCTCAGAACGAGATTTTCGTGCCTCTCAGCCGGGGGCGAACGCCATGATCCGCGGAATCGCACCATGGCGAGGTCTGGAAAGCCCGGGCGCAGAAATGTGCTGGAGAGGGTCGACGCGCAGGGTCTCAACAGAAAGAGCGCAAGATAAAAGAGGTGCCGCAAGCGGACCTCAAGCTGTTGTTTTTCTGCGAGGGTTTGCGCCGCACATCCAAACTGCATGCCGCAGGACTTCACCTAGAGAGCTGATTTATGGGAGTTTTTCAAGCGGCAGCTGGTCCTGCAAGCGAGTGCCGCCATGACCCGGCGCGACAATGACCTCCGTATCCAGCCCGGGCGAATCCGCGACGGTGGCAGAACCTCGAAGCAACCAACACGCTTTGTCAGTGAGGTAATGCGCGCTGCCCGCAAGTCCGGTCAGACTGGTTATCGTTTCGGAGCCAAGCAATCTCAATCGACTTCCGGATCTTTCGGACGTGGGCGCTTTCAGAGAGCAGCGCTGAACATGTCACGCACATCTCGGCGCGTCATAGTCAATGCACGCGTCGTGCGCCACCAGGGCAAGCGCTTTCGCTCCGCTCCCATGGCCAAGCATCTCGGCTACCTGCAGCGCGATGGCGTCGGTCAGGACGGGCGCGACGCCGACTTGTTCGGGTCTGAACGCGATGATCTCGACCGGGGCGGATTTGCGGCGCGCTGCGAAGACGACCGGCATCATTTCCGGTTCATCATCTCGCCGGAGGACGCGGGCGATCTCGAGGATCTGCGCGCCCTTACCCGTGATCTGATGGCCCGAGCCGAACGGGATCTCGGCACAACACTCGACTGGGTCGCGGTCGATCACTGGAACACCGACAACCCACATGTCCACATCCTCGTGCGGGGCAAAGCCGACGACGGCCGCGATCTCGTCATCTCGCGTGACTACATCAGCCGAGGGTTTCGCGCCCGCGCGGAAGACCTCGTACAACTGGAACTGGGACCCCGCAGCGAGCGGGAGATTTCCCAAGCGCTGGAAACGCAGGTCACAGCGGAGCGCTGGACCGATCTCGACCGCGGTCTGCGATCCCTGGCGGACGATCACGCAGGCATCGCCGACCTGCGCCGCGGAACGCCGGAACCCCGCGATCCGTTGCTGCGCCGCTTGATGATCGGGCGTGCCCAGTCACTGGAAAGGCTCGGACTCGCCGAACAAATCGCCCCCGCCGTCTGGGAGTTGAAACCGGATGCCGAAGACACTCTGCGCGAGCTCGGGATGCGCGGCGACATCATCAAACGGATGCACCGGGCCATGGGTGCCGAGCGCCACCGCGCGGCGGGTGATTTCGCCATCGAAGGAACGCCCACCGCGCCGATCCTCGGGCGGCTCATGGAACGCGGCTTTCATGACGACCACGCCGGGACGGGCTACGCGATCATCGACGGTGTTGATGGTCGCGTTCATCACCTGCGTTTCCGGGATCTCGATGCGACCGGCGACACGCCGCAAGGTGGTATCGTCGAAACCCGGCTCTGGACAGGGAAGACGGACGGGACACCGCAACTGTCTCTTGTCGGTCGCTCCGATCTGTCGCTGGCTGCCCAGATCGCGGCGGATGGCGCCACCTGGCTCGATCGCCTGCATCTTGCCCGAGACCGCGCACCGCTGAGCGATGCCGGATTTGGCGCAGAGGTTCGCCAAGCATTGGAGCGCCGCGCGGAGCACCTTGTCGCCGAGGGCCTCGCCCGACGGCAAGGTCAGCGTGTGACCTTTGCCCGCGATCTGCTGGCGACCCTGCGCAACCGCGAACTGGACGCCATCGCCCAAGACCTCAGCGCCCAAACCGGACTTCCCCATCACAAGCCAACCGAGGGCGAGCATGTCGTGGGCACGTTTCGCCAACGCCTCGATCTCGCATCGGGCCGCTTCGCCATGATCGACGATGGTCTCGGCTTCTCGCTCGTCCCCTGGACCCCACAACTCGAACGCCATCTCGGCCAAACCGTCACCGGCACGATGACTCCCGGCGGCGGGATCGACTGGGGTCTCGGGCGCAAGCGCGGGCTGAGCCTCTGAGCTGAAAGGACATCACCATGAGCCGTCAGGACACGTCATCGGCCACCAAGATCCTCTGGGGCCAGATCCTCATCGTCAGCATCGTGGCGCTGCTCTTCGTCTGGGCAGCGACGCAGTGGGTCGCGTTTCGTCTCGGGTTCCAACCCCAGCTTGGCGCGCCTCTCACCGCCGTGTTCGGTCTGCCGATCTACCGCCCGTGGCAGGTCTTCACCTGGTGGTACTGGTACGACGCCTACGCGCCCCGCGTCTTCATGGAAGGAGCCGCAATCGCCGGCGCCGGCGGGATCGCCGCTATTGCCGTCGCGATCTTGCTGTCGGTCCTGCGGGCGCGTGAGGCGAGCGACGTGACCACCTATGGATCTGCCAGATGGGCAAGCCCCAAGGATATCACCGCCGCTGGGCTGTTCGCAGACGACGGGGTCGTGCTGGGCCGTCTCGACAAGCGCTACCTCCGGCATGACGGCCCGGAACACGTGCTGTGCTTCGCGCCCACCCGCTCCGGTAAGGGCGTCGGCCTGGTGATCCCAAGCCTGCTGACCTGGCCCGGCTCCGCGATTGTCCACGACATCAAGGGCGAAAACTGGCAGCTGACGTCCGGATGGCGGGCGCGGTTCGGGCGTGTCCTGCTTTTCGATCCGACCAATGCGGCCAGCGCCGCCTACAATCCGCTGCTCGAGGTCCGCCGCGGTGAGCGCGAGGTGCGGGACGTGCAAAACATCGCGGATATCCTCGTCGATCCCGAAGGCCAGCTCGAGCGGCGCAATCATTGGGAGAAGACCAGCCACTCCCTTCTGGTCGGCGCGATCCTGCATGTCCTCTATGCCGAGAAGGACAAGACACTGGCAGGCGTCGCCGCCTTCCTGTCAGATCCTCGGCGTCCCATCGCCACCACACTGACTGCAATGATGCGCACGCCCCATCTGGGCGACGGCCCCCATCCTGTTGTCGCCCAGGCCGCGCGCGAGTTGCTGAACAAATCCGAGAACGAACGCTCCGGCGTCCTGTCCACGGCCATGTCCTTCCTCAGCCTCTACCGCGACCCCGTGATCGCCGCCGTGACCCGGCGCTGCGACTGGCGGATCGACGATCTGGTCTCGGATGCGCGGCCGCTCACCCTCTACCTCGTGGTGCCGCCATCGGACATTTCCCGCACGAAACCGCTGGTCCGGCTGGTCCTGAACCAGATCGGCCGCCGCCTGACGGAAGAATTGAACAACACCAACCGCAAGCACCGCCTTATGTTCATGCTCGACGAATTCCCCGCCCTCGGACGTCTCGACTTCTTTGAAAGCCAACTGGCCTTCATGGCGGGCTACGGTCTCAAGGCCTTCCTGATCGCCCAATCGCTGAACCAGATCGAAAAGGCCTATGGCCAGAACAACGCCATCCTGGACAACTGCCATGTCCGCGTCGCCTTCGCCACCAATGACGAGCGCACGGCGAAGCGCCTGTCCGACGCCCTCGGCACCACGACCGAACTGCGCGCGATGAAGAACTATGCCGGCCACCGCCTGTCACCCTGGCTCGGGCATCTGATGGTATCGCGCCAGGAAACGGCCCGCGCCTTGCTTACGCCCGGCGAGATCATGCAGCTGCCATCCGACGACGAAATCATCCTCGTGTCGGGCGCAGCCCCGATCCGGGCACAAAAAGTGCGGTACTTCCGCGATGCGCAACTGACGGCGAGAATCCAAAAGCCGCCTATCGTCGGAGGATCTGTACCCGTCAGCCCTACGGGATCAGACGATTGGAGCAGTCTTCAGCCGATAGTGCCACCTCAGGAAGCTGGTACGAACAAGCCCGCTGACGATACAGATGGCGGCATCCGACGAGAGCCTGAAATCCCAGAACATGAGGATGTGGCGCCTGAGTTGCCGTTCCCGCGAGAGGAATTCGCCGCCCTCGAAGACGAACCCGACGACGAGGCCCAACGCGCCCGCGCCATGCAGACCCGCTTCCGCAACGTCGCGCGTCAAGCGGCCCTCGATCCGGACGACGGCATCGAACTGTGAGGTGACGACATGAAGAAAGCCAAGATCACCGCCTATGTCGACGCTGCCCTCTTCGATGAAATCGACGCACTGGCCGCGCGGCGGCGCGTTCCCAAAACCCAGATCATCGAGGCGGCCTTGGCTTCGTTCCTCTCACCCGACAGCGCCGAACAGAGTGAGGCCGCGGTCGTCCGGAGGCTCGACCGCCTGACGAGGTCGTTGGAGCGTTTGGAACGCGATCAGGAGATCACAACCGAGGCGCTGGCGCTGTTCGTCCGCTTCTGGTTGACCACGACACCGCCGCTGCCAGATGACACGTACTTGGCGGCCAAGGCGAAAGGGAAAGAGCGGTATGGAGGCTTCGTCGAGACGCTGGCGCGGCGGTTGGGCAAAGGCACCACACTGATGAAGGAACTTTCGCGTGACGTGACGGGTCCAACGGACCCACATTAGCGGATGAGTGGACTTCGCCGACGTTTTGGATAAACTTCTTCAGGAAGCCCCCACGTAAACATTCAGGCCCGGGGGGCAACCATGCCGAGGGGGGGCGGTTTGCAGCCCCTTACTTTCGGGGAAGATTGTCGTATAACGCGAGTTGTTACAGACACCGGCATCGTTGCGAGGCAAATTTTGACAACGTTCAATGAAGATTCACGAGTCAAAATCCCGGCGATCCTTCACCTTATTAGACTTGGATATTCATATTTATCCCTCAAGGGTGCTCGATGGGACGCGGATACCAATATTTTTCCTGAAGTCTTTGTATCGGCCCTAGGGTCAGGACTCGTTCTTTCTCATAGCCAGAAGATGACGGCTGCGGCCAGCGCGATGGCGGACAGGAAGACCTTCGGGCATCTGTCGTAGCGGGTGGCGATCCGCCGCCAGTCCTTCAGACGAC
>Ga0208112_100606_pt1 | contig 25058 bp, 29 predicted proteins | sample HotLakConsoUCCLE_FD_184736 | JGI IMG/M metagenome (GOLD analysis project Ga0208112, IMG submission 184736) | Hypersaline microbial mat communities from Hot Lake, Washington, USA - Hot Lake Consortium UCC-LE (SPAdes) (version 2) ... | reverse complement strand
ACCGGCGTCTGATCTTCGCGGCGGGCGCGGCGGACGAGTCGATCGACCGGGAGGCGGCCTTGAAGGTGCTGGAACGGGAGGACGGGGCGCTGCCGAAGGCGGCTGCGCTGCGCTGCCGGGTGCGCTACTTCACGGACGGGGCGGTCCTCGGGACCCGGGAGTTCGTCGGGGGCTTCGCCGCGGACTGGTCGGCCGACCGCGGCCGAAAGCGCCCGCCCAGGCCCCGCGCGCTGAAGGGCGCCGACTGGGGCGACCTGGCCGTCGTCCGCGGGCTGCGCCGGGCCGTGTTTTCTTAGGTGCCGGGAGATCGTGGGAAGCGTCGCGCCGCAGTGCTTTCACCCGGCCTTATGGCGCTTGCACGGGAAACGTCCTAAAGCGGACAGGCTTGCTCGATGAAGATCCAGTCCAGCCCGAAGCGTTCGGCGGCCTCGGCGGCGAGGGCTTTGACGCCAAAGGTTTCCGTCGCGTAGTGACCGCACGGATACAAATTGAGTCCGAGTTCCTGGGCCTGGTTGAAATGGTGCTGCCGCAACTCGCCGGTGACGAGCGTATCGATGCCTTCCGACCTCAGACGAGCGACCGCGCTCTGGCCGCTGCCGGTGAGGATGGCGATCTTTCCGGGGCGGCTGCTTCCGTATTCGATGGCCTGATAGGTTTCGGGAAAGAGCTTGCGAAGGCGGGCGGCGAGTTCGTCCCTGCCTCCGACAGGGCCTTTGGCGACGGTTGCGATGTCGTTTCCCTCGTATTCCAGGAAGCGGCCGCAGGGTTCGAGGCCAAGGGCGCCGCAAAGGAGGGCGTTGTTGCCGATCTCCGGGTGGCAGTCGAGCGGCAGGTGGGCGCCGTAGACGGCAAGATTGCCGTCGAGAGCGGTTTTGACCTTCCGGTAGTCGCTGCCGACGAGAGGGATCGGCGGGCTCCAAAAGAGCCCGTGATGGCAGATGAGGAAGTCCACGCCGGCGGCGATGGCGGCCTCGAAGGGTTGCTGCCCGGCGTCGACGGCAGCGCCGATCTTGCGGACCTTGCCGTCGTTGGCCACCTGAAGTCCGTTGTGGGCTCCGTCGAAATCCTTGATTTCGCGGCGGCGGGTGCGCTGGTCGCAGAACTCGACGAGATCGGAGAGGGAGGCCATGGGCGGAAGCTAGTCCCGACAGGGCCTCGGAGGGAAGGATGAACTTCGTCGAATCCCGCGGACGACCGGCGACGGTTTCAGCGGGAGCCGCAGGGTCGGCGGTCACGCAGGGGCGGTGAATTTGGCTTACCTTTCCGCCGGATGGGGGTATTTTTTCGAAAGATGACGGATTACGAAACGCGATTCGGCGCCTTGGGGCGACTCTATGGCCGCGAAGGACTGGCGCGACTGCGGGCGGCGCGTGTGGCGGTGATCGGCTTGGGCGGCGTGGGTTCGTGGGTGGTCGAAGCCCTCGCGCGCTCCGGTTTGGGCGGGCTCACGCTGGTGGACATGGACGAGGTCTGCCTGAGCAACGTGAACCGCCAACTCCACGCGCTGGACGGCGCGATCGGCCGCTCCAAGGCCGAGGCGCTGGCGGAGCGCGTGGGACGGATCGCGCCGGAATGCGCGGTGCGGGCGGAGGTCTGCTACTTTACCGAATCGACGGCGGAGCGGCTGCTGGCGCCGGGCTTCGACTACGTGGTCGACGCGATCGATACGACCCGTCACAAATGCTTGTTGATGGTGGAGGCGCGCCGTCGGCGGCTCCCGCTGATCACCTGCGGCGGCGCGGGCGGACGGATCGATCCCTCGCTGGTGCGGATGGACGACCTCGCACGCACGATCAACGATCCGCTGCTTTTGCAGGTGCGCAAGCGGCTGCGCCGGGACCACGGCTTTCCCCGGCTGAGCCGCCAGAAGTTCAAAATCGACTGCGTCTACACGCCGGAATTGCCGCTTTTTCCACGGGCGGACGGGACGGTGTCTCCCGAGCGCGAGCCGGGGACGGACTACCGCCTGAACTGCGACGCGGGCTTCGGCTCGGCCACTTTTGTCACGGGCACGATGGGATTCCGCTTGGCGGCCGAAGTGGTCCGTCGAATCGCCGCCGGCGAGGACGGAGCGCCGAGCGAATAAGCGGCCTCGTGTGAAAAAAGCTTTAAACCTTTTCCGTCGTTTGATCCAGTTCTTGCGCCTCCGTTTTTTGCTTCTAGCGTTTGACCGTGCCCGAGCTCCTCGACAATCCCCCTTCCGTTTCGTGGTCGCACAGCGACCGTCAGGTCGACTTTTACGAGTTGCCCAACGACGGGCGGGAGATGCACGAAGCGCTCGACTGGCTGCTCCGCCACTACGAAAGGGTGCGGCTCTGGATGGGGGTGGAGACGGAGGATGGGGCCGAGCTTTACCTGACTTGTGCGCCGAGCCATCCGCAGAAGGTGGTGGCGCGCTTGCGCACTTACGAGGACGACAACGAGCTGCTCGGACTGCCGCCGATCCGGAAGATGGGAGCCTGAGACGCCGCCCCTTGCGGCGGGGCCGCAGGCCTGGTGGTTCTAGCGGTGTTCGATCACAGGCTTATTGCTCGAAGCCCGCATGAAAACCTGGCTGCACGCTTCGCCCGACGGGCTTCCGCGCTTCGGGGGTGGAAGGGAAGGGTTGCAAGCGGTACGTAAGGCTGCTTGAAGAGCGGCGTTGTTTTCATCCCTTCCCTCTCCCGCCGGAATCTCGATATGATCAGCAGTCTAGGACGCAGCGCCCTCGGCACCGTGCACGAGCTGGGGGAGATCACGATCTTCGGGTGCCGATCCCTCCAAGGCTATTTCGCCCAGCCGCGCCGCTTGGCGAAACTGGTTCAGGCGATTCATGAGATCGGTCTGCGCTGTGTGACCATCGTTCTGACCGTCGGCTTGTTCACCGGTCTGGTGATGGGCCTGCAGCTCTACTATACCTTGGTGAAGTTCGGCGCCGAATCGGCCTTGGGGACGGCGGTCGCGCTCTCGCTCATCCGGGAGCTCGGGCCGGTCTTGACCGCGCTGATGATCGTCGGGCAGGCCGGTTCCGCCTTGGCCTCGGAGCTCGGAATCCAGCGCAACGACGAGCAGATCGACGCCCTCCACACGATGGGCATCCATCCCGAAGGCTTTCTGGTCGGCCCGCGGCTGTTGGCGGCGCTGATCTGCTTCCCGATCCTGACGGCCGGGTTCGACCTGATCGGGATCTTCGGCGGCTACCTCACCGGATCGGTCCTTTTGAACGTGGATGCCGGCATTTACTGGAGTCGGGTCTTCGAAAGCGTAACCTGGGCGGACGTGCGGGGCGGCTTCATCAAAGCGCTTGTTTTCGGCCTGCTGACCATCTGCATCTGCGCCTACCGCGGGTTCAACACGCACCGCAAGGCCTCCTTCCCCGGCGTCCGGGGCGTCAGCGAATCGGCCACCCGCGCGGTCGTCTGGTCGAGCGTGACGGTGCTGGCCGCGGACTACCTGATCACCTCCTTTCTGCTTTGATGGATGCCTTTCTAAAGATCCGCGGCCTGAAGAAGCGTTTCGACGAGAACCGCGTGCTCGACGGCGTCGATTTGGACGTGGCGGAGGGCGCGGTCACCACGATCATCGGCAAGAGCGGGACCGGCAAGTCGGTGCTGCTGAAGTGCGTCGCCGACCTGATGCGTCCCGACGCCGGCCGCATCGAGCTGGCCGGCAAGCCGATCGCGCGGAGCCGGAAGACGGCGACGGGCGACGAGGGCGTGGCCTTCAGCTACATGTTCCAAAACAACGCGCTCTTCGACTCGATGACGGCGGCCGAGAACATCGCGCTGCCGCTACTCGAAGCCAACCGCCTGAAAAAGTCGGAGATCCGCGAAAAGGTGGACCGCTTGCTGGAGGCGCTGGAGCTTTCCGAATCCGGCGGGCGCTACCCCGGGGCGCTTTCCGGGGGCATGAAAAAGCGGGTCGCCCTGGCCCGGGCCCTCGTGACGGACCCGCGGATCGTGCTCTTCGACGAGCCGACGACCGGGCTGGACCCGGAGCGCAAGTTCGGCGTTTTCGAAATGATCGCGGACTACCGGGAGCGATTCGGCTTCACGGCGCTTTTGGTGAGCCACGACATCCCGGAGGTCTTCGAGATCAGCGACCGGGTGGCTTGGCTGGACGGCGGACGCATCCGGTTCTTCGGCCCGCCGGCGGAGATCGACGACGAGGTGGAGAGCGCTTTGGCCGGATTTTTAAGAAGGGCCGACTACGGCCGCGGGAGTAAACGCGAACGGAGGGAAAGCAAGGTATGAACAACAAAAAGATCGAATTTCTGGTCGGCTGCTTCGTGTTGGCCGGCATTGCGGCGGTGCTCTACCTGGCCGTGCAGGTGGGCGGGGCCCGTCTGTTGGGCGGCGACAGCTACCGCCTACAGGCCCGTTTCTCCAGCGTGAGCGGCGTGAGCCCGGGAAGCCGGGTCGAAATCGGCGGCGTGCGGGTGGGAACGGTCCAATCGATCGAGCTGAACGAGAGCTTCTTCGTCATCGCCACGCTGGAGATTCGGAATTCGATCCGGCTGGACGACGACACGATCGCTTCGGTTAAGACGGCGGGACTGATCGGGGACCGCTTCATCGAAATCGCGCCCGGTGGCTCCGGAACGCGCTTGGAGCCCGGTGACATGATTGTGGATACGGAGAGCGCGCTGGACATTGAAAGCCTGATCAGCCGCTTCGCGATGGGCGGGATTGACGAATCGAGGGAGTAAGGCCATTCTTTTCGGTTTTCCATGAAAGCGTTCCGTTTTTTGCTCTTCGTTTTTGCGTCGTCCATGCTGGTCGGCGGGCTCTCGGCGGCGTCGGAGAATCCGGCCGAAAAGTTAAAGGCCACGGTGGAGGAGGCCCTCGAGGTGGTCTACGGCGACTGCTGCCGGGACATGGACGCGGAGGCCAAGCAGGCGAAAGTGCGGGAGGTGATCGAGGCGAGCTACGACTTCAACGTCATCATCCGCCGTGCGCTCGGCCGTAACTGGAATTTGATGAATGAGAGCGAGCAGAAGGAGGTGCTCGACCTGATCAAACGGCTGGTGGTCAAGGCCTACATCGACGGTCTGAGCGGGAGCGAGCGCCCTTCGGTGAGCTATGGCGAGACCTTGATGGTGACGGACAAGCGCGCCGAGGTGTCTTCGAAGGTCCGGCTGAAGGACCAGACCGTGCGCATCGTCTACCGGCTCGGCCGGATGCAGAACGGATGGCAACTCTTTGACATCGTGGCGGAGGACATCAGTGTGGTGTCGAACTACCGTCAGCAATTCGACGATCACTTCCGCCGGAACGACGGCGAGGAGCTGATCGCGAAACTCCAGGAACTGCTTAAGAAAGAAGACCTCGATGAAGAAGTACAGCTTTAGCCCCGCCCTCTGGCTTCCGGCCGCCCTCCTCCTGATCGCTTCCGCTCCTCTCTGGGGGCAGGAAGGCGAGTACCTCTCGGCGGAGGAGGCTTACGAAGGCGACGTAAACGGCACCGACCGGGTGGAAGATCCGTTGGAGCCGATCAACCGCGTGACCTTCCGGTTCAACGACTTCGTCTACGAGAATCTTCTCCAGCCGGTCTCCGACGCCTACACCTGGATCACGCCCGAGCCGGTTCAAGAGGGCGCTTCGAACGTGTTCGACAACCTCCGTTACTTCGAGCGCGTGACGGGCAATCTCCTGCAGGCCCGCTGGCAGGGCGCTTGGGTGGAGACGGGACGCTTCGCGGTCAACTCGACGGTCGGGATCGCCGGGGTGTTCCGGCCGGCGGACAAGCTCTCGGGCTTCGCCGAACCGCCGGCCGAAGACATCGGTCAAGCCCTCGGCGCCTGGGGGCTCAGCGAAGGACCCTATCTAGTGCTGCCGTTGCTGGGCCCTTCGAATCTGCGCGATCTCGTCGGCTATGTCGGCGACCGCTCGGTGCATCCCTTGAAGGAACCCTTCAGCCTGATCGACGACTGGAACTGGGAGTGGCGCACCGCCTTGACCGCGACCGAAGTGGTCGTCGAGAGCCCCCAGCTGCTGGATCGTTACGAACAAATGAAGGACGGCGCGATCGATCCCTACGGATCGCTTAAAAACGCCTACACCCAGAACCGCCGGGCGGCGATTGCGGAGTAGGCGGGCGCGGACGGAGTTTCCGCGCCCTTTCGAAGGATCGAGCAGACGAAAGAAAAAAGGCCGAGCCACGAGGCCCGGCCTTTGAGGAGTATGAATCCGGAAGAGGGGCTTTAGTCGGTGGCCTGCTCGACGGCGTCACCGGCTTCTTCGATCTCTTCCCGAGCTTCGTCGGCGGCTTCTTCCGCGCCGTTGTTGTCGCAACCGGCGGCCAGGAAGGCGCCGCAAGCGAGGATGAATGCGATCCAGAGTTTAATGCGGGTTTTCATGTTTTTCGGATATCTCATGTTTGGTTGTTCGGAGGTGCGCCTTCAGGGAGTTCTTCCCGGTGCGGCGCGGGAGATTGCGGAAATGATGAAGGAGGATGAGGAAGACGAGGAAGAGTCGCTTCGCGATACCGGCAAAGGTCCCGGCGAGACCTCCGAAGCCGAGGGCGGCGGGGCGGATCGCAAGGATTAGAAAGAGGACGGACCAAGAGAGAAGGGAGATTTTTTTCGTTTGAGTTCGCAGTTTTACGACGAATGAGGAAGGATCATAACGTAGTGGTCCGCCCCGCGCAACCATCGAATCCATTGCCGACCGGTTCTCGGTATTTTTTGCTTAGAGCTAGGGTTATTCTCCAATAAAATTAGGGTATTCATGAAGCGCATCCGAATTTTTCACCTAACGGAATACCGTTTCTCCGCCGCCGTTCGGTTTTCGGATCATACGGTGCTCTTGCGACCGCGTGAAGGTCACGACCTGCGGATCGAGTCTTCCCGTTTGGCGGTCGAGCCGGCTTTTGCGGTCAAGTGGTACCGGGATATCTACGGCAACTCGGTCGGGATCGTGAGCCTTCAGGCGCCGTCCGATCGGCTCCGGATCGAGAGCGAGGTGGTGATCGAGCATTACGCCGAGAGGCCCTTGGACTTTCTGGTGGACCAGCGGGCGGTGACCTATCCTTTCCCCTTCGAGCCGGAAGAGCGCCTCGACCTCCTGCCCTACCGCAGCCACACTTGGCCGAACGAGACGAAGGCGCTGAAGGAGTGGGTCTCCCGCTTCTGGCAGCCGGGGCAAGCGATCGAAACCTACGTGCTGCTGGACCGGATGAACAAGGCGATCGTTTCCGAATTCGCCTATGCCATGCGGGAAGCGCCCGGGGTGCAGAGCCCCGCGCAGACCTTGGCCAACGGATCGGGCAGCTGTCGGGACTTCGCGGCTTTCTTCATCGAGGCCTGCCGCTACCTTGGTTTTGCGACGCGCTTCGTCAGCGGCTACCTGCACAATCCCGCGAGCGTCCAGCACGGATCCACCCACGCTTGGGCGGAGGTCTATCTGCCGGGAGCGGGCTGGATCGGCTTCGACAATACGAGCGGACTGGTGACCGGCCCCGACCACATCGCCACCGCGGTGCACCGCCACCCCGAATCGGTTCCGCCCGTGGCCGGCGGCTTCACCGGTCCGGCCGGCGTGCAATCCGAGCTGCAGGTCACCGTCGAGGTGAGTGGGATTTGAGGGATCATGCTATACGCATGTTCACAAAATGGCCTTGCAAATCTCCGGCCGTTCTCGAAACTCTTTTTCGAATGAAAAAGAGTTTCGGAGAATTCTTCGCGGGCATCGGTTTAATGCGGATGGGGCTGGAGCGAGCCGGATGGAGGGTCGCCTACGCCAACGACATTTGTGAGAAGAAAAAGGCGATGTACGAGGCGCATTTCGGGTGCGACGGTCGTTTTTTTTTCGGGCGATGTTCACAAAATTCGGGCGGAGGAGCTGCCTGATTTCACTTTGGCCACGGCATCTTTTCCCTGCACGGATCTATCGAACGCGGGAGCCCGAGCCGGTTTGTCGGGAAAGCAGTCGAGTGCCTACTGGGGCTTCGTCCGTACGCTCGAAGAGATGGGTCAACGGCGTCCGAGAATCATTCTGCTCGAGAATGTGTTCGGTTTCCTGACCTCGCGGGGCGGCGAGGATTTCAAAGCAGCGATGAAGGCTTTGAATTCACTCGGGTATTCGGTTGACCCGTTTGTGATCAACGCGGAGCGGTTCGTTCCCCAGAGCCGGGAAAGGCTCTTCGTGGTTGCACGCATGGCCGAGGCGGCCGAAGGGGACGGTCTGTTGGCAGAGGATCCGATTTTCTTTCAGGATGAGATTCGCCCGAAGCGACTGGCTGCGTTTATCCTCGATAACCCCGATATTTTATGGTCGCTACGAACGCTCCCGCCGCTGCCGAAGCGCAGGTTTGACCTCGATCTGTTGATCGAGCAATTGCCGGACTCCGACCCGGTATGGTGGTCCCGAGAGCGCGCGGATTACCTATTGAAACAGATGAGTCCGATGCACCGGTCAATGGCCGAGGATATGATCGTCGGGAAGACTACCTCGTATGGAACCGTTTTTCGCCGCATGCGCGCGGGCAAGTCTACGGCGGAGATGCGGTGTGACGGAATCGCCGGCTGCTTACGAACCCCCAAAGGCGGAAGCGCTCGACAAATACTTTTTGTCGCAGGCAAGGGGCGTTACCGCGTCCGGCTATTGACTCCGCGCGAGCATGCCAGATTGATGGGGGCGGATGAGTTCCGGATCGAATGTCCCGCCAATCAAGCCCTTTTTGGATTTGGTGACGCAGTGTGCGTGCCGGTTGTCGAATGGATCGCGAAGAACTATTTGAATTCCCTCTTTGCGGAGATTTCGGCTAAGACAATTGCCGCATGAGCGAGGAAGCGCACGCACGAGCCCGGTTTCTTTCGTGGTATGATGGGTTGAAGCCTCACCGCAAAGGTTTTCCCGCCTTGGGCTCCATCGCAGGGGCGCTCGTCGTATTGGAGCGAATGAAGGAGAATCCGAGTTGCGACATCAGCGATTTCGTGGCCGCGGGAAAGGCCCAAATCAAGGGTGCAGGCGGAAGATCGGCGATGAAGGCCCCTTCCTTTCCGAGGGAGGGCGCACGAATCGCGGCCTGCGCGGCGATATTGAGAGGCTCCTGAAGACCCTCCACGAGATGGGCTTCGGACAAATGACTTCAGCACAAAGAATGCGTGTTCTTCTGGTCTGGCAAAGCGAGCTTGTTGGGAAAGTTCGTGAATTTCACAGTCTTCAGCGACTGAGCTTCGAATATGATTCCTCCGAAACAATGTCGGAGAATATTTCCCGCTTACTGCGTTCCGCCGCGGAGGAACAGAAGGAGGGAATGGTCGCTCAGTATTTGATCGGTGCTAAGCTGCAATTGAGGTTTCCGAATTTGGAGATCGGAAACGAGTCTTACTCGACTTCGGACGCCCAGTCCGGACGCTACGGGGATTTTTTGGTGGGAGACACCGCCTTTCACGTAACCGTATCCCCGATGCCGGGGCACTACGAAAAATGCCTGGCGAATCTCAAGGAGGGCATTCGACCGTTCATGCTCGTTCCAAAGCGAATCGAGCGAGGTGTGGAGAGCCTCTTGGAGAATATGGGTGCCGGTCGGGTTACGGTGGGCAGTATCGAAGCTTTCGTTGCGACGAATGTGGAAGAGCTGTCCGAGTTCGATTCCCGTCGTTCCGCCCGCGAACTAGCTCAGCTGCTGAGTTTGTACAACCAACGCGTAGAGCAAGTTGAATTCGATAAGTCACTGCTCGTCGATTTACCCCAGAACTTGAAGCGCTTGTTGTAGAGCTTCTATGGTTGTCGACCCGGGTGGGGCGCGCTACTGAATCGCCGCAGGAAGAAAAGTCATGAGCACGAGCTTGGAAGATTTGCGCTATGCGGCCTTGGAGGAGCGCTTGGCGGCGGACGGGGTGAACCCGGTGCACGCCAAGCCGCTTTTCAATGCGCTGCACCGGCGGCTGCTGCGCGAGGGCTTGGAAACGGCGGAGGGCGTGCTGCCTCCGCTGCGGCGCTGGCTGGAGGCCGAGGCGTCGCCGCGACCGGAGCGGCTCGATTGCGTGGACGAGACGCCGAGTGCGGATGGCTTCACCCACAAGTATTTGCTTCGCTTGGGCGATGGCGCGGAAGTGGAAGCGGTTCGAATGGGCTTTCCGGGACGCTACACGGCCTGCCTCAGCAGCCAGGTGGGGTGCGCGATGGGCTGCGTCTTCTGCGCCACCGGGCAGATGGGCTTCGGCCGGAACCTGCGCCCCGGCGAGATCGTGGCGCCGGCGCTCCATGTGGAGCGCCGGCTGCGGGCCGAGCGGGGCGACCGGCTGCGCAACCTCGTGATGATGGGGATGGGCGAGCCGCTCCACAATTTCGATGCGACGATGGAGGCGCTGGAGGTGCTGACCGACAACCGCGGTCTGAATATCGGCCCGGCGCGGGTGGCGATCAGCACGGTGGGCCACATTCCGGGGATCGAGCGGCTGGCCCGGCATCCGAAACGCTACCAGTTGGCCGTCAGCCTTCACGGGGCGAGCGACGAGGAACGCGGCGCGCTGGTGCCGGTCAACCGCAGGTGGCCGCTGGCGGACTTGATCGCCGCCTGCCGCGAATACGGCCGGATCAAGCGGGCGCGCGTCTTCTTCGCCTGGACCCTGATCGGGGGGATCAACGACAGCGCGGACCACGCGCGGCGGCTGGTGGAGTGGATTCGCGGAATGGACGCCCACGTGAACCTGATCCCGCTGAACCCGACCGAGGGCTTTTCCGGCCGTGCGCCCGGAGCGGAACGGGTGGCCGAGTTCCAACGGATCATTCAGGAGGCCGGCTTGCCCAGCACGGTGCGGCAGCGGCGCGGGATCGACGTGGCGGCGGGTTGCGGCCAGTTGAAGGCGGCGCGGCGGCCGCGGGCGGTTTGAGGGACGGGTCTGGTTCCGCGGTTCAGGCTTTGCGCCGTCTCGCGCGGACGGCGGCGGCGAGGGACTCGAGGATTTTTTCCGTGGCGGGGAGGTCGATGCAGGCGTCGGTGATGCTTTGCCCGTAAACGTTCTCGCCGGAGGGCCGGTAATCCTGCCGACCGGCGACGAGATGGCTCTCCAGCATCACGCCCGCGATGCCGCGCTGCCCGGCGGAAATCTGCGCGGCGAGGTCTTCCGCCACGACGGATTGGCGTTCGTGGTCCTTGCTGCTGTTCCCGTGGGAGCAGTCGACGATGAGGTAGGGCGGCAGGCCGTGGGCGCGGAGCTGTCCGAGGATCGGCTCGATCGCTTCGGCCTGGTAGTTCGGTCCCGTGCGGGCCCCGCCGCGGAGGATGATATGGGCTCCGTCGTTGCCGGTGGTCTGGAAAATTGCGGTCACGCCCTGCTTGGTGACGGATGGGAACCAGTGCGGCTGCCGGGCCGAGCGGACGGCGTCGATCGCCATCTGGACGTTGCCGCCGGTGCCGTTTTTGAAGCCGACCGGCATGGAGAGCCCGGAGGCGAGTTCGCGGTGGACCTGGCTCTCGGTGGTGCGGGCGCCGATGGCGGACCAAGCGATGGCGTCGGCGATAAACTGCGGGATGATGGTGTCGAGAAACTCCGCCCCGGTGGGCAGCCCGAGGCCGCAAATGTCGGCCAGAAGCTTTCGGCCGATGCGCAGCCCGGTATTGATCTCGAAGCTGCCGTCGATGCCGGGGTCGTTGATCAGGCCCTTCCAGCCGACGACGGTGCGCGGCTTTTCGAAGTAAACGCGCATGACTACGAGGAGGTCGTCGGCGTAGCGCGGAGCCAGTTCCTTGAGGCGGGCGGCATACTCCAGCGCGGCGCGGGGATCGTGGATCGAGCAGGGGCCGGCGATCACGATCAGGCGGTCGTCCCTCCCCGCGAGGACGGCCTCGCAGTCGCGGCGGCCGCGGTCGACGACCGCGACGGCTTCGGGCGGGAGAGGAATCTCTTCGATCAGGATGGCGGGCGGCAGCAGGGGGCGCATGCCGGCGATACGGGTGTCGTCGTGAAGCATTTTTTTTGGAGTGGGAAGGTGGGAAAGTATGAAGGTATGAAAGTGGGAAGGTGTGAAAGTGGGAAGGTGTGAAAGTGGGAAGGTGTGAAAGTGGGAAAGTGGGATTCAGATTTTCGGGTTTTGGAAAAGCTCGGAAATCATCGTTCGGGCTTGGGAGGCGTAGCCGCCGCCGAAGAGGTTGGCGTGGTTGAGGACGTGGTAGAGGTTGTAGAGGGGCTTGCGCGCTTCGTAGCCGGGGGCGAGGGGCCAGGCTTCGCCGTAGGCCCGGTAGAAGCTTTGCGGGAAGCCTCCGAAAAATTCGGAAAAGGCGAGATCGGCTTCGCGGTCGCCGTAGTAGGCGGCCGGATCGTAGAGGACCGGGGTCCCGTCGGAGAGAAAAGCGGCGTTGCCGGACCAGAGGTCGCCGTGGAGGAGCGAGGGCTCGGGCCGGTGGCCTGCGAGCAGGCGGGCGCAGGCTTCCAAGAGGGCCTCGGAATCGGAGAAGTGGAAGCCCTTGCGGGCGGCCAGTTCGAACTGGGGGCGAAGGCGCTCCTCGCGGAAAAACTCGGCCCAGTTGCGGTGCCGACGGTTGGATTGGGGGGTGCTGCCGATGAAATTGTTTTCCGGCCAGCCGAAGGACTCCGCCCCGTGGCGGTGGAGCGCGGCGAGGCTGCGGCCCATGTTTTCCCAGCCGTCGTCCGGGGGCGGCCCGAAGTCGAGGGCTTCCAGAATCAGGTAGGCCCGTCCGGCGCCGCGGCCGGCGGCGAGGGGGCGTGGGACGCGGATGGCGGCGGTTTCGTGGATCGCCGCGAGGTTGCGGAACTCGGCCTCGAAGTTGTCGAGCGCCTCGGCCGCATTGAGCTTGAGGAAGTAGCGGCGGTCGCCGTCGCGCAGGAGGCGGGATTGGTGGATGCAGCCGCCTCCGGCCACGGCGGATTCGCGGATCGTGAAGGGCTCGCCCGTCGCTTCGCGGATAGCGGATTCGAGGATGTGCTTGAGCTCGGGAGGCATCATGCGGGAGGTCGGCGCTCCGGACCGGGGTCGATTTCCTTACGGAGGGTTTCGAGCAGGCCACGGCAGCCGTCCATGACCAGCTCGAGGACGTTTTCGAATCCGTGGACGCCGCCGTAGTAAGGGTCGGGGACTTCGGCCTCCGCATGCTCGGTGCAGTACTGGCAGAAGAGGCGGATCTTTTCGTGATGGCGGCGGTCCGGGTCGAGCGCTTGGGCGTCACGGAGATTGTCCTGATCCATCGCGAGGATCAAGTCGTAGTGCTCGAGGTCCCTTGGCCGGAGTTGGCGCGAACGGCCGATGACGGGGATCTTACGGGCGCGGAGGACGTCCTGCATCCGGCCGTCGGGAGGCTCGCCGACATGAAAGCCGATGGTCCCGGCGGACTCGACCTCGAAGTGCCCGGAGAGTCCGGCTTGGTCGACCAGGTGCTGGAAGACGCAGTGCGCGGCGGGCGAGCGGCAGATATTGCCCATGCAGAGAAAGAGGATGCGTTTCATAAGGGAGAGCTGCTGGCGGCGGGTTCTTCTGCGGGCGCGCCCGGCGCGTGGGCGGCGATGTGTGCGCGGGCGATCCTTTCGAGGTCCTCGATCTGTTTGACCGTGGTGAGGGCGCCTCGGATTTTCCGGGAGCCCTCCATCCCCTTGGTCAGGGCGATGAACTTCGGGCGCATCCATCCGAGGTCCTGATGGCGTTTTTGGCGGAAGGGCCGCTCCATGATCCCGCGGGTGTAATCGAGGATGGTTTGCCAGCGCTCGGCGAGGGCGGGCGGCTCCGGCGCCTCGCCGGTGCGCAGGCAGTGCTTGATGTCGCGGAAGATCCAAGGATAGCCCAAGGCGGCGCGGCCGATCATGACGCCCGCGCAGCGGCTGGTTTTACGGAGGTGGATGACATCCTCGGCGGAGCGGATATTGCCGTTGGCGACGACGGGAATGTCGAGGGCCTCGGCGACCTCGCCGATCAAGGCCCAGTCGGCGTCCCCCCGGTAGCCTTGGACCTTGGTGCGCCCGTGGATGGCGAGGGCTCGCGCGCCCTCGTCGCGGGCGATCTTGCCGACCTCCATTGCCACGATGGAATGCTCGTCCCAGCCGATTCGGATCTTGACCGTGACCGGAGTATCGGGGATGGCGCGGACGACGGCACCGGTGACGCGGCCCAGCCTTGGAGGGTTGCGGAGCATGGAGGAGCCCGCGTCCGCGCAGATCACCCGCTCGGCCGGACAGCCGAAATTGATATCGACGAAATCGGGCCGCAGCCGGTCGACCAGCATGCGGGCGGCCTCGGCCATGCTGTCCGGGTTCGAGCCGAAGATCTGTATCCCCATGGGGCGCTGTTCCTCGGTGAAATCGACCGTCTCCCAGATCTTCGGATCGTCGCGGATGAGGGCGTCGGCCTGAACGAACTCGCTGACCATGACGTCCGCGCCCTGCTCCTTGCAGAATTGCCGGAAGACCACGTCCGTGTAGCGCGCCATTGGAGCGAGGTGGAGCGGAAAGGCATCGTTCTGGAACCAAGGGAGCACGAGGAAGGATGAAAAAAATCGAGTTTTTCGGAATAATCCGGGAATTCGTCCGCTCTGAGTTGCAAAGGGGGAGCGAATCTGTAGTTCTAAGCCCTCTTTTACCTAAGAATACCAACCAAAGACATCAACAAAATGAAAAAGCTGATCATCGTATCCTTCCTCACCGTAGCCGCTTCTCTCGCCTATGCCGGCGGCAGCTGCTGCGAAAAGAAAGTCGACTCCAAAGACAAGGACGTTGTCGCCAAGACCGGCTTCACGCTTGCCGGCGGCGACTGTGGCGGCGAAGGCGGCTGCGAGAAGAAGATCGAGTCCTAAGCGTCTTCGCTGGCGATTCGCCTGTTTTCCAAAACCCCCTCCGGCTGAATCCGGCGGGGGTTTTTTATGGTCGCGCGACCTCCCGCCCGCGCCAGCAAAAGCCGAGTCCGAAGGTCCAGGCGGTCCCGATGAGGATGAGCCAGGTCCAGCCCAGCGCGATCCAGTCCAAGCGGATGAGCGCGAGGAGCACGGCACAGACCGCGCCGGCCGAAAGCATGGCGATGAGGTTGCCTCGGTCGCTGCCGCGAGCGGTCAGTATGCCCAGAAGGAAGACGCCGAGAAGCGCCCCGTAGGTCACGCTGCCGATCTGGAACGTAAGCCAGAGAAAGCCCTCGGCATCCTTGAGGGCCCAGGCGATGAGGGCGAGGGCGAGGCCGAAGCCGCAGACGAGGCTGCGGGAAAGCAGCAGCGAAAGGCGGGCGTCGGGCTGGCGGCGCAGGAGGGGGCGGTAGAGGTCGACAAGGGCGGAGGAGCTGAGCGCGCCCATGGTCGAATCGAGGCTGGACATGGCGGCGGCAAGGACGCCGACCAGGAGGAGTCCGCGCAGGCCGGCGGGAAGTTCGGTCCCGATGAACCAGGGGAAGACCTTGTCGGCGGCGATGCTTCCGTCGGGCAGGAGGGGCAGACCGGCGCTGCCGTGAACTTGGTAGTAAGCGTAGAGCGCGATGCCGACGAAAAGGAAGAGGGCGGCGATGGGAATCGAAATAAAGCCGCTGAGCAGGACGCTGCGCCGCGCACTGCGGGCATCCTTGCAGGTCAGCATGCGCTGGGTCATGTCTTGGTCGGTGCCGAAGGCGGCGGCGGTGCTGAGGAAGCCGAACACGATGGCGATGGGCAGCAGCTTGGCGTCGTTCAACCAAGCCGAAAGGCCGTCGGCATCGTCCGGGGCGAGTCGGAAAACGCGGAATCGGCCCGCGTCGGCGCCCGCGTCGAGAATGCTCTGCCAGCCGATGGATTGTCCGACATAGAGCACGAGCACGAGGCCGCAACTGATGAAGACGGTGGCCTGCAGGATATCGGTCCAGATGATGCTGCGGATGCCGCCGCTGCCGGTGTAGAGAATAGCGACGGCGGTGAAGGTGGCGAGGCAGATCCGGAAATCGATGTCGAGGATCAGGCTGATGCCGACCGCCGCGATCATCAAGCGCACGGCGGAGGCGAGCAGGCGGGTGACGATGAAGAAAGCGGTGGCGGTGTAGCGGCTGCCGTTGCCGAAGCGCTTCGCGAGGAAGTCGTAGATGGTGAGGCTCTCGACCGCGTAAAAGGCTCCGACGAAGACAAAGGCGATGAAGATCCGGGCGGCGAAGGAGCCGATGCCGAACTGCAGGTAGCTCATATCCTCGGCGAAGCCGACGCCCGGCGTGGCCAGGAAGGTGGCGGCGCTCACCTCCGTCGCAACGATCGATCCCAAGACCGCGAGCCAAGGCATGCGGCGGCCCGCGTGGATGAACTCTTCCGAATCTTGGTTGCGCCCGGCGTGGAACCAGCCGATGCCGAGGACCGCGCCGAAATAAAGCAGGACGATAAGAAGGTCGAAGAAATCGAGGCGCTGGAAAGCCGTTTCGATATCCGTATCCTTTTTCCCGAGACAGGGACGTCAAGCCGCGCGTAGGTCCGTTTCTGCTCGACAGCCCCGCGGCCGCACCGAATATTTCAATTCCATGAATCGCCCAACTTCCGCTCTGATTGTCGACGACGAAGAGCACCTGCGCATGTATTTGAAGCTGATTCTGAAAGGGATCGGCTTTACCGAGTTCTTCGAAGCGGAAAACGGAAAGGTCGGAGTGGACCGCTACAAGGCCCAGCGCCCTGACTTGGTTTTGATGGACGTGAACATGCCGGTCAAGGAGGGCCTCGAAGCGCTCGAAGACATCATGGCCTTCGACGGCGACGCGGTGGTCGTGATGACGACCTCGGTGGCCTCCCGTCAGGCGGTGGAGCGCAGCGTGGAGCTCGGGGCGGCGCATTACATTCGCAAGGACACGCCGAAGGACGAGATCGCCGCCCAACTGAAAGAGCTGATCGGCGAAATCTGGGAATAAGCAAAGACAAGCGCGATGGACGACAGCCAGAACAATTCGGAACCCTCCCCAGCGCCCGGCCCCGTCGGTGCCTTACGCGAGGTGCGTTACTCGCTCCGCGAGATGATCGCGGAGGTCAAGGAGGAGCGCAAACACTCCGCCCTCGGCCGGGAACTGGTCGATACGACCGAGATACAGAAGATGTTCTCCGGCCGGAAACGCAAAAAGAACAAGGACCAGGAATGAGCTGGACGATCCGGGGTGAGCTGGAGAAGCACCACATCATTATCTCCGACCAGGCCTACAACCTCGCCCTCCAAACGGCCGAAGAAGACAGTTTGGAGTTGATCGAAAACCTGATCGAGGACGACTTGGTGCCGAAGGACCTGGCCTGCAAAATCTGGGGCAGCCGGATCAACTACGCCTACGTCGACCCGCTTTCCACCATCATCAGCGACGCCGCGATCGCGAGCGTCCCCTTGGAGATCGCGCGCAAGGGCAACGTCATGCCGCTCTACGAGATCGAGGGCGCTTTGACGGTAGCCATGCCCGATCCGCGGAACGAAGCGCTAGTCGAGCGCCTCGGCGCGATCACGAACAAGCGGATCAGCCCGGTTTTCTGTCTCAACAGCGAGGTCAGGCACGCCATCGAGCTGCACTACAACAGCGAGAAGAGCGTGCACGAGCTGATCGAGCAACTGGAGAAGAGCCAGGGCGCGATCCTCGCCCAGCTCAAGCCGGACGAGTTGGCCGGGATGGGCGAATCGAAGTCGATCATCGGGCTTTGCGATGCCCTGATTTACCTTGCGATCAAGGAGCGGGCCTCGGACATCCACATCGAGCCGCGTCCGGAGTGCACCAACATCCGCTTCCGAATCGACGGCCGGCTTCAAAACATTTTCAGGATCGCGCCCGCCTTGCACCCTCCGCTCAAGTCGCGGATCAAGATCCTTTGCAACCTGAACATCGCCGAGGCCCGCTTCCCGCAGGACGGCCGTTTTTCGATCCCTCTCGGGACGGAGCAGGTCAACTTCCGGGTCTCGGTCATCCCGACCATTAACGGAGAAAAGATAGTCCTCCGCATCCTCGCGCTGACCGGCAAGCGCGACTTCATGACCTTGGACAAGATGTTCATCTCGCAGACCATCCTCCAGCCTTTCAAGCGCGTGATCCAAAGCCCCAACGGCATGGTCTTCGTGACGGGGCCGACGGGTTCGGGAAAGTCGACCACGCTCTATGCCGCGCTGCACGAGATCAACTTGCCCGAGAATAACATTTGCACGATCGAGGACCCGGTCGAAACGAAGATGGAGGGCATCATCCAGACCCAGATCAACTCCCACATCGACCTGAAGTTTTCGATGCTCCTACGCGCCCTGCTGCGCCAGGATCCGGACGTCATCCTGGTGGGCGAGATCCGCGACCTCGAGACCGCCAAGATCTCGACCGAAGCCGCCCTGACCGGGCACCTCGTCTTCTCGACGCTGCACACCAATAACGCGATCCAAGCGGTCATCCGCTTGATCGAGCTCGGCATCGAGCCCTACATGGTGGCCCCGTCGATCCTGGCGGTTCTCGCCCAGCGCCTGGCGGCGCGGATTTGCGAAAACTGCAAAAAAGCTTACACGCCCGATCCCGAGGTCCTGGAGAAGTATTTCCACGACGTCGGGGAGGTGGAGGCTCCGGTCTTCTACCGCGGCATGGGCTGCGCGCACTGCCGCGACACCGGATACCACGGTCGGATCGCCTTTCACGAGCTGGCCTTGATCACCGAAAAAATGCGCAGCCTGATATCGCGAAACGCCAGCGACGAGGAGTTGACCCGCGCCGCGGCGATGGTCGGCTACCGGCCGTTGCGCTACGACGGCTTGAAAAAGGTCCTGCTCGGCTTCACCACGGTGGAGGAGCTGGAGAGCCACGCCTCCTTCGACTGGCTCACGCCGACCGAGTGAATCGAGCCTCCGAAAGGCCGGACTTCGCGGACTTCGGCGCTTATTCCCCGATCTCGAGAACGGCCTGCAGTTCGACCGTGCTGTCTTTCGGGAGCCCGGTGACCGCGAGGGCGGCGCGGGTGTGGCGGCCGACTTCCCCGAGCACGTCGACCAGAAGGTCGGAGGCGCCGTTGATCACGGCCGGACTGTCCGGGAAGCCGGGAACGGCGTTGACGAATCCATTGAGCTGGAGAACGCGGGCGATCCGGCCGAGTTCGCCCAATTCGGCTCGTGCCACCGCAAGCAGGTTGAGGGCGCAGACGCGGGCGGCGGCTTGGCCGTAGGCGATGTCGCGCTCGCCGCCGACCTTTCCGGTGTGGGTCATGGCACCCTCCCGCAGGCAGATCGCGCCGGAGAGATAGAGCAGGCGGCCGCTGCGCAGGGCGGGCAGGTAGTTGCCCGCCGGCTTCGGCGCGGCGGGCAGTTCGATTCCGAGTCGGGCTAGTTTTTCTTCGGGCTTCATAAAGGCGGAGGTCTTCCAAGGGGGCGGATCGATCGGACCGAATCCCGGTGGTCAAACTTTGGGATCCGGCACCGCTTGCGCGCCGTCCGCATAGGGCGTTTCGCCTTCCGAACGGGCGATGACGACGGCGCCGACGGTGTCGCTGAAGACATTCACGGCGGTGCGGCACATGTCGAGCAAGCGGTCGGTCACCCAGATCACGCCGATCGCCTCGACCGGCAGCCCGACCGCGGGCAGGATGATGGCGATGGCGACGAGGCTGGCGGCGGGGATGCCGGCCACGCCGATGCTGGTGGTGAGGGCGAGAACGACGACGAGCAGTTGCTGCCCGAGGTCGAGCGCGACACCCCCGGCCGCGGCGTAAAGTTGGGCGATGAACATCACCACGACGCATTCGTAAAGGGCGGTGCCGTCCATGTTGACGGTCGCCCCGAGCGGCAGGGTAAAGGAGCAGGTCTTGTTGGAGACGCCGGCCCGTTCCTCGACCGTTTCCATCGTGAGGGGAAGGGTGGCCGAGGAGCTGGAGGTGGAGAAGGCGGTCAACAGGACCGGGCTCATCGCCTTATAGTGGGTGGCCGGGCTGGTTTTGCCGACGAACTTCAAGATGAGGCCGAGGTTGACGAAGAAATGGATGCCAAGAGCGATCAGCACGGTGATGAAGAACATGAGGATGGCGCCGAGCAATTTGTCGAACGGCGCTTCCAGCAGCTTCGGGGTGACCAAGCCGAAGACCCCGATCGGCGCGAAGCGGATGATGAACTCCGTCAGCCGGAGCATCACCTCTTGGGCGCTGTCCCAGAACTGCTGCTGGGTCTCCCGCTGTTCCGGCTTGAGCTTGCCGATGAACAGGCCGAAGAGGATGGAAAAGGTGATGAGGCCGAGGAGCTGCCCGTTGTCGGTGGCGGCTTCGATCACGTTGGTGGGGAACATGCGGAGGAAGATTTCAACCACGTCGCTGGCATCCCGTCCCTCGATCCGGTTGATCAGCCCCTCGCTCGACGCGGTTTCGGCCCCTTCGCCGAGCATGGCGGAGGCGGTCTCGGCGTCGATCCTGCCGGGGCCGATCAGGTTGACCACGAGCAGACCGACGATCACCGCCAGCGCGCCGCTCGCGGTGTAGTAAAGGAGGGTCTTGCCGCCCATCCGGCCGAGGTTGCGCTCGGCCCCCAGGTGCATGACTCCGCTGATGATCGAGGCCACGATGAGGGGCACGATGATCATCTTCAGCGCGTTCATGAAGAGATCGCCGATAAACTCGCAGACCCCGACAAAGGCCGAGCTGAAGGCCTCTCCCGCGCCCGGAAGGACGAGCAGGCCGAATACTGCCGCGAGCACGAGGGCGAGAAGAATCTGCCAGTGCAGGCTCCATCGGATCGGATTCGCTTTCATAAGGGCGGAGGATCGGGGGAAAGCCGCCGCGAGGCCAGACTGAATTCAAGCTCCGGAGGGCGCGGCCCGTTTCGACTCCCGTTCGGCCCGGTGTCGCTCGAATTGCAGCAGGACCGATTCGAAGTTCTGGCGGCGGAGCGGCTTGGCGATGTAGGCGTTCATGCCTGCTTCCAGACAGCGGTCGCGGTCTCCCTGCATGGCGTTGGCGGTCATCGCGGAAACGAAGATGTCCCGCACGGCGGCACCGGCCTCGCCGCTGCGGATCCGCTTGGTCGCTTCCAAGCCGTCCATCTCAGGCATCTGGCAATCCATCAGCACGAGATCGAACTCCGCCTCCCGCAGCTGTTCGAGCGCCGCCTTGCCGTTTTCCGCGAAGGCCACCCGGCAGCCCAGTCTTTCCAGAAAGAGCTGGGCCACCTTTTGGTTGACGGCGTTGTCTTCCGCCACGAGCACGCGGGTCCCTTCGCTGAGGACGCTGACGAGCTCGGGTTGCCTCGCGGCGCTTGCTTCGACCCGTGCCGGCGCCGCCGTCGGCTCCTGTCGGACTTGGGCGGGAGGCGTCAGTGCGAGGCGGACGAAGAAGGTGGAGCCGATGCCTTTCTCGCTTTCGCAGCAGACGTCGCCGTCCATCAGTTGGGCGAGGCGACGGGAAATGGACAAGCCCAGTCCGGTGCCTCCGAAGCTCCGCGAGGTCGAGCCGTCCGCTTGGACGAAGGGTTTGAACAGACGTTGCATTTCCTCCGGGGAGATGCCGATCCCACTGTCTTCGATACGAATATCGAACAGATCCCGGCCCTCCTCCGACCGGCGACAGCTCGCGCGGACATAGACGCCCCCGGAGGAGGTGAACTTCACCGCATTGCCGATCAGATTGGTCAGAATCTGGCGGATGCGGATGGCGTCTCCGCACAGTTGCCCGGGTAGTCCTTCGTTGCGGAACTTGAGCTCGATCCCCTTCGACTCGACCTGCTCCCTGAAGAGAAGCAGGCAGCTGTCGATCAGTTCCGCCGGGTCGAAGGGTTCGGCCTCGATTTCGATTCGGTCCGCTTCGATCTTCGAAAGGTCGAGGATGTCGTTGATGATGCGGAGGAGGGTTTCGGCGCTGGATTCGGCGGTGGAGGCGAGGTCAAGTTGTTCGGCGTTGAGGCCGGATTCCCGAAGCAGGGAAAGCATGCCGAGGATGCCGTTCATCGGGGTGCGGATTTCGTGGCTCATGTTGGCGAGGAAGGCGCTTTTCAGGTGCGTCGATTTCTCGGCCTCGTTGCGGGCGCGGATCAGTTCCTCGTTGGCCTCCTCCAGCTCGCCGGCGAGGCGGGCGAGGTTGCGGTTGGTGCGCGAGAGTTCTTCGCGACGGTCCTCGGCGAACCTGAGCTGTTCGAGCAACACCCGGTGCTGGAGGCGCAGGAGCGCTTCGATCGAAACGACGCCGACATAGGCGCCCTCCCGGTCCATCAGGACCACGTCGTCGTAGAAAGCCTCGCCCTGTCGACTGAAGATCAGCGCGAGGACGGTCTTGATATCCGAGCCCTCGCCTACGATGAAGGGATCCGGGAGGAGAAACTGGCTGACCGGTTTACGCGCATAAAGCGCGTGGCCGTAGCGGGAGCTGAGCGCGCGGTTGATCGAGCGGGTGGAACAGAGTCCGATCAGGCGCGCTCCTTCGAGCACGCCGAGAAAGCTCACGTCGCTCGTTCGGGCCACGCCAAAGGCTTCCTCCAAAGTCATATCGCTTTGGATGGAAAGCGAGTGCGCGAGATAATCGCGCAGTGAGATGGATTCGAGGCGAAGCATTCCTCCGGGAAAGTGTGGAATAGAGCTAATACCCTAATTTTCCCGGCTTGAGAAGACGCAAGCCGACGCCGCGTGTTACAATCCCGCGAAGGGCGGCACTCCGCCGGTCGCGAGCCGCATCCAGCTCTCGGGCGGGACTTCTTCGGGCCGGGCGGTGGCGGCCAGTCCGGCCTTCGTTTCTGAATCGAACCACGCGACCAAGCCGGTATGGCCGCTTTGTCGGCAGAGGGCGCCGAGTTGCTTGCGCCGCTGGGTGAAGATCGCGCGGATCGGCTCGCGCAGGGCGGCGGAAAAGACGACCGGATTCGGGCGTCGATCCAGCCGGATGAGGACGGAATCGACTTGAGGGGCGGGATAGAAGCAAGAGGCCGCGACTTTGTGAATCCGAGCGACCGAGTAGGCGCTCTGGAGAAAGATGGAGATCGCGCCGAAGGCTTTTCCCCCGTGCGGGGCGACGTAGCGCTCGGCCGCCTCCTTCTGGAGCATGAGGACCATGCGTCGGGGCAGTGGTCCGGAGAGGACCGCGTCCATCCAGGGCGTGGAGACCGCGTAGGGCAAATTCGCGACGATCTTGAAAGCGTCGGCCCGGTCCGGAGGCAGGCCGGCGAGCGGTTGGTCGAGGCAGTCGCCTTCGATCAGATGGAAGCGCTCCGACGAAGCAGCGAGCTTGTCCCGCAGGTGGGCGGCGAGCGCGGCGTCCCGCTCGACCGCCCAAAGCTCGGCGCCGGAGGCAAGGAGCGCGCGCGACAGCGTGCCCAAGCCCGGGCCGACCTCGACGACCGCGTCGCCGGCGCGGAGCCCGGCCAGCTCGATCGACATGCGGACGATGTTGCCGTCGATCAGGAAATTCTGCCCCAGTTTCTTCTTCGGCAGGTGGTCGAGCTCGCGGAGCAGCTCGCGGGTCTGGCTGGGGCTCAGTGGCATTCGAACGGGGGCGAAAGGGGAAGGGACCGCGGAGGTTCGACATTCGACTTCGAAGGACCGGGAGGGGCTCGGGCGGCTGTGCCGCGGCTGGGTGGTATCCTTTGAGAATGTGGGGCGAATCTCGGGCGGCGTTGCGTTCGGCGCCTTCAGGTCCGGTGGAAGGCTTTGAGGAGGGCCTCGGGGTCTTCGGCCTTCATCAGGGCCTCGCCGACGAGAATGGCGTCCGCCCCGCAGGCGCGGGCCCGGGCGGCTTCCTCCGGTCCGAAGATGCCGCTTTCGCTGATGCGGACGATGCCGTCGGGGATCATTGGTATCAGCTTTTCGGATACAGCGAGATCGGTCTTGAAGCGCCTGAGGTCGCGGTTGTTGACGCCGATGATTTTCGGGTCGAAGCGGAGGGCGCGCTCGAGTTCGGGCTCCTCGTGGATCTCGAAGAGGCTGTCGAGGCCCGCGGCGGTGGCGGCCTCGTAGAGCGCGCGGATTTCGTCGTCCTCGAGGGCGCGCACGATGATGAGGATGCAGCGGGCCCCGGCCTCGGCGGCCTCGGCGACTTGGACCGGGTGGACCATGAAGTCTTTCCGCAGACAGGGGGTCGTGCGGCGGTGGACTTCGAGGAACTCGACGACGTCCCAGAGATCCTGGAGGGAACCGCCGAAGTAATCGGTGTCGGTGAGGATGGAGAAGCAGTCGGCTTCCGCGTTCAGGTAGCTCCGGGCCTGTTCGACGGCGTCGAGGTCGGCGGCTGCGATTTCGCCTGCGGAGGGCGACTTGCGCTTGATCTCGGCGATGACGGATAGGCGGTCCTTTCGGGCCAGCGCTTTCAGGAAGCTGCCGCCCTGCGTCTGCATCCGCCCGAGCCGTTCGAGTTCGCGCGGGTGGACCGGGCGAAGGCGATCTTGAAGGGAGGCCCGTTTGGCGGCCATGATTTCGGCGAGTTTGTCCATGGAAAAAGCCCGCCGTTGCCGACGGGCTTCCGAAGATTGACGATCGGGCGGAGGAATCAAGACGGACTTTGCACCGGAACCATGGGGCGGCGCGATTCGACCCAGTCGATGAGTTTGGCTTCGTCGTCCTCATAGGCCCAGACGGCGCGGAGGAATTCGGCCGGGTGGATTCGATTGGTCTTGAAAAATTTCCGGTCTCCGCCGCAGCCGTACATGGTCTCGGGCGGGAGCTCGCCGCGGAGTTTGGCGATCGCTTTCGGCCGGATGCGGGGCAGCCAGACGATTCCGCGGACCTCCGCATCCTTCGGCGGGATGGTCGACGTATCGAGGGTGCGCTCCGAGGGACTGCCCCCCTGAACGGTCAGGAAGTAGTCCCGGCGCGCTTCGCAGACCATCAGAAAGGTCTCGAAGTCCGGTTCGCCGCCGGCGACAAAGTCTTCGGCGTAGTCGTAGACGTCCATGGTCTTCAGGCCGATGGAGGCGAGTTCTTCGAGGGTGGCCTCGTCGAAGTAGCTGTCCGGTTCGCGGTTGCCGTCTCGGTAGCGCTCGACCGCGTGGGTCCAGATTTCTTTCAAGCGTTTCTGGTAATCGTAGGGATTCATGCCTTTTGCCTGAATCCGTGAGATAAATTATTTTGGCCGCAGGCCAACTTATTTCTGGCCGCGATGTGGGATTTTGAGCCAGCGACGGTTTCAATTACTCAACGAATGGATGCGGTGACAGAGACTTCTTCGTCAATCGCTTACTAAATATGCGTTATTATTGAATCGGGGGCACAGTTGTCCCGCTCGTGCTTGACGAGATTGTC
>Ga0208112_100596_pt1 | contig 25654 bp, 20 predicted proteins | sample HotLakConsoUCCLE_FD_184736 | JGI IMG/M metagenome (GOLD analysis project Ga0208112, IMG submission 184736) | Hypersaline microbial mat communities from Hot Lake, Washington, USA - Hot Lake Consortium UCC-LE (SPAdes) (version 2) ... | reverse complement strand
CAGCATATTCTCGTCGGAATAGGTCAGCGACTGGAAAATGTGCTGACGCAGCGCGTTGTTCGGCCCCAGATTGTGGAAATGCGGGTCCATCGAGGACGGCTCCGAACTCAGACCGATCCGCAGATCGTCCGACAATGCCGGGGCAGCCGCCATCATGGTCAATGGCAGCGCTGCCGCCAGAGCCAGTGTGCTGAACCTTGTCTTCATCCCTGTTCTCCTCATGATTTCCATTTTTTTCTTCGAACGCGAGGCTGGCGGGTTCCCCAGCTATACGCCCGATTCGCGCGATGACACGGCTCCCCGGACGGGGACCGCGCTCGCTGATTCCGTTCGGATGGTCCACGCGCATTATCGGCTTTCCGCTTCGAGATGTCTCATGCAAACCCACCGACATGGCAAAGCCAGCACAAGGCTCACGCAAAAGCACGGCCTGCTCGGAACGCGAACCTTCCGTCGCGAAAGCAGAGTAAGCAGAGGTGTTTTGCCATGGCAAGTGCCGAAATTTTGCCGCTTTGCCTCGTTGCACGTGCATATCGGGGTCGATCTCGCGACGACCATCACGAATTCGCAAGCGCTTTCAGGCAATCTTCCCGCCCTGCCCTCAGGCCTGCAACCTTGCGACGACGGCATGCATCAGCGTATCCAGCCCCGCGCGCAACCGTTCCAGAGCGACGTCCTCGCGGTGATTGTGCGTGATCCCGTCCCGGCACGGCGTGAAGATCATCGCGGTCGGGCAGATACGTGCGAGAAAATAGGCGTCGTGCCCGGCCTGGCTTGGCAGGTCACGTGTGGCATGACCCAGACGCAAAGCCTGTTCACGCACGCCCGCGACCAGGCCGGCATCGAAGATCGCGCCGCCCCAGTTCCAACGCTCGACAATCTCGCCCGTGCAGCCGGCGCGCGCCGCGGCCTGCCCCACCGCCCGCACGATTCGCTCGGCCATGATGCCCGCGATGCGCGGATCATCGTGGCGCACATCAACATTCACTTCCGACCAGTCAGAGACGATGCCGGTCTTGTTCGGCCAGGCGGCAATCCGCGCCGTCGTCGACTTGCCCCCGCTCTCGGCGAAATCCCAGCCGATATCGTCGACCAGCACGCATAGCCGCGCGGCGGCGACGAGGGCATTGCGGCGCCGCTCCATCGGCCAGGGGCCGGCATGGGCGGTCTCACCCGAAAACTGGACGCGAAAACCGTGCGAATCGTAGGCATGGGTGACGATGCCCACATCGATACCCTCGGCATCGAGGATCGGCCCCTGCTCGATATGCAACTCGAAACAGGAATCGGGCACGAAGCCCCCGACCGGCGCCGCGCCGGCATAGCCGATGCGCTGCAATTCCTCGCCGAGCGTCGGCCCGTCATCGGCGCGACGCGCGCGCACCCAGTCACGATCATAAACGCCGGCGAAAGCGCCCGAGCAGATCATCGGCGGCGAGAAGCGCGCACCCTCCTCGTTGGTCCAGTTGACGATCTCGATCGGGCGCCGGGTTTCATACCCGATATCATCGAGTCGGCGCACCAGTTCCAGCGCGCCGAGTACGCCAACGATCCCGTCGAAGCGCCCGCCATTGGCCTGCGTGTCGAGATGGCTTCCGACCAGGACCGGCGCCAGATCATTCTCGCGCCCGGCCCGGCGGGCGAAGATGTTGCCGAGTTCATCCACACGCACCGCGAGTCCCGCCTCCCGGCACCAGGTGACGAAGAGATCGCGCATCTCGCGATCGGCATCGCTCAGGGCAAGGCGCGCCATGCCGCCCTCGCGCCCGGCGCCGATGCACGAGGAGGCTTCGAGAGTTTGCGCGAAACGACCGAGATCGATCCGGAGATCCACAGGCAGGCTCATGATTTCACTCCTGTTCGGCGACGGGGACCGGCTCAGCGGATGTCGAGGATCAGGCCGGACAGGGGCAGACCGGTGATCGTGCTTTCCCAGCGCTGCCCCGCCTTCACCGGAAACGCCCGTGTGACGGTTCCGGTCGAGATGATGTCACCGGGGCGCAGTTCCCAGCCATGGGGATTGTCGGCGAGCCCCTGCACCAGGTGACGCAGCACCTGCAAAGGCCCGCCCAGGATATTCTCCGCCCCGCCCTCGTCGATGGCGACGCCGTCGCAGCCGAGCGCGATGCGAAAACGCGAGAGCTTTTCGCACCAGGCATCGGCATCCGCATCATCGACCGGAGTGAAAGGCCCGTGGCGGTAGCAGCCGTGCAGGGCACAGCCCGCCACCGTGTCACTCGCGGCGAAGCGCCAATCGGCGAAGAGCGATTGCACGACCTCGAACCCATGCGCGATGCCATCGACGCAAGCCAGCAGCGCACGGTCATCCATCTGCGGATCGGGGACGTGCGCAAGCCGCAGGGCGATCTCCGGCTCGATGCGCGGCTCGCAGAACAGCGCGGCGCTGCACTGCGCGACGCCGTCCTCGGCGGGCGCAATGCCGGAATCATAGATCGGCCCCCAGATCGGGGCATGCACGTCGTATTCGTCCCAGATCGTGCGGTTGGTGAAACCGACCTTCCAGCCGACGGGCCGTTCGCCCCGCGCCACGCGCTGCGCCACGACGGCGGCGGCGATGGCATAGGCCTCATCCAGATCGGGCGCCGGTTCCCGCGTGCTGAAACGGGGTATCTGGTGAACGCCATCGAGGGCGGACAGGATCGCCCGTGCGCCGGCTTCGATCTCGTCTCTCACCATGACCATCGCGCATCTCCCCAGCATGCATCCGCGTCGTTCCCGATGATGCTGCACCGCGCCCGCCGACGGCGCAACGGGCCGGGCCGCGCGTTGCTGCGCGCCGAGGGCAATGCCCTTCACGCATGCGCGCACCTATCCACCACTGCGCGGGCGCCTATTCTGTGGGAAATTGCGACAAGCGCTTGATGGCGGGCGCAATCTTAACTCTCCACCGGGGAGAAAGGTCAGGGCGAGCGCTGCGTGAAGGGCGTGATTTCCCTCCCTTCAGGGGAGGGGGCCGGCATCAACAACAATCCAATCGGGGAGGACGATCATGAACCAGATCGATGTGAAGGGCCGCAAGGCGGTGGTGACCGGTGGCGCGCAGGGGATCGGACGCGCGGTGGTCGAGCGGCTGGTCATTGGGGGCGCGCAGGTCGAGATCTGGGATCGCGACGGCGCGCTCGCGGAAGAGACCGCGCAGGCGGTCGGCGCAGGCGTGAGCGCCCGCGCGGTCGACGTGACCGAGCACGCTTCGGTCGAGGCGGCGGCGCAGGCGGCGGGCGCAGACGGGCCGGTCGCGATCCTCGTCACCTCCGCCGGCATTGCCGGGGCCAATGCGCCGAGCTGGGAATACCCGATCGACGAATGGAACCGGGTGATGCGCATCAATGTCGACGGGACCTGGCTGTGCTGCAGGGCGCTGATCCCGGGCATGATCGAGGCCGGATACGGGCGCATCGTCACCATCGCCTCCGTGGCCGGCAAGGAGGGCAATCCCAATGCATCGGCCTATTCGGCGTCCAAGGCGGCAGTGATCGCGCTGACGAAATCCATGGGCAAGGAACTGGCCGGGCACGATATCGCGGTGAACACTGTCACCCCGGCGGCGGCACGCACGCGCATCTTCGATCAGATGAGCGAAGAGCACATCAACTTCATGCTCTCCAAGATTCCGCGCGGGCGTTTCGTGCAGACCGAGGAAGTGGCAGCAATGGTCGCCTGGCTCGCTTCGCAGGACAATTCCTTCACCACCGGAGGGGTCTTCGATCTCTCGGGCGGACGCGCCACCTACTGAGCCCGGCGCGATGCGAAAACGGGTATTCCACGACGTCGATCGGCGCTAGAGGATGCGTTACGCATGTCCTCACCCGCCTGATCAGGATCGAAAGCCGACAGCATGTCCATCGCCCGCAGCCCGCTCTGGCTTCCCGGATTGCTGGCCGTGCTCGTCGGCGTGGGGCTGGGGCGTTTCGCCTATACGCCGCTGCTGCCGGCGCTGGTCGCGCAGGACTGGCTGAGCGAGACGCAGGCAGCTTATGCCGGTGCGGCCAATCTGGCAGGATATCTCGCCGGCGCGCTCGTGGCGCAGGCGCTCGCTGCCCGCCCCGAGCGCATCGCCATCCTCAACGGCGCACTGGTCGCGGCGGCAATCAGCCTGATCGCCTGCGCCTGGCCGCTGGGTTTCTTCTGGATGGCGCCGTGGCGTTTCGTGGCGGGGATGGCAGGCGCCTTTATCATGGTGCTCGGCCCGGCCACGATCCTCGCCGCCACCTCCGCCGAAGCGCGGCCCCGGGTCTCGGGCATGATCTTCGTGGGCGTCGGTCTCGGCATCATTCTCTCGGGAACGCTCCTGCCGGCCATCGCCGCCTCGGGGCTGGTGGTTGCCTGGCTCACCCTCGGGGTTGCCGCCTGCGCCCTCACTGCCGCGACCTGGCGGCTCTGGCCGCAAGCCGCGCTGCCTTCCGTCCCCTCCTCTGCCGCCCTGCCCGGCCGGCTGACGGTGCTCCTGGTCATCCTCGCCTATGCGAGTGACGGAATCGGTTTCGTGCCGCATACGCTGTTCCTCTCGGATTTCGTCGCGCGCGGTCTCGATCAGGGAGAATTCGCCGGCGGCATCTACTGGGCCGTATTCGGCGTCGGTGCCGTCATCGGCGCGCCGACCTGCGGGCTGATCGCAAGCCGTTTCGGGCTGATGCCGAGCTTCATCGGCGCGCTGCTGCTGAAGGCCACCGCCGTGGCCCTGCCGCTCGTCGCGACGCAGGCGCCCGTTCTGGCGCTCTCCGCCTTCCTCGTCGGGGCGCTGACGCCGGGCATGGTCGCGCTCGCGGCGGGGCTCGCGGCGATGTTGGCGCACGGGCCGGCCCAGGCGCGGCTGTTCGGGGCGATGACCATCGCATTCGCGCTGGCTCAGGCCGGTGGCGGTTATCTGATGAGCTGGATCTTCGGCTTGACGCAGAGCCACATGACGCTCTTCGCGCTTGGTGCGGCGATGCTCGGCGCAGGCGCGGTTGCGGCGAGCATGGCGGCAATCCGGTTGGGGCGCGGCTGAGGGGCGATCAGCCTTCGAAATCGCCCTCGCTTCGCCGACGGCGTCCGCGCTTCCCCGCGCGCGGGCCGGCCTTGCGGCAATACAGCTCCATGCGGTGATGCACCAGCTCGTAGCCGTGCTCCGCCGCAATTTCCGCCTGCAGGCGCTCGATGCGTTCCGAGTAGAATTCGATCACATCGCCCGTTTCGAGGTCGATGATATGGTCGTGATGCGCTGCGTCCGCCGTCTCGAAACGCGAGGGCGCCCCCTCGAAAGCGTGGCGCTGGACGACGCTCTGGCCCTCGAGCAGGCTGAGCGTGCGATAGACGGTGGAGAGCGAGACGGAGGCGTCGATCTCCCGGGCACGGCGATGCAGCTCGGTCGCGTCCGGATGATCGCCTGCGGCGGCCAGAACACTGAGGAGGGCTGCGCGCTGGCGCGTGATGCGCACGCCCTTGTCGCGCAGGGCACGCTCCAGTGCGGCGACTTTCTGCGCCTGATCACCGCTCACGTACACTTGCTCCGCCAGTCGTTCAGCCAAGGCGAATCCCCCATCCGTGTCGCCTGCCACACAGCCTAGCCATTTGCCGCACCGGTTCAAGGCACGCGATCACAGCAAGCCGAGCTCGGCCAGTTCGCGGCGCATATCCTCCGGCATCGCGGCGAGCCCCTGCGCCGCCTCACGGGTGAGATCAGCAGGCGCATCCTTCGCCTCCAGATAGCGCCAGCCCTGAAACGGGCGGCACGGGCGCGGCTCGACTGGGATCACCTTCGGCGTGAGCACGAGATGGCAGCGTCCGATACCGGCCGTATCCTTGAAAGGGCGGATCGCCTTGAGGTTCTGGCGCGCACTGATCTGCCCCTTGATCACCCAGTAGAGCGAGCCGCCGCCGACGATCTCACCGGCGCGTTTGGGCACCATACGCGTCGTATGCGCCTGCTCGAAGGGGCGGCCCAGACGTTTCGCGAGGATACGGGTCTCCTCGATCCATTCCTCCAGATCGCGGATCGACTCGGCCCCGACACAGAGCTTCAGCAGATTCAAGGCCACGAAGCGCGCTCCCTCATGCATATGGACCTGGTCACCCGATTCTAGCGCGAATTGCGCATATGGCGAGCCATCGCGCAACAGCTCCCGGGCGGCGTCCACAAGGACGAGACCAGCTCCGGCATCAGGCCCGGGCAAGCGATCTCTGCAATTCGTTTCAGAAGGGCTTAACCGTTGTGTACAAAGCCGTTGCAGCGCGGCTATTCGCGCGCGCCAAAGTCGGCTACAAGACGAAACTGTATTGGAACAGGACATTCACGCCTCAGGAAGAAACAAATTTCGGATAAGTTTGAGACATATTGTGCCGTGAGACGAAAACCTGTCTGAACCTTGCGCAAATTTACTAACGAAAATTAATACCTTTCCGTTTGCTATCGTTCTTCGGATGACTACCAATACGATTACCAACCAAGAAGGGGGTAATCGATGTACGTCATTGTTGATGACAGGGACCTCGTGACGACCGGGTATCGAACCGGCTTCGATCGCGAGGGCGTGGCCGCCATGGGCTTCAAGCCGGGCGATTTCCATGACTGGATCAGCGCAGCCGATGATCCGGACGTCTCCGCGATCGAAGCGGTCCTGCTGGGCGATTGTGCCGAGCGCGAACGCTACCCGCGTCTCGCCAAGAGCCGTTGCCAGGCACCGGTGATCGCCATGAACGACACCAATTCGCTGGAGCAGACGCTCGGCCTCTTCGCCGCCGGTGTCGACGACGTGGTGCGCAAGCCCATCCATGTGAAGGAAATCATGGCCCGTGTGGGCGCCTTCAATCGCCGGACGCTCGAGCGCGCGGAAATGTGCGAGATCGACGAGATGCGGATCTATTTCGACGGGCGCGACCCGGAGATCCGTGGCGAGACACTGATGCTGCCGCGGCGCGAACGTCGTATTCTCGAATACATGGTGCGCAATCGCGGAAAACGTGTCCAGCGCGCGCAGATCTTCAACGCGATCTACGGCGTCTTCAACGAAAACGTCGATGAATGCGTGGTCGAAAGCCATATCAGCAAGCTGCGCAAGAAGTTGCGCACCGAACTCGGCTACGATCCGATCGATTCCAAACGCTATCTCGGCTACATGTTCCGCTGAGGGCGACGACACGATCCGCAATTTTCGCGGATTGCTTCAATTTTTCATCTTATGATTGTGTATCGCAGTTGGTTTCGCGCGTCTCGCGCTCCTCATCCGGTCATGGGTGCCGGAAAGAAATCCGAAGGTACATGCAGCCGTGGCGAAATGGCACGCATATGCGGGTATTTCGTGCACAGACACCATGGGCGCTGCGACAAATGTGGGCTGGACTTTGCGTCATGCCTCGCCAACGATCATGCATACCTATCGTCAAGCATGATCGGATTCCACGATGACAGTTGCCAACGGGCGTGAGCTTCTCTCGATACCCGGCCCGACGACGGTTCCCGACCGTGTCCTCTCCGCCATGCATCGCCCGGCCATCGACATCTATGCCGGCGACCTGCTCGCCACCACGGATGACTGCCTCGCCGGGCTGAAACGGATCTTCGGCACGAGCACGGGCCATTGTTATATCTATGCCGCCAACGGCCACGGCGCCTGGGAGGCTGCACTGACCAACGTGCTCTCGCGCGGCGACAAGGTGCTCGTCCTGCAAAGCGGACGATTCGCGATGGGATGGGGCGAGATGGGCGGGCTGCTCGGCCTCGATGTCGAAGTGCTGGAGCAATCCTGGCGCCGGCCTGTGGATCCCCAGGCAGTCGAGGCACGGCTGCGCGCCGATACCGCACATGCGATCAAGGCCGTGCTGGTGGTGCAGATCGACACCGCATCCGGCGTCGCCAACGACATTGCCGCCATCCGCAAGGCCATAGACGCTGCCGGCCACCCGGCGCTCTACATGGTCGATACCATCGCCTCGCTGGGCACCGTGCCCTTCTCGATGGACGATTGGGGTATCGATGTCGCGCTTTCCGGCTCGCAGAAAGGCCTGATGACGCCGCCCGGCCTGAGCTTCGTCGCGCATAACCAGCGCGCTTTCGATGTCCATGCCCGCGCCGATCTGCGCACGCGCTACTGGGACTGGACCGAGCGCCACGGCCCGCAGCATTATCAGAAATATTGCGGCACGCCGCCCGAGCACATGCTCTTCGGCCTGCGTGAAGCGCTCGCCATGCTGTTCGAGGAAGGGCTCGATGCCGTCTGGCGCCGCCATCGCCTGCTCGCCGAGGCGACGCGGGCGGCGGTCGGGGTTTGGTCGCGCGGCGGTGCGCTCGATTTCAACATCGAAGTGCCGCAGGCCCGCGCCGATTCGGTGACCTGCGTGCTGATGGGCGACGGCTACATGCCGGAGCCGATCCTCGAATATTGCAAGACGCATTGCGGCGTCGTCGTCGGCGTCGGAATCGGGGAACTCTCCGGCAAGGCACTGCGGCTGGCCCATATGGGCCATACCAACGCGCCGATGGTGCTCGGCATGCTCGGCGCCGTCGAGATGGCCCTGCAGGCGCTCGACGTGCCGCATGAGCGCGGCGGCGTGCAGGCGGCGATCGATCATCTCGCCGGCGCCGTCAAAGCCTGATCCGGGAGCGCGGACGCCGGGCGTAAAATCCGCCGGCGCCCTTCCTGCGGCGCTCCCGCGCTCAGCCCTGCAGCGCGGCCCACATCTCGCGATCACGCTCCGCCGTCCAGATCACCGGATGGTCGATGCCCGAGGCCTCGTCGAAGGCGCGCGCGACGTTGAAGGGCTGGCAGTGCTCGTAGATGGCGAAATCGGCAAATTTCGGATCCATCACCGCCCGCGCTTCCTGATAGGTCTCATTCAGACTGCGGCCTCGCGCCACGGAGAGCTCCGCCGTGGTATAGAGCGATGAGACGAAATCACGCGTCATCGCGATCGCCTCGTGCACGGTGGCGCGGTTGGTCAGCGCATCGCCGCGCCCGGGGACGAGGGCCTTCGGATCGAAGCCGCGGATCATGTCGAGCGTGCCCGGCCAGTCGCGCAGATGCGCATCGCCGCAATAGCAGGCGGAGTGAAATTCCACGAGATCGCCGGAGAACATGACCTGCGCATCCGGCACCCAGGCCACGATATCGCCTGCCGTGTGGCCGGCGCCCAGATGATACAGCTTCACCTCGCGCTTGCCGAGGAAGACGGTGAGCTCCTCGCCGAAGACGAGATTGGGCCAGGTCAGGCCGGGAATGCTCTCGGCATCCTGGAACAGGCGCGGGAAGCGTCCGAATTCCGATTCCCAATCCTGTTGCCCGCGCTCCTCGATCAGCCGGTAGGTTGCATCGGAGGCGATCACCCCGTGCGCGTCATAAGCGGAAGCGCCCAGCACCCGCACCGCGTGGTAATGGGTGAGCACCACATAGCGGATCGGCTTGTCGGTGATCTTCGCCACCCGCGCGATCACGTCGCTCGCCATGGCGGGCGTGGCCTGCGCATCGATGACCATGCAGCAATCCTCGCCCACGATGACGCCGGAATTCGGGTCACCCTCGGCGGTATAGGCGTAGAGATCGGGACCGATCTCGGCGAAGGTGACGTTCTTCTTGCTCATGTCGCCGGTCGAGGCGAAGCTCTTGCTCATGGTTTTTCCTCCCCAGATTGATATCCTGCGCCGATCAGGGCCAGCGCGCCGTGGGCGGCATTGACGACAGGATCGAATTGACGTTTCCGCCGGTCTTGAGACCGAAGATCGTACCGCGATCGTAGAGCAGATTGTACTCCACGTAACGCCCCCGCCGCACCTGCTGCTCGTGCCGGTCCGCCTCGCTCCAGGGTGTGTTCATATTGGCGCGCAGGATGCCGGGATAGGTGGCCAGAAACGCCTCGCCGACATCGCGGGTGAAGGCGAAATCCGCCTGCGGATCGCCGGACCAGTGATAATCGTAGAAGATGCCGCCGATGCCGCGCGCCTCGTTGCGGTGCTTGAGGAAGAAATACTCGTCGCACCATTCCTTGTAGCGCTGGTAATCGGCCACCGCCGCATGCTTCTCGCAGACCGCGCGCATCGCCCCGTGAAAGGCCTGCGCGTCGCGATCCCCCTCGACGCGCCGGCGATCGAGTACCGGCGTGAGATCGGCCCCGCCGCCGAACCAGGGCTTCGTGGTGACGACGAAGCGGGTATTCATGTGCACCGTCGGCGCATGCGGGTTCCAGGGATGGGCGATCAGCGAAATGCCCGAGGCCCAGAAGCGCGGATCCGTATCGGAACCCGGAATCTGCCCACGGAATTCCGGGGCGAATTCGCCGTGCACGGTGGAGATATGGACGCCCACCTTCTCGAAGACGCGCCCCTTCATCATCGCCATGACGCCGCCGCCGCCCTTGGCGCCGGAATGATCCTTGCGCTCCCAGGGTGTGCGCTCGAAGCGCCCGGGCCCCTCGGCTTCCGGGAAGAAGGGCCCCTCGGCCTCCGCCTCGATCGCCTCGAAGGCGGCGCAGATGCGGTCGCGCAGGGAAGCACACCAGACGGGCATCTCCTGCTGGAGGCGTGTGACCGTGTCTTCGTCCTGCATCTTGAGCCCTTTCTTGCGCTTTCGCCTTTTGCCTACAGGAGCCGCTGCCATCATGACAAGGTCGCTTGCCGGCCTTTGACGAGCGACGAATTGGCAGTGGAGAAGCCGGGGACGGCGCTGGTCGTGAGCCGACGGGCGCGTTATCCAGAACGGTGATGCATGGTGATGCAATGCGTTTGCCTCGCGCCATGGGCGCGCGCTAGAAGCACAAAGCAAGGCGTATGGCGCGAATCAGCAGCACCCGGAACGCAGCCCGCTATCGGGTTGTACGGTCGAGCAAGGGCGAGAGCGAGCGGATAATGAGCAAAGCGGATCTGTTCGGTAGCGCGGCCGCGAAGGCGGAGGACGAAGCGGCGGATGCGCGCGCGCCAGCCGCCAGCGCACGCGCCACGAAGAAGCGTGCCGCGCAGAATCACACTCCTGAAGGAACCATGGACGAAGCCGGCTACAATGCCGCCACGATCGAGGTGCTGGAGGGACTCGAACCCGTACGCCGGCGCCCGGGCATGTATATCGGCGGCACCGACGAGAAGGCGCTGCACCACCTCTTCGCCGAAGTCATCGACAACGCCATGGACGAGGCCGTGGCCGGGCATGCAAGCTTCATCGACGTCACGCTCGATGCCGAGGGCTTCCTGACAGTGATCGACAATGGGCGCGGCATCCCCGTCGATCCGCATCCGAAATTCCCGGATAAATCCGCGCTCGAAGTCATCCTCACCACGCTGCATGCGGGCGGCAAGTTCGATTCCAAGGTCTATGAGACCTCCGGCGGCCTGCATGGCGTCGGCGTCTCCGTGGTCAACGCCCTGTCGGAGCGGCTCGAGGTCGAGGTGGCGCGCGGGCAGATGCTGTATCGCCAGGTCTTCGCGCGCGGCCATGCGGTGACGCCGCTCGAGACTGTCGGCAAGGTGCATAACCGGCGCGGCACGAAGGTGCGCTTCAAGCCGGATGCGCAGATTTTCGGCGCCCATGGCGCGACGTTTTCGCCCGCGCGGTTGCTGCGCATGACGCGCTCGAAAGCCTATCTTTTCGGCGGTGTCGAGATCCGCTGGCACTGTGCGCCCGAGCTCGCCGGCGACGGCGTGGCCACCGAGGCGGTGTTCAAGTATCCCGACGGGCTCAAGGATTATCTCGCCGCCGAGATCGCGGGCAAGGAACTCGTCGCCGATCAGATCTTCGCCGGCAAGGTAAAGAAGCCCGGCGGCCACGGCTCGCTGGAATGGGCCATCGCCTGGCTGGGCGGAGTCGAGGACGGGTTTTCCTCCTCCTATTGCAACACGATCCCGACGCCTGAGGGCGGCACGCATGAGAGCGGCATGCGCATGGCGCTGCTGCGCGGTCTGCGCGACCATGCCGAGCGGGTCAACCAGTCCAGGCGCATGGCGCAGGTCAATGCCGACGACGTGATGACCACCTGCGCGGCCATGCTCTCGGTCTTCATTCGCGAGCCGGAATTCCAGGGCCAGACCAAGGACAAGCTTGCCACGCTGGAAGCCTCGCGCATCGTCGAGAACGCCATCCGCGACGCCTTCGACCACTGGCTCGCCGCCTCCCCCAACCAGGCCGCGCGCCTGATCGACTGGGTGGTGGATCGCGCCGAGGAGCGGCTGCGCCGGCGCAAGGAGAAGGAAGTCGCGCGCAAGACCGCGACGCGCAAGCTGCGCCTTCCCGGCAAACTCGCCGATTGCACCAATGCGGGTGCGGCGGGCTCGGAGCTCTTCATCGTCGAGGGCGATTCCGCCGGCGGCTCGGCCAAGCAGGGTCGCGATCGCGGCTATCAGGCGATCCTGCCCCTGCGCGGCAAGATCCTCAACGTCGCCTCCGCCGGGCGCGACAAGCTCGCCGCGAACCAGCAGCTCGGGGATATCGTCCAGGCGCTGGGCTGCGGCACCGGCGCGCAATACCGCGACGAGGATCTGCGCTACGACAAGATCATCATCATGACCGATGCCGATGTCGACGGCGCGCATATCGCGTCACTGCTGATCACCTTCTTCTACCGGCAGATGCCCAGACTGATCGACAAGGGGCATCTCTATCTGGCCATCCCGCCGCTCTACAAGCTCACCCACGGCGCCAAGACCGTCTATGCGCATGACGACGCGCACAAGGAAGCGCTGATGAAGAGCGAATTCAAGGCCAATGCCAAGGTCGAGGTGAGCCGCTTCAAGGGCCTTGGCGAGATGATGCCGGCACAGCTCAAGGAAACCACCATGCACCCGCAAAAGCGCACGCTCCTGCGCGTCGCCGTGCATGGCGATGACCGCGAGGCCACCGGCGATGCGATCGAGCGGCTGATGGGCAACAAGCCCGAAGCCCGCTTCAGCTTCATCCAGGACCGCGCCGCCTTCGCCACCGATCTCGACCTGGATATCTGACCCGGGAAAGCGGGGCGCCCGCCCCGCCCCCGATCAGGCCAACCCGCGTTTTTCCAGCAACGGCCCGACATCGGGCAGGCGGTTGCGGAAACCGCGATAGGCGTCTTCCGGATCGCGCAGATTGCCCGCAGCATAGATGAAATCATGCAGCCGGCGTGCCACCTGCGGGTCGAAGGGATCGCCCGCCTCGGTGAAAGCGGCAAACGCGTCGGCATCGAGCACTTCCGACCACAGATACGAGTAGTACCCGGCGGAATAGCCTTCGCCCGCGAAGATGTGCTGGAAATGCGGGCTGCGGTGGCGCATCTCGATCGCATCCGGCATGCCGATCCGCGCGAGGGCGGCGCGCTCGAAGGCGATGGGATCGGCTGCGGCATCTGCGGCATTGGCGTGCATGTCGAGATCGACCAGCGCGCTCGCGCAATATTCCACCGTGGCGAAACCCTGGTTGAAATTGCGCGCTGCCGCGAGGCGATCGCGCAGTTCCGCCGGCATCGGCTTGCCGGTCCGTGCATGCACGGCGAAGCGCTCGAGAATTTCGGGGACCTCCAGCCAGTGCTCGTAGAGCTGCGAGGGCAGTTCCACGAAATCGCGCGAGACGTTCGTGCCTGCGAGCGACGGATAGGTCACGTCGGACAAAAGCCCGTGCAGGGCGTGGCCGAATTCATGGAACAGCGTGCGCGCGTCATCGAATGACAGAAGCGCCGGCTCACCCTCTGCGGGAGCCGAGAAGTTCATCACGTTGACGATGATCGGGCGCACGCGTTCGTCGAGATTGCGCTGGCCGCGATAGCTCGAGGCCCAGGCGCCGGAACGCTTGGAGGGGCGCGCGAAATAATCGCCGTAGAACAGCCCCATATGCGCGCCATCCGCGTCGCGCACCTCCCAGGCCCGGATATCGGGATGGTAGACGGGGACATCGTCGCGCGGCGTGAATTGGAGGCCGAACAGGCGCTGCGCCACATGGAAGGCAGCCTGGATGATGTTGTCGAGCTGGAAATACGGCTTGATCTCGGCCTCTTCGAGCGCATGGGCGCGCTGGCGCTCCTTCTCGGCGTAATAACGCCAATCCCACGGCGCGATCGCGTCATTGGCGCCCTCCGCCCGGGCCAGGGCGGCGAGCGCATCGCGCTCTGCATCGGCGCGCGCCACGGCGGGCTGCCAGACGCGGCTCAACAGATCCGCCACGGCTTCCGGCGTCTTCGCCATGGTATCGTCGAGCTTGTAGGCGGCGTAATCGGCGTAGCCGAGAAGCTTGGCCCGCTCATCGCGCAGGCGCAAGGTCTCGCTCATGATGGCGGCATTGTCATGCGCGGTGCCGTCGCCGCGCATGGTCCAGCCGCGAAACGCCTTCTCGCGCAGATCGCGGCGCGACGAGAATTGCAGGAACGGCTCGATCGAGGAACGCGCCAGCGTGATCACATACCGCCCCTCCCCCAGGCCGCGATCGCGCGCCGCGCGGGCCGCCGCCCTGATCAGGAAATCGGGCAGGCCCGCGAGATCCGCTTCCCCTTCCAGCACGAGCGTAAAGCTGCTCTCATCGGCCAGCACGTTCTGCGAGAAGGCAGTGCCGAGCTCGGCGAGACGCTGCGCGATTTCCGCCAGCCGCGCGCGCTCCGCCTCGCCCAGATGCGCGCCGGCGCGGGTGAAGCCGAGATGATAGCGCTCGACCAGGCGGATCTGCTCAGGCGTCAGGCCGGCGCTTTCGCGCGCCTCGAAGATCGCGGCGATCCGCGCAAACAGCTTCGGATCGAGATAGATCGCGCTCGAATGCCGCGACAGCTTCGGCGCGATCTCGCGCTCAATCTTCTGGATCTCGGGATTGGTATGCGCCCCCGACAGATTGAAGAACACGCCGGCGGTGCGCTTCAGGCGCTCGCCTGCGCGCTCCATCGCGGCGATCGTATTGTCGAAATCCGGATCAACCGCCTGATCGCGGATCGCGTCCACCTCCCCCCGGTGCTCCGCCAGCGCGATCTCGAAAGCCGGCGGGAAATGCTCGGGCGCGATCTTCGCAAAGGGCGGTGCGGCGAAGGGGGTATCCCAGTCGGCAAGCAACGGATTGGCGGCAACATCCTGCATCGAGCGTGTCTCCTTCAACGATCACGCTCGTTGCATAGCATGTTTGCGCTGCAACCCAAGCTCCGGCATCGTCGCAGCCGCTCAGGGGCGGTCATCCGGGAGGAATTCCTGACGCGCGGATTTCACCTCGCGCACGAGGAAATCCATCGTGGCGCGGATGCGGGCGATATCCTTGAGGTCGGCATGGACGATCAGCCAGTAGGCGCGCGTGAATGTCGCCTTCTCCGGCAGGATCTGGACCAGCCGGGAATCAGCCGCAGCGACGTAATAGGGCAGGACCACCACGCCGGCACCGGCCAGGGCCGCCTGCATCTGGGCGACGAGCGAGGAGCTCTGCAACTTGGCCCGCATGCCCTTGGAGACTTCGTCGAGATAATCGAGCTCGGGGGTGAAGATCAGATCATCGATATAGCCGATGACGGTGTGATCCTGAAGATCGTCGGGCTCGTTGATCGGCTTGTGCGCATCGAGATAGGCCTGTGTGGCGAAGACGCCGAGCCTGTAATCCGTGAGGCGCCGGGCGACGATCTTGCCCTCTTTCGGAGGCGCGAGCGAAATCGCGATATCGGCCTCGCGCTTGGAAAGCGACAGGAGGCGCGGCATGGCCACGATCTGCATTTCGAGATCGGGATATTGCTCACCGAGATTGGCGGTGCGCGGGGCGAGGAACATGGCGCCGAACCCGTCCGGCGCCCCGATGCGAACCGTGCCTGACAGGGCGAGATCCGCACCACCGATCTCACTGGAGACGGCGAGCGCCTGCGTCTCGATCGCCTCCGCCTTCGAGAGCAGCCTCTCGCCATGCTCGGTCAGGGCATAGCCTTGCGGGCGGCGCTCGAACAGCTTGGCCTTGAGGGCGTCTTCCAGCGCGGTGATGCGGCGCGATACGGTTGCATGATCAGCGCCCAGCCGCCTCGCGGCCACGGTCAGTCGACCGACCCGCGCCACGGCCAGAAAAAAGCGCAGATCGTCCCAATCGAAACGGCTCATGACTTCACTCCAAAGCGTGCGTTATTGAATTACGTAAATGCGCACGTCGTTAGGAGCATTTGTCGTATATCTGTGCAGATATCGCAATAATATTGTCATGACCGATACGCGGTACACCCATGCGTACAACGCAGGGCAGCGCCCGCCAATCTCCACCGGTCGCACCTATGCTGCAACGCAGCAAGTCTTTGACACATGGCTTCTTTCACGCCTGCAGGGGTTGCGCTACGTCATGCGCTTTCGGCTCGTACACAAGATCGTCACCGCGCCGGATCCGGAAGAAAATTGCATACAATACCGGCACGGCGACCAGGGTGAGCACGCTGGCGAAGGCCAGGCCGGCCATGATCGTCACCGCCATATTGGCGAAAAACGCGTCCGTCAGAAGCGGAGCCATGCCCAGAATCGTCGTCACTGCCGCGAGCGTCACCGGCCGCAGACGGCTGACGGAGGCATCCACGAGCGCCTTGAAGCGCTCGCGCCCCGAGGCGATCTGCGCATCGATCTCGTCCACAAGCACGATCGCGTTCTTCATCAGCATGCCCGACAGGCTGAGGAAGCCGAGCAATGCCATGAAGCCGAAGGCGAGCCCGGAGCCGAGCAGACCCAGAACCACACCGCAGACCGACATCGGCACCACCAGCCAGATGATCAGCGGCTGCCGGACCCTGCCAAAGAGCAGAATCGAAATGATCAGCATCACGAGGAATCCCAGCGGCAATTGCCGGCCGAGCGATTCCTCCGCTTCGGTCGAGGCTTCATATTCACCGCCCCATTCCAGGCGATAACCCGGCGGCAGTTCGATCGTCTCGATCGCATCGAGGATTCGCCCGCGCGCCTCGTCGGCCGTCAGGCCCGGCAGGGGATCGGCCTGAACCGTGAGCGTGCGCACCCGGTCGCGTCGGCGGATCAGTGTCTCCTCCGCGACCAGTTCGAAGCCATCGACGATCTGCGCGACGGGCACGAAGGCGCCGCCGCGGGTGCTGGCGACAAGGCGATCCTGCAACTGGCCGGGATCAAGGCGTTCGCGCTCCGGCGGACGCGCGATGATGGGGATCAGTTCCTCGCCCTCACGATAGGTGCCCGCGCGCACCCCGGTGGTCGAAAAGTTCATCACCTGCGCAAGATCGGCCCGCCCCAGACCCGCAATGCGGGCGCGCTCTTCGTTGAAGACGGGCGCGATAACCATCTGGCGTTGCCGCCAGTCCTGGCGAATATCGATCAATCCGCCATCGGCGCGCATGCGGCCAGCGGCTTCCTCACCCAGCCTGCGCAACGTCGCGGCATCAGGTCCCGAGAACCGCGCCTCGATCCGCGCGCCGCCCCCCGGCCCGAAGAACAGGCGTTCGGTCCGGATTTCGGCTTGCGGGAAATCGACGCCCAGATCCGCCCGCAGACGCGCGGCCAGGGGATCGATCATCGCGCGATCCTCCACCCGCACGATGAGTTGGCCATAGGCCGTATTCGGCTGCTCCGGCGCATAGGTCAGCATGAACCGCGCCGCGCCGCGCCCGATGAAGCTCGCGACCGAGACGACGCCCTCCTCCTGCATCACCCGCTGCGTGATCTCATCGATGTCGCGCGCCGTGGCGCGGATATCGGCGCCCTGGGGAAGCGTGTAATTGACGTAGAAGAGCGGCGTGTTCGATTCCGGAAAGAAGGCCTGATCGACGAACTGGAACGCCCAGATGCTCGCCCCCGTCATCCCCACCAGCAGCACGACCGTGAGCATGCGCACCCGCAATGCCCCGCGCAGGACGGCGCTGTAGATCCGGTAGATCAGCCCCGCATAGGGATCGCGCTCGCGCGAATCCGGTGCCACCTTCAGAAGATAGCAGCCGAAGAGCGGCGTCACGGTGATGGCGAGCACCCAGCTCAGCAGCAGCGAAATGCCGATGACCGCAAAGAGCGAGAACAGGAATTCCCCCGTCGCATCCGGCGAAAGGCCGATTCCGGAAAACGCCATGATGCCGATCACCGTCGCACCCAGAAGCGGCACCTGGGTGCGTCTGGCCGCCTCCCGCGCCGCCTCGCGGGCCTTCTCGCCGCGCTGCATGTTGATGAGCATGCCCTCCGCCACGACGATGGCGTTATCGACCAGCATCCCCATGGCGATGATCAGCGCGCCGAGCGAGATCCGCTCCATCTCGATATTGAACACGCGCATGAAGAAGACAGTGCCCAGCACCGTCAAAAGCAGCGTCGCCCCCACGACCATGCCCACGCGCCAGCCCATGAACAGCATCAGCACCGCGATCACGATGACGACCGACATGGCGAGATTGACGATGAAATCGTTGATCGCTTCGTCCACGACCCGGTGCTGCTCGTAGATCGGGTGGATTTCCACCCCCACTGGCAGACGGTCCTCGATGGCGCGCAGATGCGCCTCCACCGCCTGGCCGACGGCGACGATGTTGCTGTCGGCCACGCCCGAGACCGCCAGGGTGAAGGCGGGCATGCCGTTGAAGCGCACCAGTTGATCGGGGATCTCGACGGGCTCGCGGGTGATTTCGGCGATATCGACGAGGCTCAGCTGCTCGGTCGTGCCCGGGCGCCCGACGCGCAGCGCCTCGATGGCGCGCACCGTGTCGAGGCCGGGGCGCACGGCCACGCGCAGGCGCGCATCCCCGACCCGCGTGGCGCCCGCCGGTTCGGCGGCGTTCTCGGACTGGATCGTGGCGAGGATCTGATCGACGGAAATGCCCAGACTCGCCAGGCGCTCGTTCGAGACCTCGATATAGATGGCCTCCTCGCGCTCGCCGTCGGTGGCGACCTTGGCGACATCGGGGACGGTGAGCACTTCCCGGCGCAGGAATTTCGCGATCTCGCGCTTCTCGCGCGCGGAGAAACCGGGCGTGGTCACCGCATAGAAGATGCCGAAAACATCGCCGAAATCATCATTGACGACGGAGGGCCCCGCGCCGTTGGGCAGGCGGCGCTGGGCATCACCGACCTTGCGGCGCAACTCGTCCCAGATCTGGGGGAGCTGCGTGCCGTCATAGGTCATCTTGATCTCGACCTCGATCTCCGACATGCCCGGCATCGATTTCGAGGTGACGCGATCGAGCTGCGGCATCTGCTGGATGGCGGATTCCAGCCGCTCGGTGACCTCTTCCTCCACCTCCTCCGCCGTGGCGCCGGGATATTCGGTGAGCACCACCGCCTGCTTGATGGTGAAGGACGGGTCTTCAAGCCGTCCCACGGTCAGAAGCCCCCAGATCCCGCCGAGCAGGCAGATCAGCACGATGATCCAGGTATTGACCGGCTTGTCGATGGCCGCGCGCGCGATATCCATGGGGTGACGCCCTTCAGAAGCTCTCGAAGGGGCGCACGCGCATGCCCTCGCGCATCAGATGCGCACCTGCCGCGACGACCCGCTCGCCCGGCGCCACACCGTCACGCACGGCGATACGATCCTCGCCCACATTGCCGAGCGCGACCTCCCGTGGGGCCACCCGCTCCGTATCCGGATCATAGATCCAGATGCGAAAATCGCCCCCGGGATCCGTATCAATGGCCGAGACCGGCAGCGTCATCATCTCCTGCGCCCTGGCAGCGGCGAGGCTGACGCGCACGGAGACGGTCATGCCCGGCAGGATCGTGCCGTCGAAGGGCACGTCGAGGGCGAGCGTCACCTCGTAGGTCTGGGCGATGGCGTCGGGCTCGGTCGCGTGTTCGCGATAGGTCAGCGGCAGCGGCTCATCGGGGCGATCGGGAAAGACCGCCTCGATACGAAACATGTCCGGGTTGGAGACAAGGCCGATGACGCTCTCCGGCACGTTGATATGCACCCGCAATTCCGTCACGTTCTGCACACGCACGATCGGCGTCCCCGCCTGCACATTGGCGTAAGGATCGGCGATCCGGCGCGTCACCAGCGCGTCGAAGGGCGCGGCGATGGTGGTGTGGTCGCGGTTGCGCTCGGCATTGTCGAGGGCGACGCGGCGCAGCCGGTATTCGATTTCGGATTGCTCGAAGGCCGCCGTCGAGATCGACTCGCGGGCCACGAGCTCGCGCTTGCGTTCGAGATCGCGCTCGGCGAGATCGTATTGCAGCTGCGCCTCGCGCAGGGCGAGTTCGTAATCATCCGGCTCCAGCGTGGCGATGGTCTCGCCCTTGGCGACCCGCGCGCCTTCCCGTACCGGGATATCCGCGATCCGCCCGCCGACCTGGAAGGAGAGATCCACCGTCGAGACCGCATCGACGCGCCCGACGAAGCGCCGCGCGGTCAGATCCTCCGTTTCCCCCGCCGTGATCAGCCGCACGGGCCGGATCAGCTCCGCCTCTTCGATCGCAGCCCCCTCCTGGCAGGCGGCAAGGCCGAGCGTGGCGAGGGCGATGAAGGCCAATGGACGCAGCAAGGGGCGCAGAAAGCGGCGCATGACGGGGCGCAGGGAGCAACGCGCGCGGTCATCCAAAGTGTTGCCGTCAGTCGTTGTCATCGGGGGCCTCCTGCGCGCTCGCATGATAAGGCGCATCTGTTGCCAAAGCCTTGCCGGGTCGAAATGGCGCATCCGGCGCTTCCGCCATGGCGGCAAGGCGGGCGAACAGGCGCTCGCGCCGGTCCGCGTCATAGGGGGCGATGCCGAGAATGTGATGCAACATCATCCCGTCCGCCGCGGCGCAGAGCAGGAAGGCACGCTCCGGATCGCCGCATTCCGCCGCGAGCTGTTCGAGATGCGCGCCGATGGAGGCGCGCAGGGGCGCGAGCAGATCCGGGTTCTGCGCGCCGGCGGCGAGGATCGCCATGGCGACGGGGCGCTCGATATCGCACATGGCGCCACAGGCCGCGATCATGGCGCGCATCGACGGGTTCGGCCCGCCGGCATATTCCGCCCGCAGCCGCGCGATCGCCGCCTCGAATTCCGCGATCAGCCGCTCGAGCATGCCCGCGATCAGCGCATCCTTGCCGGGAAAGTGATAGAGCACCCCGCCCTTGCTCACCCCGGCCTCGCGCGCCACCGCATCCAACGTGACATGCCCCGCCCCGTCCCGCGCCGCGACCCGCTGGGCCGCATCGAGAATTCCGCCCCGCGCTGTCGCTGATTGCTGCATGATCTTCCGCCTCAAACCTTCCTGCGACATTACCCGCCCGGATCAGCGCTTCGCGAAAACCACGCGGCCTGCACGCCACTCGCCCCCCGAAACCTGATTCGTCGCCTTCCCGCCATAGAAGCGGATCACGGCACAACTATACCGACCAGACGGTACAGTTCAGCAGGAGATAACCCGTGGAAGCGGCGCTGGCAAGGGGGATGAGGCCGGTTTTTACGGCGGTGCAGCGAAGATTTGGTTTACGCGGGTGGGGATGGGGTGGATTTTTTGGCGATGGGGGATTGTGGGGGAGGAGGAGGGGTTGTAGATTTATGCTAGACTTGTTGATATATAACTTCTTGGCCAAAAACAGTGTCTACCCTCAACCTTCAGCGCTTCACCGCACAAACCATGTGAGCTAATTTATGCCTGGCGTCGCAAAATTCCGAGTTAGCTCATACCTCAAAGATATCATTGGAAAAGATCTAGTTACAAATGAATTTGTAGCTATTTTTGAGCTTGTAAAAAACTCCTTTGACGCCGGCGCAAGTAGGATTGATATAGAATTTGATGTCGAATCAGATAAAATAATTATATCTGATGACGGATCCGGAATGAATGAATCAGATATACGTGATAAGTGGCTGTTTGTTGCATACTCCGATAAATCACTTATCAATCCTGATACTTACCGCGACAAAATTAAATCAACTAGGCAATTAGCTGGCAGCAAGGGAATTGGCCGTTTTGCCTGCGATACACTTGGCGAGCGACTCACTCTTTATACCAGCAGGGCCAATGAAACTGTAATACATAAGCTTGATGTTAACTGGCAAAATTTTGAAAAAAACAGCAGCAATGAATTCCAAAGTATAAACGTCAATCTCTCTACTGTCAATAAGTTTCCAAATTTATTAAACTCTAGAGATTTAGATTCACACGGAACGATCTTAATTATAAATAATTTACGCCAAAAATGGGATGAAAAGAGCATATTCTCTTTACGGCGTGATCTTGCAAAAACTTATCGATCCTTTTGGGACTACGGAAGGCGCATCAGTATATACTTGGTATACAAGGGACCCTGACGCCACCTCGGTAAATGGACCAATTGCAAATAATATATCGGACATCCTACAGAACAAAACAAGCCGCATTGAAGTCAGTATCTCAGAGTCTGTGATACTTACCACTTTATTTGATAGAGGCCGAAAAATTTACTCAATATCTGAGCCATCACCGTACGATGATCTATTTAATGTTGAAATACTAGGAAAAATATACTATCTAAATAGATCCGCTAAAAAGACCTTTACGCAAAGAATGGGCGTTCGACCCGTAGAATTTGGTAGTGTATTTTTATTCTTGAACGGATTTAGGATATATCCTATTGGGGAGTCTTTTGACGATACATTTGGGTTAAATAGACGAAAGCAACAGGGGCAATCACGATACGTAGGTACTCGCGACTTGATTGGTAGAGTCGATGTAAGTGCGCCACCGAAATTTTTTAGAGAGGTTTCAAGTCGCGACGCTGGCCTTGTAAAAGATGCTCGAAGTCGGATATTAGTCGAGGCAGTTCGCCAGAAAATGATATTTCGCTTGGAGCGCTACGTCGTTGGCGTGAACTGGCAGCTAAAACAGGACCAAGACCGAGACGATTCTGACGGCCTCAATACAGATGATGCCCGCGAGCGCGTTCTTTCGATTGTTGGAGGCCTTGCCAAAGCCCAAGACATAGAGATACTCGACTATGACGAGGACTTAGTAAGAATCGATGACAATCCTGATCGGATAACAGATTCAGCTCTCCGGGCGATGTCACAACTGGCCGAAAGACGTGGAGACCAATCTCTCCTTAGTCAGGTCGAGGGCGCACGCCGCAGCATAGAAGAGCTGAAAAAATCTCGCGAGGAGGCCCAGGCGCAGGCAAAACGTGCCGTACAAGAGCGAGCACAAGCGGACGCCAGAATCGCTCGACTCGAACAACAGGCAGCTTTCCTTGGCAGCAGTCGTGATGTTGATGTAGACAGAATCCAGCTTTTGATGCACCAAGCAACCATTCATTTGGGCCACCTTCGCTCAGGGATAGAAAACGCTGCACATGAGATCCAAAAAACGCTAAGCTTATCGTCGGTAGAAATCCCTGACTTTTCAGATGAAGAAGACGAAATTAAAGATCTTCTTGCAAGAATAAGGCAATCGTGTCGTCGCGTTTCTACTTCTATTGTGGAGGCTAGTCTTTCAGGAGAAAGACTGAAGACCGTCCTGTCATTTGCGCCCAATATTCGTATCGATCTTGATACAGATATTATTTCGGGCGATATAGTTAGATTTTTTCAGGAATATATTGAAATACGAACTCCTGATATACCTGGTTTCCCTCGAGTTAAATTTGATGATTCGGGAGCAGAGTTGCATTTAAGATTTTCACCTGTTGATATTGCAGTTGTAATTGATAATATACTCGACAATTCTCGGAAAGCAAAGGCTACGCTTGTTACATTCAAAGTAATACAATCAAATCCAAATTCCATCACTCTAAATATTGATGATGATGGGCTTGGAATTGATACGCGCCGCGTTGATCCGTCGAAAATTTTCGAAAGCGGATACAGTAGCTCAAATCTAGGCACTGGGTTAGGGTTATACAATATTCGACAAATTATTGAAAGAATGGGTGGTTCAATTAAACTTAGAGGAGACGGTAGTCGCGCGGACTTTCAAATCAAGATTGAAGGAACTAGAGGATGAATCTCGATTTTGGAATACTTTGGATCGAAGACTCTTTCAGCAACGAAGAAAAAATGAGCATTGAAAGACGTATCCTTGATGCTGGGTTTTTGCCGAGAATAGATGATATACCTAATAGTAAAGGAATTGATACAATCGCACAAGAACATAGACTTTACCATAAATATGACCTTATACTACTTGATTATCGTCTGCACGACGAGCGAGGCAATGAAATTGCTCCACGAATTCGGGAACTTTTCCCTTCAGTCAATATTATTTTTTATTCTGGCACAAAAACAGAAGATGAGCTACGCAAGTTGATCGCAGAGAAAGCTGTAGAAGGCGTATATTGTGCGAAGCGAGACGATCGGCGTTTCATCGAACGTACAGGAGAATTGATTCAACATACAGCACGATCACTCGATCGACTTTCTGGAATGCGCGGTCTTGCAATGAAGATTGTAGCCGAATGCGATGATCTTATGAACTCCATCATACTTATGCTACACAACGCGAACGCAATATGTGAACAGGAGCTGGAAAGTCTTGATAGAGACGTTATTAATTTTATTAAGGAGACTGAAAGTCTTTACACTTCGGCAAGTTCTGATGGTATTGAAGGTCGATTAAAAACAAGAGCCATTGATAGTGCAAAGCGGTTTAAACATTTCCGACGTTTGACTAAAATTTTGGCCTCAAAGCCAACGTTATTTGGCTTAGATGTTGGAAAACTCGAAAGGCTTCGCGAGCTTCGTGGACAAAATAGCCAATATATCAATTCAGTTCTTATGAAGAGAAACGCTCTCGGGCATGCGAAAGAGACCCAAGGGCAAAACGGTTGGGTTCTAGAAGGAGACAGCGGGATCGACATACGGGAATTCCCCGAACTTAGACGCACTTTTGCAGAATACATTTCCTCTTTCCGAGAAATCCTTGAAATTGTTCGTTCTAGAAACTGCAATTAGATCTACAATTACTTCTCCAATTGCTTCGGCGAGGAGTGGCGGAACTGCATTCCCTACTTGAGTATATTTTGGACACGCCTCCTTCCTTTTTGTACCACCTGTTGTGTATGGGCCCTTAAAGTCAAACCAATCTGGAAACGACTGTAATCGCGCATGCTCTCTTACCGTCATTATGCGAGGCTTGCTGTAATGAATAAAATCATCTGGAAGCGTGCCTATGGTTGGGGCTGGCGAATCTGGAGCAAGTGGTGTCAGAGAACGTTTTTTGATCATGAAGCGTTTTCGGTCATTTGGTCGAAGGCAAACACCTCGTGGACAAGATGATAATATTTCTGCCATGCGTTTTGTCGAGATGTCAGAGTGGCGAGGTAAGCGCATATTAGAAGGTTGACTAATGCACTCAGAGCGCATCAGCTCTTGGTAGGCGCTTTGTGCCTCATTCGCGCGCACCAACGTTTTAAAGCCTAGCCCGGAAAATTCATTGCGGTCTGGCGGATGTAGCGCAAGCCGTTGAAATAGCATAGGATTCAGGTGTCGAAGCCGAATCTTGCAGTTTCACGGAGGCCACATCCGCCATGAATGATCCTACGCTGCCGCTGGAGGGTTTGTCACCCGTGAATGGCAAGGCCATCGTCGCCCGGTTTGACGGCGGCAGCCTGTCATCGGATAGCGGCCTGATCGCTCTGGCGGAGGTGGACAAGCGCTTGCGTGTTGCCGCGACGCTGGCTGCATGCATCGATGATCCGCGGCGGCCCGAGATGGTCTCCCACAGGCTCGACGAGATGATCGGCTTTCGGATGTGCATGATCGCAGCCGGCTATGAAGATGCCAATGACGCCTCCCGCCTGCGGACCGATCCCCTCTTCAAGATGGCAGGCGGCAGACTTCCCTGCGATGAGGATCTTGCTTCCCAATCAACAATCTGCCG